>CENU01067241.1_pt1 | contig 15609 bp, 11 predicted proteins | sample 361331 | NCBI WGS metagenome assembly CENU01 (sample SAMEA2619766, study PRJEB7988) | marine metagenome | isolation source: saline water (ENVO:00002010), including | reverse complement strand
GCGTCACTGGCCCACTGCAGCCAGACCGGCTGATTGGGTTTATGAAGTTTCGCCATTGAGCGCTCGAGATTCTGCAGCGCAACCAGCACAGGGTCGTCACGCTCTGGCAGTTGCACGTAGAAGTGGCTCCGGTCACCCAGATAGGCTGAGGGTCCCATGGAGCCGCTTGTCGTGTTGGCACGCTCTCCCGGATTGGAAAACACCGGCTGCATTTTTTCGGGTCGGATTGCGACCCAGGCTTTTTGTCCGGCAGTCATGTGGGCGTCGGAGTTTGTCACACTGACAGTCCCCAGAGCGCTGGTCTGGACCGTTATCGCACTGTCGGTCGAGGAGAGAATCTCGCCTTCAAAGAAATTCATGCTGCCGATGAAATCTGCGACGAACGGTGACCCGGGTGACTCATAGAGTTGTCCCGGCGAGGCAATTTCCATGACGGCACCTTCCGACATCACCGCAATCCGGTCAGAGAGGGTCAGGGCTTCCTCCTGGTCGTGGGTCACAAACAGGAAGGTAATGCCAATCTGTTGCTGCAGCTGGCGCAATTCGATCTGCATCTGTTCACGCAGTTTTTTGTCGAGTGCGCCTAGCGGCTCATCCAGCAGCAGGACCTTGGGTTGCTTGATGAGTGCTCTGGCCAACGCGACACGTTGGCGTTGTCCGCCCGAGAGTTCCTCTGCGCCGCGGCTGCCGTAGCCGGGTAGCTTGATGAGTTCCAGCGCTTCGTCAATCCGTTTGTCGAGCTCGGCGCGTGTGAGTCCCGCTTTGCGCATGCCGAAGGCAATGTTGTTGCGCACGTTCAGGTGCGGAAAAATTGCGTAGTTCTGAAAAACCATGTTTACCGGCCGATGGTTCGGTGGGGTAGCCGACATGGGCTGGTCATCAATCATGATTTCGCCCGCGCTCGGAACTTCAAAGCCCGCAACCATCCTCAGCAAGGTCGTTTTACCGCAGCCAGACGGCCCTAACAGCGAGAAGAATTCACCTCTTTGGATATCGAAAGAGGTGTTATCTACCGCCGTGACTTGGCCAAAGCGCTTACTCACGCCTTGGAATGAAATTATCGGGTCACTCATGATCAGATTCCTGAACTGCTTTCAAGTTTGACACCCCGGCGCCTGATCCATTCAGCAAAAGACACCACGACAAAGGATAGAACAAAGATCGTAGCGCCCAATGCGAGGACGGGGGGAATTTTGGTCGGGAAACGAAGCGAGCTCCAAATATAAATGGGCAGTGTCGGATCCGTACTGGTGAGGAAAAATGCCAATACGAATTCGTCGAAAGAGATTGTAAAGGTGAGCAGCAGGCTGGCGATAATGCCCGGCAACACGATAGGAAAAGTCACTCGCCAAAATGTCATCCAGGCGCCTTCGCCAAGATCAAGTGCTGCCTCCTCAAGGCTCTTATCGAAGCCTTCCATTCGGGAGATTAGAACCAGCATCGCGAATGGGGTGCACAACAGCATGTGGGCAAAACCAACAGTCCACAGTGACAGCGGAATGTCGAGCTGAGTGATCAGGATCAACAGCGCAATCGCCAGAATAATGCCCGGAATCACCAGAGGCACCATGATAAATCCCAAGACAGGCCCTTGGCCTGGTATCCGGTAACGCGTAACCGCTTTTGCGGCAAGAAGACCGAACATTGTGCTTACAACAGCTACTGCGACGCCGACTTTTACGCTGTTCATCAGCGCTTCCAGCAAGTCGGGCGTGTTGATCATTTTTTCGTACCACTGGAACGTAAAACCTTTCAGCGGAAACGCGATGTACTTGGATTTATTGAATGAAAACAGCGGCAGGAACAATACCGGGAGGTAGATAAAGGTCAGGTAGATCACCGCGTAGACGGCAAAGCCGTCAGGGCGCCACCAGGGCCGATTTACGTTCATGCGACCCTCCTTCGGAATTGGTGCGTGCCCCAGAGAAGCACGCAGACCATCGCTGTTATCGTGAGCATCACCATGACAGAGATGGCGGCACCCAATGGCCAGTTGAAGGCTTTGCCGAACATCGACTGGATAATGTTACCGATCATGATTCCGCTGGGTCCTCCGACCAGCGACGGCGTAACGTAATCTCCGACGGTCGGAATGAAAACCAGAAGGCTCGCAGCAATAACCCCCGGCAGGGAAAGCGGCAGCGTGACTCGGACAAAAGTCATAAACGCGTTTTCACCCAAGTCACGCGCTGCCTCAAGCAGGGAGCGGTCAATTTTCTCTAGCGACACATAAATTGGCAGGATCGCGAAAGCCGCCCAGGCATGAGCCAGTGTGATCGTGACAGCCATCGGGTTGTACAACAGAAACTCAAGCGGTTCACTAATGAGCCCAATGGACTTGAGCCCCGAATTAACTACTCCGTTGTAGCCCAGCATTAGTTTCCACGCGAAAACGCGCAGTAGATAACTTGTCCAGAACGGGACTGTGATCAGAATCAGCCAGACGAGCTTATTGGTTTTGATTCGAAAAGCGATGAAATACGCCATCGGATAAGCGAGCAGGACGGTCGCCAGGGTTACCATGCCGGAGATCTTGATCGATTTGAACAGGATCATTCCGTATATCGGCTTGGCAAAAAAATCGGCGTAGTTTTTCCATGAAAAGGTTTTGATGAAGTCAACGTAGTCCTGTAGCCAGAAACTTAAGGTGAACAGGACCAGCAAGGGCATGGCGAGGCCGAACACCATCGCCAACAGTGTTGGCGACAGCAGGCTGAACCCACGTAGCGCTTCGCTCTCCAGGAAGCGCCGGCGCAGGCGTAAACTGATGCCTGGCGAAGAGGTGGCTGATCTGCTCATGAACGAAATATTTTAATAGCGGCTGGCCCTGCAGACAGCAAGTTAATCGTGAGCCAAAAGCATGATGCCGGACGAGGAGGCCTCGCCCGGCATCTTCTACTCAACGTCTACTGAACGTCCAACCGATAGCTTACATACCGGCTTTGACTTCCTCGAACATGGCCTGCAGCGCCGGCTCGTTGCCCATCGGGGCCTGGAAGATGCCGGCGTTCAATGTCTCGTTAACGTCTACCGAGTAACCGAGTTCTTTCAACAGCCCGGGGCTATCCTGCTCAACTTTGGCAAAGGCATTAATGTTGCCGTGCCCATAGCCGTACTCAGTCAGCGCAAACACGCCGGATTCCACACTGGCGTAGGCATCCAGGTAGTCATAGATCCGGTCAAGTTTGGCGGGATCATGGTCGCTCATCAGGCAGAAACCGCAGACCCAGGTCATGGCGCCTTCTTTCGGGCTGGTGTAGCGCACATCCAACCCTTCCCTTTTGAGCGCAGCGTAAGACGAGTTCCAGGCAGAGGTCGCAACCAGTTCGCCAGAGGCGAGCGCCTGCTCAATGTCGGCCGGGCTAGTCCAGTAGTAGCGCATCAACGGCAGTTGCTCCTTCAGCGCTGCCCGGGTTTTCACCATTTCATCATCAGTCATGTTAAAGGGGTCTTTAGCACCGATATAAATGGCAGCCACCATGACACCATCGATCAGGCTGTCTGCCATCGAGAGGCGACCTTTGTACTTCGGATCCCAGAGCAAGCCCCAACTTTCGTTATCAACATACTCAGGCGCGAGGTCAGCGCGGTACAGCACAGATGTTAGCCCCCAGTCGGTTGGGAAGAAATACTGGTTGTTGCCCTCATAGGTGCCCGGAATGGTTTTCAGGCTCGGGATAATGTCATCCCAGGTGCTGAGCCGGCTGGTGTCAATCGGCTCAAGAATGCCGGCGTCTTTCCAGATCGGCACTTTGTAAGTACAGGGCTGAGTGAGATCAACCTTGAATCCCGCGCGCATTTTGGCGAAGGCTTCTTCTTCGTCACCGAAAATAGCCATGTTGGGCGATTCGCCGTGTTTGGCAAGGTAGGACTGGTGCAGTTCCGGTACATCCCAGCCTTCCCAGGTGAAGACCGTGGGATGATCATCGCTTCCCGCGAAAGCGGAACGACTGCCCATCGGCATCATGACCATCGTCGCGCCGAGCGCCACCAGGCTCTGGTTGAACTGCCGGCGGCTCATCTTTCCCGTGGCGAGTTGCTCTACAACATCTTCTTTTTTCAGATCTTTCATCGTTGTTCCTCCTTAAGTTCTCTTATGACTACGCAGAATTCTTGCTAACCGTGATCCTGATTAGAATCGTTCGGATCCTCCTATATTAGGATATTTCGGACCCGTAGGTGAAGCCTCTCCTGGCAACCCCAATTTAGTATCTTGTGTCGACGCCGAACCCCTTGTTGACCTAGGCTCTCACCTGCTCCAGCGTTTTGTCGAGCGCCTTTGCTGCGAGATCGACAAGTTCATCGATCTGGTCCTTGGACATGATCAGCGGCGGGGAGATAATCATGCTGTCGCCAACGGCCCGCATCACCAGGCCCAGATCAGCCGCGATATCGCGACAGAGCGCGCCGGTACTGCCCGAAGGCTCAAACGGGGCCCGGGTTTCTTTGTCGGCAACAATCTCAAAAGCGCCTAAGAATCCCAGTCCGCGCACCTCGCCCACGAGAGGGTGATCGGCAAGCTCGGTCCAACGTTTTTGCAGGTAAGGCCCGGTTTCGGTACGCACCTGATCAATAATCCCTTCGTCGCGCAGAATTCGAATGTTGGCGGAGGCGACTGCGCACGCAGCTGGGTGACCGGCATAAGTCATGCCGTGGGCAAATTCGCCACCTTCTTCGATGATCACCCGTGTGATGTGATCTGCCACCATCACGCCGCCGATGGGGAGATATCCCGAAGAAAGCCCTTTGGCAATCGGCATGAGGTCTGGCTTCAGGCCATAGTAATCACTGGCAAACCATTCGCCCGTGCGGCCGAAGCCGCAGATGACCTCGTCAGCGACGAGAAGAATCTGGTGACGCTTACAGATCGCGCTGATTTCGGGCCAGTAGGTTTCTGGCGGCACAATGACGCCTCCGGCACCCTGGATAGGTTCGGCAATAAACGCCGCGACGCGATGCTCGCCCAATTCTTCGATTTTCTGTTCCAGTTCGCTAGCGACTTTCTTGCCGAACTCATCGGGCGACAGGTCTCCGCCTTCCCGATACCAGAACGGTTGGCCGATATGCACAATGTCGGGAATCGGGAGGCCGCCTTGTTCATGCATCGACGACATGCCGCCAAGACTGGCGCCTGCCATGGTGCTGCCGTGATAGGCGTTTTTTCTGCTGATGATGACCTGCTTATCAGGGTGGCCCATGCACTGCCAGAAGTGGCGGGCCATCCGCACAACCGTGTCGTTGGATTCAGAGCCCGAATTCGTCAGGAACACGTGAGTCAGATGATCCTGGGTAATCTCTGAAAGCAGCGCGGAGAGTTCGATAACAGGAGGATGCGCTGTCTGGAAGAAGCTGTTGTAGTAGGGCAGCTCCTCAATCTGTTTGCGTGCAACCTCGGCGAGGTCCTTTCGTCCATAGCCCACGTTGACGCACCACAGGCCTGCCATGGCATCGAGCATTTGATGTCCATCGGAATCCCAAAGGTAGACGCCCTCAGCGCGTTGAATGATTCGGGCACCGGTTTCGTGCATTCGCTTGTGATCGGTAAACGGATGCAAAAAGTGGGCGTGATCAAGCGCCTGATATTCGGCGGTGCTAAGCGACATACGTAAGACTCCTTGGCGGGGGTTTTCTTGACTCAGACTCGCATCTTAGAAGTCAGAGATCTGCGGCGTCAACGCGTTTTGCACGCCAAGAAATCCGAAAAAAGATGGGGTTTTAATTAAACACCGGGCGAACTTAGACGTTCAACAGCAAGTGTTCACGCTCCCAGGAGCTGATCACCTGAAGGAAGGTGTCATATTCACTTTCCTTGACAGCATTCCACGCCTGAACGAACCGTGTGCCCAGCATCTCCTTGAGATCATCAGAGTTCTCAAGCGCCTGCAGCGATTGCTCGAGACTGCGTGGCAATTCGTAAGGCATGTCATAGGCGCTCGCGGTCACGGGAGCGCTTGGATCAAGTTTTTGCTGCATACCGAGCAGCCCGCAGGCGAGGCTCGCGGCAATCGCCAGATAGGGATTTGCGTCGGCACCCGGCACCCGGTTTTCAACACGACGTGATTCACGGCCGGAATCCGGCACGCGAAGCCCCACCGTCCGGTTGTCCAGGCCCCATTGGACGTTAATGGGTGCCGCGTGGTATCGGATCAGGCGCCGGTAGGAGTTCACGTTGGGTGCGAGCAAGGATAAAGAAGCCGGCAAGAAGCGTTGCAGCCCGCCGATATGTGCATAAAAAAGCGAACTGGCTTCTCCATTTTTGTCGCTGAAGACATTTTTCTTGGTGTTTGCACAGACGACGCTTTGATGGATGTGCATCGCGCTGCCCGGTTCTTTTTCCATGGGTTTGGCCATGAATGAGGCATACATCTTGTGCCTGAGTGCCGTTTCACGCACGGTCCGTTTAAACAAAAAGGCCTGGTCAGCGATGGCCACGGGGTCACCGTGCAGCAGGTTGACCTCCATTTGCGCAGCGCCGGCCTCGTGGTTGAGGGTCTCCAACGAGATGTCGAGTCCCTCGCAGTAGTCATACAAATCCTCAAATAAGGGATCAAACTCATTTACGGCATCAATTGAAAAGGATTGGCGCCCTGATTCCGCACGCCCGGAACGGCCAACCGGGGGTTCCAGGGGGTAATCCGCGTCAGGATTGGGTTTGATCAGGTAAAACTCGAGTTCAGGCGCAACGACGGGTTCCCACCCGTGTTCTCTATAGGCATCGACGACTTTTTGCAGCACGTAGCGCGGCGCCATTTCAACAGGACTGCCGTCGGCATAGAAGCAATCATGGATGACGAGCGCGGTAGGTTCCTGTGTCCAAGGGACGAGCCGAAAGCTGTCAAGGTCGGGCTTGAGGAAAATATCTTTGTCCGCAGGATCCACTGCGCTTTGGTCTTCCGGGTACTCGCCCGTCACTGTCTGAAGGAAGATGGCTTCTGGAAGGCGCATCCCAATCTCTTCGCTGTATTTATGCGCCGGGATGAGTTTCCCTCGCGCAATGCCGGTCATGTCAGGGATAACGGCTTCAATCTCGTCAATTCGGTTGTCACGCAGCCACTGCCGTATGCTGCGATCCGGAACCGTATCAGTCGTGCCAATGGAAGGTAATTTGTCAGACATAAAGCCTCTAAAGCGATGAAAACCGGGCCAAGTGTAACTAAGAGGCCATCATTACAACAGGCGTTATAGATCTCGATCAATATTAGCTTTTCATTATTTTGGGATTGACCCCACTGTGAAACTAATTGAGAATGTTTCCCACTATCTTGGTTCGTTTTCGGTTTGGCGAGTTAAAAAAGTAGCCCAAATAGCTGGGTGGGCCAGGATTGGGAAGTATCGAGCTGGTTGTACCCAAAATCTGATACTAAACATGTGAGGAGAATAGGAATGAAAAAAGTGCGTAAATTGACGTCAGCGCTTGGGCTCGTTGCGGGCCTGTTTGGGCTGGTATCGCTGAGCGGCCCAGCGTTGGCTGCTGACTGCCCCATCAAGATTGGCGGCCTTGCTCCGCTTTCTGCTCCGGGCTCCGTGACCGGCGGCGAAGCCATGCGTGACGCGATGATTCTGGCGCAACGGGATATCAATGCCGCCGGGGGCGTACTCGGCTGTGACATTGAGGTCGTGATTGCTGATACGGAAGGCCTGCCAGAGAAGGCACGAGCCCTGATGGAAAAACTGATCACCCAGGACGGCGTCGTGGCTGTGGGTGGCGGCTATCACAGTTCCGTTGGTGTCGCGGGTAAGGACGTTGCCAATGATCGTGGCATCCCCGTGGTCTTTGCCGAAACGTGGAACGACACCATCACGGGCGACAAGCAGAAGTATATCTTTAGGATTGCACCGCTCAGCTCCTGGGCGTCCGGCGTGATCTGGCAATTTGCGGCTCAAGCGCCTGGCGTGAAGAAAGTCGCCATCGTGACTGAGAATACCGACTACGGTATTCCTGCTGCGGCGGAGTGCGAAAAGGGTCTGGGCTCAAAAGGGATCAGCAGCACCACCTTTGGTGTCGATATCGGTACGCAGGACTTTGCCGGTATCGTGGAGCGTGTGAAAGCCGAAGAGCCGGATTACGTGATCGTGCTGTTGACAGGTGAAGCGGGGTACAACTACGCGCAGCAGGCGGCTGATGCGGGGATTGGTCCGATGGATATGATGTTCCACGCCAACCAGGCGGGGCTTGAGAGTAAATCCTGGTGGGAAAACGTCCCTGATGGCAATCTGGCCTTTATGGCGAGGATCGGGGTCCCGGAGACCATGTATAACGAAACCGCTCTCAAGTTTGCTGAAGACTACAAGGCGAAAACCGGCAAAACCGGTGTAGAAAGCTATGCGCTGGAAGCCTATGACTCCATCGGCGTGCTGGCCCAGGCGATTAACGAAGCGGGTTCCACCAACGGGGATGCTATCGTTGATGCGCTCGAGAACATCAGCCATGACGGCACGTTGGGGCAGATCTACTTCCCCTATGGCACCAAGAAGGATCCTTCCGCTGACGGCAAAGGAGATGAATGGTGGCATCAGTGGCCTGATCCTGCGATCACAATGGTCCAGTATCAGAAAGAGGGCGAGCCTTCAAATACGATGACGATTGTGTATCCGGACGTCTACAAAACCGGTGATCCGATCTACGTCGGGAACTGATCGTTCTCTTTAATCTAGTCTGAAAGCGGGGCGGATGTGATTCACGTCCGCCCCGTTCCCTTTTTATCTGTTGCGCTAAGTGGCGGGACTGTCGACAGGAATAAATCTGAGCAATGCAGTACTCAAGTATTTTCTGGTGGACCATCCTCTGGGTAGTTTTTTGGGGCGTTACCGGCGGAATCGGCACTCGCAGAGTCTATCTGCGTAAAGATCTGGATACCTCCAACGCGACGTTAGGCGGTTCGCTCATCGGCGCGGCGTTCGGTCCGTTCGGCCTGGCACCGCTCTGGTGGAAAAGCCCCGAGATCGGCCGTGTGATGATTACCCTGTCGTCACTGGTGGTCATCGGCATCATCGCCGTGGCATTCGCCAATGCAGATCCTGAGAACAACTGTGTCTCAAACGGGTCGTTTGTCGCGTCGCAGATCACCAATGGTCTGATCATCGGCATCATTTACGGACTGATGGCGATGGGTCTCACGCTGATTTTTTCGATCCTTGGCATAGTCAGTTTTGCGCATGGCGCCTTCTACATGATCGGCGGCATGCTGGTCTATTACATCATTAATGTCTGGTTTCCCGGCACGCACCCCCTCATCGGTGTTTTGGGTTCGTGCTTGATTACTTTCTCCATGGGGGCGCTTTTTGAGCGGCTTTTCCTGACGCCAATGTACGACGGACGCGTTGAGCGGCCCGTTGAATACGGCATTCTCGTCACCTTCGGGCTTTCTTTCACACTTACCTATCTGGTCGCAGCCTTGGCAGGCTTCAACCCCGTGAAAGTAAAACGGTTTTTTGATTTTCCAAGGATCCGGCTGCCGGACAGTTCGGATCCCTGGCTGATCAAGACGAGTCGGGGCAACATGGAATTGTTTGATACCGTATCGATCTCCAATCCCCGGTTTGTTGCGGCGATCCTTTCAATCTTGGTGCTCATTGGATTGCTGTTGTTTCTGCACCGTACCTGGACTGGCAAGGGGCTTCGGGCCGTCAGTCAGGATCGTGATGCGGCAGCCATCACAGGGATTAATCCGAATCGGATGAACATGTTGGCTTTTGCGCTGGGCTGTATGATTGCCGGCCTATCGGGGGCCGTACTGGTCCAGGCTTTTTCATGGTTGCCCGTAGTTGGTCTTATTCCCGAGATGCGCTCTTTTGTTATCGTAGTGTTGGGAGGACTAGGATCCTTGCCGGGCGCTTTTGTGGGGGGTACGCTGGTCGGACTTGTCGAAGCTGCCGGGACAGGCTGTGTACCCAATCCGCAAAAGGCATCGAGCTACATCCCGGCCTACGGGATGATCATCCTGACCATCATGCTGCTGCTTCGGCCCATGGGGCTCTTCGGGAGAAAGTTTGCGAGTGGGGCGCACGGCAAGTTTTGAAAAGGCAAAACGTCCCTCAGCTGCTCGGCGCACTCATCGTGGCGTTCTTTGTCGCGTTCCCGTTCGTCTATTCGGGGGGCAACTATGACTACATCATGCACATCTGCATCATTGGCTTTTTCTATGCCATTCTGGCGTCCAGCTGGTCAATGCTTGCAGGTTATGCGGGCCAGTTCTCATTTGGGCACATGGCCTTTATGGGGTTAGGTGCTTATACCACTGCGCTTTTCTGCCATTATTTTTTCATCTCACCGGAACCCACCGGGATTTGCACCGAGTTTGCAATCGGGGGCCACTACCTGATCGTCAAGAATCCAATCGGGGTGACCTCGACTACATTGACCCAGGACTGTCTCGCGCAGGCCATGGACAAATGGAACGGCACGGTCGAAGTGACGCCAATGCCGGTGTGGCTCGGCGTTATTTTGGGCACCATCGTGGGTGGCATTTTTGGCCTTTTGATCGGGCTTTTGGTACTGCGTCTGCGCGCCGCGTATCTTGCGCTCTTTACCTTAGGTTTTTCGGAAATCCTCCGCGCCACCATCAGCGCCGAGATTCAGATCACCCGCGGTCAGGCCGGCCTCGAACTGCCGAGCCTGTTTGAAAACGGCATCACCATTGCCGGGCATTTCTTCAGCAAGACAGACAAGATTCCGCCGTATTTTGTGATGCTATTTTTACTGCTGGGCTGTCTTGCGGTGCTTTACTGGCTTTCCCAGTCCCGCTTTGGGCTTTTTGTCCGTGCCCTGCGCGAAGACCAGGACGCAGCGGCCGCACTGGGCGTTAATACCACGCGATACAAGGTGCTGGTATTTGTCGTGACCTCATCCATGGCGGCGTTGGCCGGTACGGTCTATGCACACTACGTCACGATTATTACGCCAAATAATCTTATGATTCTGCAGATGAGCCTGGTCGTGGCGATGGCGGTGATTGCAGGTGTTGAAAGTTTTATCGCAGCGGCGATTGGCGCTATCCTGATCGAATTCATTCTGGAAATGCTGCGCACGAACTTCTCCATCGGCGGTGTGACGGTGGATATGACTCTCTGGCGGCTGGTGTTCTTTGGCATCGTGTTGATGCTGACACTTCGGTTTGCCAGAAACGGGCTGCTGGTACCAATTATCGACTTCTTTACCCGCGGCCATGTGGCAGCGGAGACGGTGGCGCGTCGCTCTGACGAAGCGGCAGACACCGAACGTCGGGAGACGCAGTCATGATCGAACTCAGCGTCTCCCGACTCAACAAGCGCTTTGGCGGCAACCATGTCTTGAAGGACATCTCTTTTGATATCAGGGGCGCAGAGATGGTTGGACTCATTGGGCCAAACGGGGCCGGAAAGACAACGCTGACCAATGTGCTGGATGGCGCAGTGAAGCCAAACAGCGGTACGGTCTACCTCAACGGCACCCGCATTGATCAGTTGCCTTCGTTTGAAGTGGCCAAGGCCGGACTCGGCCGAACTTTTCAGGTGACCCGATCCTTTCGACGTATGACCGTACTGGAGAATCTTTATGTGCCTGCAATGGCGCAGGGGCGAAGTCACAAAAGTAATGAAGTAAAAGAAGAAGCGCTTGAGGTACTTGATTTTCTGACTATGGCGCACCTGCGCAATGAGTATGCCCGGGCGCTCTCCGGCGGCCAGCAAAAACTGCTGGAACTGGGCCGGTTGCTCATGCTGGATCCTGACTTGATCATTCTGGACGAGCCATTTGCAGGCGTGCACCCGAAACTGATGGAAGTGATTTACGAATACATCCGTCGGGTAAACGAACGCGGCAAGGCCATGATTATCATCAGTCACCAGATGGATTCGATCTTCGCCTTGTGCAAGAGACTGCTGGTGCTGAACTACGGCGACCTGATTGCCGATGATACGCCCGAGAAGGTCAAGAATGATCCCGTCGTGATCGAAGCTTATCTTGGTACGACTGAAGACCGCTCTGGGACAGGACAACATGATGACGAGACGAGGCCTGCCGATGGCTGATAACGACAACGATATCGTCCTCGAGTTGCGTAATCTATATGTGGGTTACTACAAAGATCTCAATATCCTGCAGGCCCTTAATATCAAGGCTCGCAAAAACCAGATCACAGCGATTCTTGGTGCCAATGGAGTGGGCAAGTCCACCGCGCTTAAGGCGGTGTTCGGCTTTTTGCGCCCCAACGATGGCGAGGTATTGTTGGAGGGGAAGGACATCATTGATGTGCCTACCCATCATCGAATTCTGAAGGGCCTTGCCTATATTCCGCAGCAGCCGGGGATCTTTAAGGATATGTCCGTCGAGGAGAATCTCGAGCTCGGCGGCTGGACTTTCAAACACGACAAAAAACAGATTGCTGAGAAAATCGAAGCAAACTACGAGAGATTTCCTGTCCTGAAGGAAAAGCGCAAGCAGATCACCGGAGAGCTCTCCGGAGGTCAGCAGCGCATGGTGGAAATCAGTCGCACCCTAATGGCAGAGCCCCGCATGCTGCTGGTGGATGAACCAACTGCCGGTCTTTCAAAAATGCTCTCGGAGGAGGTTTACGAGATGCTGACGATGCTGACCGAACAGGAAGGGCTGACCATTTTGCTGGTGGATCAGGAAATCCGCCACGCCCTGCATATCTCTGACTATGTTTACGTCCTGGAGCTTGGCCGTAACAAGTTCGAAGGCCCCGCCTCGGATTTTGACGATCTGGAAAAAGCCTTTTGGGTGGCCTGATCAGGGCAGGTTCTCTGCCGAGGGCGCTCTAAGGGAGATCTCGGTCGGGCGGGACGGTAACCATGCAAAAACGGGATCCTCTGAGGCTGATGGGTTGCCAAATCGCAATACCCAGTGGGGTCTGCGCCGCGGATCGCGATCGGCATGTTGCCGCTGTTTGTGAGCGAATCAGCAATTATCTTGCCGACACTGCACCGGTTGATCTGATCGTTCTGCCAGAGCTTTGTACGATGACATATTCGCGCGCAGCCTTTGAGATGCTGGATGACCTTGCAGAGCCGTTGGACGGGCCTTCGGCCACACGTTTCGCCGAACTCGCAAGAGACGTCAACGCAATGGTGGTATTTGGCTTCGCGCGTTGCACAGATACCGGGTTCAGGATCAGTCAGGTGATGTTGAACGGGGCGGGCGAAGTCGCTGCCTGCTATGACAAGATGCATCTTTGTCAGTATGGGGCCTCCTGCGAAAAGGAATTCTTTGAGCGCGGAGAAAGAATTACCGTCATCGACCTCAAGGGCTGGAAGATCGCTCCCTTGATCTGCTACGACATCCGTATCCCCGAAATGACCCGGGCGTTGGTGCTGGAGCACCATGCAGATCTGCTGCTGCATTGCGGGGCCTATTTCAGGGACGAGTCCTTCGCCACCTGGCATAGCTTTGCCACGACGCGGGCAATGGAAAATCAGACCTACCTCCTCAGCATTAATCGCGCAGGAAGCGACTATGGCAATTCATTGTTCTGCTCTCCATGGATGGATGAAAATCATCCCGCCGTTGCGTTTACAGAACATGCCGAGCAGTTCCGGATTTTTGAGCTGGATCCAGATCTGCCGGTCAATACGCGTTCCATGTACACTTTCCTCAAGGACCGTCACGCGAAGTATTCTCTTTGACCTTTTGTGATCGGACTGCTTTTTTGCATGAACGGGCGTTCGGGTTCGCCCGTCGAACAATGGAAAGTTGATGGATAACGCACATCTTAAAAAAACCTGGGAAAAGGGCATCAAGGCGCTTGAGCAGAGGGATTTTGCTCGTGCTATCGTAAGTCTCAAAAAGGTGGAGAAAGCGGCGCCTCAGGGTCCGGATGTACATTTCGCTATGGCGGATGCGTTCTTGGGTCAGGGGAAAGTTGACCAGGCAATCCGGCAGTGCCGACAGGGTGTTGACGTCGCGCCAAACGCGATTGCGGGATGGATCCGCTTGGGCAGGCTGTTTCTCATGACCGGAAAAGGTGAGCAGGCGCTCAAGGCATTCAGCCAAGCTGATAATGTCAGCCCGGATAATCCGCATGTGGCCGCAGGGATCGCTGAATCCAAAGCGATGACGGGCGATCTGGCCGGTGCAGAAGCCGCTTTTTCACAGGCGCTTTCGCTTGCGCCAGGAGAGCCTGATCTCATCATATCGCTGGCGAGGGTGCAGGATGCAAGAGGGCAGGCGCAGACCGCCGAGAAAACCCTCCGCGAGGCCTGTGCAGCGCATCCCGGCGCTATCCCCTTATGGCAGTCGCTTGGGAGGGCGCTCAGGGCCTGGGATCGCATCGAGGAGGCGAGCGATGCCTGTAACGAAGCACAGGAGCATCATCCCAATTCGGTCGAGATCAAGATCCAGCGTGCCCAACTGGCCTACGAGTTGCGGGATCTTGAAACTGCGCAGGCGCTTTTGACCAAACTCGCCAAGGCCTATCCGAACGACGTGAATATCCAGAACGATCTTGCGCAAGTGTTGGCGTCTCTGGGACAAGAGGCCGAAGCGCAGGCGCTTTTGAGAAATCTGACGGAGCGCGAACCGCTTTTTGGCCAACCCTGGCTCAATCTGGCACGAGCCAAGCGTTATGAGGATCCCCAGGATGGGGAGATCCAAAGGATGCGTGCCGCCCTAAAGCGCAGACAACCCCAACCCTCCCAGGCGGCTTATGTTCATTTTGCGCTTGGCAAGGCGCTTGATGACTGCCAAGCGTATGACGACGCGTTTTCCCATTATCAGAAAGCCAATGCGATTTTCCGAGACCAGCTTGCCTTTGACTCAAAAGCGCTCGAAGCGCATATAGATCGACTCATTGACGCCTTTACGCCGGAATTGATGAGCCAACTCAAAGGGCAGGGCAATCCGTCCGCCACGCCGCTGATGATCGTCGGGATGCCGCGCTCAGGCACGACCCTCCTCGAGCAGGTACTCTGTGCGCACCCTGACATAGAGACAGCAGGAGAGCTCCGCACGCTTGCTCAGGCCGCGAAAGGGTTGACCGAGTCGGGTGAAAAACCCTGGCCTGAATGTATCGCGGAGATCGCACCCGACCTTCTGGCTGACCAGGCGGAAGGTTATCTTGCTGCACTCAGCGCAAGATCAGGTGCTGCTGCAAAAGTAGTCGACAAGATGCCCCAGAATTTTCTGCATCTTGGACTTGCGGCGCTGCTTTTCCCAAATACAGTGATCGTACACTGTGTGCGAGATCCGCTTGACACCTGTCTTTCAAACTTCTTCCAGGTTTTTCCTGCGGGGATCGATTTCGCCTATAAACTCTCGGATCTCGGGCATTATTATAGGAATTACCAACGCCTGATGACCCATTGGTCGTCGCTTCTTGGTCCTCAGCTTCTGACGGTTTATTATGAAGAACTTGTCTCTAACCCCGAGGGGGTCTTAAGGCCTTTGCTGCAAAGCCTTGGGGTCGCATGGAATGACGCGTGTCTTTCCCATCACGATAGCGTGGGCAGAGTGGATACCTTAAGTCTCTATCAGGTGCGACAACCTCTCAACACCGGCTCTACCGAGCGCTGGCGCAACTATGAAAAGCATCTCGCGCCGCTGCGCGCAGCGCTCGCGGGAGAATAGCCTACCCTGTTTAGCACCAGGCGACAGGGCTTGGATCCTGATAGCCA
>CENU01028042.1_pt1 | contig 15712 bp, 12 predicted proteins | sample 361331 | NCBI WGS metagenome assembly CENU01 (sample SAMEA2619766, study PRJEB7988) | marine metagenome | isolation source: saline water (ENVO:00002010), including | reverse complement strand
CCCAAAATTCCGGAGCCGCCCGAGCGGTAAGCTATCAAATTATTCGTCATGGATTGATCACTGACTCACAAGACGCACAACCTCGGTATCAGTTATTTCGCTCGGATGTTTCAGTGGAAAATACCATCAAGGCAGGTTATAACCTAAACCCATTATTTGATGAGAGTGGAAACTCCGAATACGGTCAGTTGGCCCTTAACCAAACGGGAATTCGGCAGACAAGCCTTATCAAAAACCCCCTCGTTAAAATAGATGGTTATTTGCCAACTACTTTCTCGATGGCCGCCAATATTATAGATTTTGGCATTCGGGCCTACACGATCGAGAAAAGGAGCGACGGTTCTGGTTATCTCAATCAGATTTTTCCTGATGTCAGGGAAAACGGATCAACCGATGAGTACGAGTTGATTTGCTCATCAAAGGCAGATTCGTTCCCGCAAGTTGTCGATGTAATGGTGAGAGTTCTAACCTCCGAAGGTGCATCGGTCATTGCTCTTTTTGAAGAGGGTAAGCTTCCAGTACCTTCAAGCTTCACAGGGAATGCAGAAGACTATTGGTGGGAATTGGCTGAAGAAAATTCAGATGTTTTTGTTCGAAGAATAAAGGTCTTCTCGAACGGAGTTTGAGTGCCCAAGGCTTAGGCAAAGCCCCGTTGTTTTCTGTACTTCAAAGGCGTGACCTTCATTTGCCTGCGGAAATGCTGAGTAAATGAACTCTGATCATAAAACCCGTTGTCCTTGGCAATTTGCGATAGCTTCTTTTCAGAAGTAAGTAAGTCATCGCAAGCCGACTCTATGCGAGTCCTTGTAATGAACTGCATCGGAGCGACTCCGAAAAGTTCAATGAAGCCACGATGGAGCTTGCGGTGATTGAGACCTGACACTTTTACTAAATCGGCAATCTCAAGATTTGAACGAAAGTTGTTCCGAATGAAACTGACGGCACGCCCGATTTCATCATCACGCTCCCATTTGAGGTCACCATGGATAGCAGGATTCTCCTCTCCGTAGGGGCGAACTGTCCCCATGACACCCACCACTTGCCCATGACGATTGGTCAAAGGATACTTGTTGGTGAGATACCAATCGGGCAAACCTTGGCTATTGAAGACCAGTTCCAAGATATTAAGCATCGGTTGCTTGCTATCCATAACCGCGCGGTCATCACGCCGGAAATGCTCAGCCAAACGAGGAGGAAACAGGTCAAAATCAGTCTTACCGTAAAGTTCATCATTGGTCGAAAGGCCAATGCGGGGGAGAAAACGCTTATTCATAAAGAGGAGGCGGTGGTTCGAATCCTTAACGAAAAAGGAGATCCCAGGAATGTTTTCGAAGAGGATGAAAATTTGCATAGGATCACAGTCCTGCTCCCCAAACCATTTTCCGACTCGACTCGATTCAAGTAAATTCATTTTATGTTAATACTGACATCAATGTTCGTTTTCAACAAGAATATTTTAATGTCTTTTAAAAATTGAGCATATTTCTCTTTGATAACCAAATTTAGCTTTGATTGTTTCTTTCTGCCGTATCTCCCTGATTTTAGGTAGTTTGAGATATTTATTAAAGTTTGGAAAACAAGCTTAATAAAACAGATTCACACACTAAAATCAGGTATGTAACAAAATTAAATTATTACATTATTGATAGCTAATATAGCCAACAAGTAGGCTTTATGATGTAATGACACCAAAAGGCAGGCAACGCCTAAAAACAGTGAAAATCTTACATTAAGGCAACAAACCCGTGCATTCCACCAACGAAGAAAGTGTCACTCCAAATTGAGTTTCTTCAGCTTCGGTCGGATGACATAAGAACAGTACCCTTGATTTGGGTTTTTTCTATAGTAATCCTGGTGGTATTCTTCCGCTCGGTAAAAGATAGGTGCTTTTACAATTTCTGTGACTACGGGATCCGCAAATTTGTTACTCAATTTTTTCTTCCAATCCTCGGCAATTTTTTTCTGCTCATCGCTCAAATACATAATGGTGGAACGATATTGAGTGCCTACATCAGCACCTTGCCGGTTTAAAGTCGTTGGATCATGACAAAGCCCAAAAATATCCAATATTTTAGCAAAGCTAATTTTAGCGGGATCGAAGATAATCCTGATGACTTCAGCATGGCCACTTTTTCCCGTGCAAATCTCCTTGTAGGTCGGGTTTTCACTTTTACCACCCGCATAGCCAGAAACTACCTCGGTCACTCCATTGATTTTTTCGAAGACGGCTTCAGTACACCAAAAGCAACCACCGCCAAGAATGGCTTCTGTTCCTTTTTCCGAAGATTCCTGAGTATTTTGATTGGAATTCACAGAGTCTTTATTGTTAGCGAAGCATCCGAGAATTACAAGTGAAGCTATGGAGAAGTAAACGGAGAGTGTTTTCATGATTCATAATTTTTACCAGTTAACCATTCGTGTCCGCGAGCAAGAAGTAATTTGTCAGCCGCGAGCGGTCCCCAGGTTCCCGAGGCGTAATTCTCTAATCCTCGGGAATTTCTTTCCTGCCAATATTCAAGGATTGGCGTTATTAAGCCCCAAGAGGTTTCTGTCTCATCTCCGCGAATGAAAAGAGTGCCATCACCATTCAACGCATCCAGGATTAGGCGCTCGTAAGCCTCCGGAGTATTTGACCCGAAGGTATACTCATAACCAAAGGCCAACTCGATGGGTTGCAACTTGGTTTCCAGTCCGGGCGTTTTCGAATTAAGAAAAAGAGTGATGCCTTCGTTGGGTTGTATACGAATCACCAAAAGGTTAGGTGACAGAGAAAATCTTTCGTCCAAACCGAATAAAATTTCGGGTGGCCTTTTGAATTGAACCGAGATTTCACTGGCCTTCATCGCCAAGCGCTTTCCAGATCGAATGTAAAAGGGAACTCCCTTCCACCGCCAATTTTCGATTTGCATGCATAGTGCGGCATAAGTTTCAGTAAAGGAATTTTCGGGTATTCCATTTTCCTTCAGGTAACCTACGGCCTTCTCATCATTGACCAAGCCCTGAGTATAGACACCCCGAACAACCTCTGAATTTTCTCCCCCCAAAACAAGCGGTTTGATTGCCTGCAAGGCTTTGACTTTCTCATCGCGAATGGCTTCAGGATCCAAGGAGGAGGGTGGCTCCATTGCAGTGAGGGCAAGCAATTGCATAACATGGTTTTGCATCATATCACGCAGAGCCCCACTTCGATCGTAGTATCCTCCTCGAGAGCCTACACCGAGATCTTCCGAAACGGTGATTTGTACACAGGAAATGTAATTTCGATTCCAAATTGGCTCAAAAATCGAATTGGCAAATCTTTGAACGAGGAGACTTTGAACAGTCTCTTTACCCAAGTAATGATCGATACGAAAAACTTGGGTTTCCTCAAAACGTCGGTTGATCACTTCGTTTAGCTCTCGGGCACTCTCCAAGTCTCTCCCGAATGGCTTTTCGATAATCACCTTTGACGCGAATTCTTTTCGCGCATGGCGTTTAGCCAACCCACTCTTACCGAGGTTTTCGAGGATAGGCTTGAAGACACCAGGTGGAGTGGAAATATAAAAGAGACACTGAAGGGGGCGGCCCAATTGCTTTTCGATTCCCTCAATTTTTAGCTTTAGTTCCTCGAAGCTTTTCAGGTCATCGTAGGATCCGGCGTGAAAACTAATCTTGTGCTCCAGGTCGTCCCAGGCTTTTCCTTCAATCTTTCTTCTCGAATGAGCATTCAATGAGTCCTTGAGGTAACCTTTGAATTCCGCGTCACTCATTTGTTGGCGACCATACCCAATAAGAAAGCACTCCGAAGGCAAAAGCCCGTCCAGTGACAAATTAAAGATAGCAGGTGCAAGTTTTCTTGCGGTGAGATCTCCGGATGCCCCAAAAATCACCAGAATTGTGGATGGGCTGCTTGCCTCGTTTTCTAAAATATTGGAAGTGGGACTTTTACTCGTCATTTTGAACCCTACCTACATGCAGACTTCAAAAGGAAATGGCAATGTTTTCGTGGTGCAGAACTTGAGGTTTAGGTAGGGTAGTGCGCGGAAGATCGATTTCCAGCAAATCAAGCCTGTAAGTTTTGGCTTTCAGGGACTCCTCCCTCAGGAAACTGCGGATCGACCGGGCCAATGCATTGCGTTTTTTACGATTCAGGGATGAGTATCCGTCGACAAGGGAATTTTCCGATCTGGCTCGTATCTCGACAAAAACGAGAACCTCAACATCCATGCATACCAAATCAATTTCCAACCTTCGGTCACGGGCACTTCGCCAATTTCTATGCATCACCGAAAAGCCCCGCCTTTTAAGAAATTTTTCGCCTACCCATTCGCCATACCTTCCATTTGCCGCATTATTTCCCATTTGAGGTAGAAAGCCCAATGCCCAAAGCAAGCGTTCGCATTTAGAAAATCGCATAAACCCAGCAACTACCTCCATTCGTGCTTGGGATATCTGCCCGCCAAATCCTTTTTCACTTTTTGGTAGGATCCCTGCCAAAAACCAGGTAAGTCTTTGGTTACCTGAACGACTCTCCCATTTGGGGCAAGGATTTCGATCGCTACGAGGAAATCTCCTCCGCCGATCGATGGATGATTAGCCAAATCATATAAATCCTGTAAGGGTGCCGCTAATGTAACTGACTTTGCCTCGTAACGGAGGGCGTAGGGTTTTCTTCCATTTCCCAAATCCAAGCGAATGGGAGCGAGGGCTTCAATCCACTTTACCTGCTCATCACTGTAAATCGCTTGCACATAAGGTAAAACCTGGGTGTTCCTGATTTCCCTCCAAGTTTTGTTTGCGGAACAGATCTCCTCCAGAAGAAGAAGCTTCATACTCTTATCCAAAACGGTAATTCCATATTCCGGAAAATTTTCAGACAGAAATAAAGTCCGTGCAAGATACGCTTCCACTTTTGAATCCCAATTTTTCAAACTTAGGTCTCCGGAATCAATCGCGTTTGCATAAGCCTTTGCTCTCTCAGTTGCTGTAACTTGATCCGATTCCGACTGATTAAAAAACAGAATACCCAAACGATCAAACTTTCGCCTCACTACTTTCCTCGTATCCAAATCAAGAACCACCTTCTCTTCCTGTGAAATTTCATGCTCGAAACAGTCCTCCACTAAGGGAAGGGAAAGTGGCGTTACCCAAGTCATCTCCAGCCCAACGCTGCCCTTAATTGTTTTTTCCAAAATACGCATCCCAAACACCCAATCAGCTTTTCTCAGCAATGAATGCCTCGGTAAGCGTATTGTTTTTCCACGCAAGGTTTCGTACATGCTGGTCCCTCTGTTTCTTAGTCTAGCAACATTTTCCGGGAAAGACATGATCAGAACACGGATTAGATCTTCGTATTTAGGAAATTCGAATTCATAGGAATGGCCGATTTGCTTACATAATTTCTCAGCCACTTTTTCAGCCTCTCTAAATCGAAGTCCATGGATCCCCAATTGTCGGCATCTTTCAGGTTCGAACCTAACTTCCAAAGCTTTTTCGTAGGCAATGAGTAAAGCCAGTAATTCGGATTCCCCCAAATCAACTGAAGAACCCGCCTGAGTAGGCATTGAAAACTTGTCAAGATTCTTGGAATCCAAGGGGGAGCGCTCTTCCGAAAGGGCAAAGATTAAAGCAACTGCCGGTAGGCAGTTAAAATGGACTGCCCGCAAAAGAGCGTTTCCCAATTTTGGGTGCAAGGGTATTTGAGCCAACTCCATTCCCAGAGAAGAAATTATCCCATTGTCCTCAATCGCCCCTAAGGAAGTAAGCGTGGCCGAAGCCCTTTCGAGTGAACTTTCCGGTAGTTCGTCAAACCAAACAAGAGAATCCGGTCGCTCGTCGATGGATAATATATTTAAATAAAGTTCGGCCAAATCGAGTCTTGAGATTTCGGGAGGCTCGAATTCCTCTTTTCTTTGATGTTCGGCAGAAGTCCATAAGCGAAGGCAATATCCATCAGAAGTTCTTCCAGCACGACCGGCTCTCTGGTAAGCGGAACTCTTACAGATAGGTTGTGAAAGCAAAACATTAATGCCTCTGGTCGGATCAAAACTAGCTTTTTTGGCCATACCGGTATCAATAATTAGACTGACCCCATCAACCGTAAGTGAGGTTTCAGCAATATTTGTACTGACAATTATTTTTCTTCTGCCTGCAAACTCGATCGCTCGGTCTTGATCTTTTAAGCTCATTTCCCCGAATAAGGGAAAAACCTCGAAATGACGGGCTAGAGGCATGCCCTGAATCTTCCGAATCATCCGGTTGATTTCGAACGCTCCGTCCATAAAAATTAGCAGGTTGCCTTCGTTTACCAGAATTACTTTTTTTAATTCCCGAGCTACCTGTTCCCAAATGGGTTCTTGGATGGAGCGAGCACGGTGCTCGACTCGCACTGGATACGAACGGGCCTCCAAGGAGATTTTTCCGCAGTTGGGCATGTATTGCTGAGTCTTATCCAAATCAAGAGTTGCCGAAGTGATAATACACTTAAGCGAAGGGCGAGCGGTTAGAGACAGTTTCCTGACCAAAGCCAAAGAAAAATCCGATTGTATGGATCTTTCATGAAATTCATCGAAAATAACCAGCCCCACTCTAGAAAGGGTACGATCGTCGAACAATTTTCTCATAAGCACGCCATCGGTCAGATAAATGATCTTAGTCTTATGGGAAACCTTACTGTCAAAGCGCACTTGATATCCAATTTCGTCGCCGACCTTGACTCCAAGTAGAGCTGCCAATCTCTTTGCCAAGAGACGTGCGGCCACTCTTCTTGGCTGTACAACAAGAATTTGCCCTTCGACCATTCCATTGCTTGAAAGAAGGGCGGGCAAAGCAAGGGACTTACCGGATCCTGTCGGCGATTGGATCGCCAAGTGATCGAAGTTAGCCCATTCTCGGCGAATCAGTTCAAATTGTTGAGCAACTGGCAGCTCATTCAATTTTTTCATCCACCAAGGATTTTCATGATCAAAAAAATTTTCAATCAAATAAATGGGGGAGCGAAGGCTCCCCCTTGTTGGTTAACAAATTCGTACTTCAATCGGTTTTGCTTTTTTTTGCTTTGGTATGGTAACGGAAAGAACACCATCGGTAAATTTGGCTGAGGTTCGTTTGGTTTCAGCATCCTCGGGAATCTGAACGCTCCCGCTCCAAGGTCCTGAATCTTGGTACATGCCTCCTTGGTTGGGTGTGTTCTTCTCAAGGCGAAAAACGAGTGTTTGCCCCTCTATCTGCAAGGATAAATCCTTCTTGTTGAATCCGGGCAATAAGAATTTCAAAAGATAGTGGTCTTCGTGCTCCCGAAGCGACGGTTCTCCCAAACGCAGGAGGTTTGCCTGCGGTAAACTCCCACTTGACCAACGCAACGAGCCGAAGTCTCGGTTGATGCCATCGAGGATGGAATTTACAGTTAGTGCAAAAGGATAATCTTTAATTACTTTCATTATATATGCTCCTTGTATGTGGTTTGTATTGATAGGCTTACAAACAAATTGCACGATTCGTGCCATCTCATAAAACCCTTGTTTCAAGGGCTAAGCACCCCTAAAAGCGCCTTTATGGCACGGCAAAATTTAAACCCGCAATCCACGCGAGCCATAGTGTCACTTTTTCTAAAAAAGAGCTTTGTATTCCTCAAGGAGTCGAATGGCCACCCGATCGCCTTTTTGTGCGGCAATAGAGAGCCATTGCCTAGCGGAAGTAGTATCTCGAGCTGTTCCTTTCCCTGTGAGTTTCATTAAGCCTACGAACCGAGCTGCCTCCGCATTGCCTCCTTGAGCAAGCGGGAGAAAAAGACCATAGGCAGTGTCATAATCCTTGGTCTTGCCCACACCGGTATAATATTGCCTCGCCCTTTCTAAGGTTGAACGATCATCGGTGGGATAAGGTTTGGGTGTGATTTCCTTGGAAATCCTCGGTTGGGAAGAAGATGGATCACTTCGACCTTCCCGTTTTTTCAGGTATAGATTAGCCAATTGATGGTCTTGGCTTGCTGCCTTACGTAGAAGAGCAAGGCCTTCGGAAGTGTTTTTTGTTATTCCGCCTGATCCCTCCAAAAGCAAAAGACCCAAGGTATACTGAGCCTCAGAAAAGTTCTGGCGTTCAGCAATACGCAACCACTGGGACGCCTTTAGCGAATCCTTGGAAACTCCATCTCCATTGTAATAGGCCATGCCAAGGTTGAATCGAGCTGTTAATGATTTTGAATGAACCGCTTTCGACAAAAGTGTAATCCCTTTCTTGTGATCTTTGTCCAGCAGTCCGGGAAGCCCTTTCAAATAAAGGGCACCAATGGTAGCTTGGGCTTGCGGATAGCCTGCATCCGCCGCTTTTTTAAATAGATCCAACGCTCTCGGCACATTTGTAGGGATAACCTGAAAGTCAATCTCTCCCATACAGTACATGGAAACCGGATCACCGTCCGAAGCCCTTCTTTGAAGCAAAAGGGCGGCATCTTGATACAAATGGGTAGCAGTCTCGAAATCTCCTTCCAACATCGCCAGATTTGCTAGGTTATAGTTTCCGAAAGGGTGTCCTTTTCTTGCAGATGCCTGAGACCATTGTTTGGAAAGATCCAAATTCACTACACAGCCCGCTTCTCCAGAACGCAGATAAATGCCGAGCAAACCCTGATAATACGGAGAGCCTTGTTTTGCACGGTCAACTACCTCTTGATAGGATACGGATGTTGACCACCAATCCTCTCCAAGACAATTCCTATTGGATGAAAAGAAGAGAGTAATGAAAACTGCGAACAGAAAGCATGGGGCTCTATGCATAATTATATGGGAATAGGGCTAAAGCGCATTTGTTCCAAGCTTGAAAATATTATTCGTTTCATAGATTATGATTGATGTGACTGTTTATCCCTTTTTTTTAAGTATCATTTTCACAAAGCTTTTCTTATTCGTTTTCGTTTTTGTTCAGCCTTTGCTTTGGGCGAACAATCAAATTACTCTCTCTAGTCAAAGGTTATCTAAAATCATTGAGATGGAGCATCGATTCTTCGCCTTATCCAAGGGTGCTAGAAAACCCAGCGACCAAGAACTCACCAGAAAAGCTCAGGAAATCGTAGTGTCTTACGAATCCTACCTAAGCGACAATTCAGAAGACACTGATGCACTAATATTGTTTGGTAAGTTTTTGGATAAAGTTGGACAACAGGATCATGCCGTAAACTATTATTTGGAAGCAGATACTTTAAATCCGAGGTTAGCCGTAGTAAAACAGCAGATCGGAAATTACCTTATTGAGGAGGGTAGGCCCGTAGATGCATTTCCCTTCTTTATGCTGACCTTGGAAATCGAGCCTGAACAGCACGCCTATCACTTTCACTTTGCTAATTACCTCTTTTTGTTCGAGGACGAATTAGTTCAAGCGGAAATCATGGAACACGAAGCCCTAAAATCATTCATGCTCGATTGCTTTGGTAGGGCGTCTTCCCTTAGCCCCAGAAATTTTGATTATCATCTTCGCTTTGCTCAAAGTTTCTTTGACTATCCCAAGGCAAGCAGAAACAAAGCTCTACAGGTTTGGGATAACCTGATTTCGAATTTCCCGCTTCGGTCAAAATCAGAAAAAGATTATTTTAAGCTCTGCAAAGGAAGAATTCTTCTTGAACTCGATCGGAATAAAGAAGCGGTTGCCTTAATCGAGTCCGTCTCTACCACCGCATTGACCAATACGAAACTTTCCCTTCTTGAGCAGGTCAAACTTTCGAAAAAAACCCCGCCTCCAGAAATTCACAAAAATCAGCAGGAAAACAAACCTGGTGCTCATCTCCACATTCTGCCTGACCCTCATCTTGATCGGCTTAATGAAGTAACCTCGAGATTGAAGGAAGAGAGACTCCTCGGTCAGTTGAAAATTGACGCACTACGGGCCCACCTAGATGGATCTGGAAAGATACAAGTTGAATTTTCCAGCAGATCCATTCTGGTGGACTAAAATTCCTGAGACCTGATCAAGGGGGCGACTTGAGGGTGGCAGGCAATTGATAGCTGATTTTTCATCGCTTGGCCTTAATGAAAGTAAAGTGATTCTATTCATTCTTTTGGTGGCCAGCGTCAGTATTCACGAATAGGTCCATGCTTTCGCAGTTTATAAAATTGGTGATCCGCTACCAAGAAAAGAAGGGCACATAACCCTGGAGCCCAGAGCCGACATTGATCGCATAAGAACCTTACTTTCGGGTTTCATCATGATCTTCTTGAGTTCAGGTTTTGCTATCTTGGGGTGAGGAAAACCAGTTCGAATTTCCCTACCCACTCCAAGTACAAGAAAAAGAAATGATCTTCTGATTATTCTAGCAGGTCCGTTATCGAACTTTTCTTTGGCATTACTAACGGTTCTCCTGTTTGCCACTTTGGCTCGATTTGTCTTTCTATCCGAAAACCTGCTCAACTTAATGCTCCAAATGATTACGGTTAATACGATACTGTTTTTGTTTAACTTACTACCGATTCCTACTCTGGACGGTTCCCATGTACTTAAAAATCTTTCCAACATGAAGGAAGAGGCCTTCCTTAATATCTCGAAGTATGGAATTTTACTTATTCTACTTCTTGTAAACCTTTCTTCGTGTCAAAGATTGATCTCATGGGCAATCGAATCTTTGACCTATTTTTTCCTTCACATTTTCTCGCAATTAATCACTTAAGTCATCATTATTTAAAACAATGCGAAGAATAGGAGAATTTGATCAGGAAAAAAGTGCCCTCAAGTTTTGGAGTTTCTTAAAAGGGCAGGGGATCGACTCCACTTTGGAGAAAGATGATGATGACCAGAAATGGTCCATTTGGGTGGCGGAGGAAGACAAGATTGACCGATCGATTGAAGAACTACGGGCATTCTTAGCAGACCCCGAAGCAAAAAAATTCATTTCCATCGCAAGTAATTCGGTTGCTAAAACGAAAGATACTGAAAACGAGCAAAAGCATCCCACTAAGCGTAAAAGTCAGGGATTCAAAGAATACAATTTAAGAGAAAGATGGGGTTCGCGTGACCGATCTCCAGGAGTGCTAACCTTGTCTCTTATCATAACTTGTGTCGCTGTCTTTTTATTATCAGGCTTAGGCAAAAATACGGAATTGGTCGGGAAATTTTTTATTTCAGAAAAATTAGACGGTCAATTAAGCGAATTTATCTCCGGGCAAATCTGGCGAATTTTCACCCCAATTTTCCTTCACTTTAACTTCCTACACATTGCCTTTAATATGCTCTGGTTGCATGATCTTGGCAGCCAAATCGAAAAGAAAAAGGGCTCTAAGCACTTCATTAGTTTTGTTCTGATTTTAGCTGCTGTTTCGAACCTTGCTCAATTCTTAGTTGCCGGACCCGCCTTTGGTGGAATGTCTGGTGTCGTCTATGGATTGTTTGGCTATGTGTGGGTAAAGTGCAAATATGACCCCGGCGACGGCTTCTTCATCGACTCCTTTGTAGCCATAATCATGTTTGGCTTTTTCATCGCTTGCTTCATAGGAGTATTCGGAGGTGTTGCCAATTGGGCTCATGCGGGTGGATTGATCGTTGGGCTGGCGTGGGGGTATGGATCCGCCCTTAGGTGGAACCTTGGCAAGAGCTAACGCCTCTCTAGGCTTTGATTAATTCGTAAATCGCCAGCCCCGAGCGGAGATTGGGCATAAATGTGCAATGTTTGACCCAATCGCCTTGGTGGAAGATTTTACGGCCAATTTCGAATGGATGTCCATGTCCCTGCGACTCAGCACAAAATTGCTCGAACTCTTCTATGGAAAAATGGTTTCTCAACCCACTCTGCTCCCACCTGTGTGGATAAACTTCGTTTTGCACTCTTTTTCCTCTTCGCAGAAAATTCAAGCGATTTCTCCAATATGCATGGTTCACAAAGCTGACCGCTACTCTTTTTCCAACCCTTAATGCCTCCAAGATAACTGCTCCAGGCTCGGGTAATTCCTCAACCATTCTGGAAAAAATAACCCAATCAAAGGAATCGTCAGGAAGGTTTGCCAAAGCATGACGAATATCTTGCTGATAAACGGAAACCCCTCGAGCGATGCAAGAAATTGCCTTGGAACGGTCAAAGTCTACTCCCAAGCCCTGCACTTGTTTAGAATCCCTCAAGTATTCTAATAGGATTCCTCTTCCACATCCAAGGTCCAGAACACGCTGACCCTTAGACACCCATTCATCAATTACCTTGAAATCGGCCTCTTTCTTAACGTCATACCTGCTACTGACTTGCCTAAACCGTCCCAGGTTCTGCTCTCGTTCTTCTTTTTTGTCCATTCCGGAAAAAAAGACGCGAACCGCACGAAGAAAATCCTCCGAACCGATAAGAAAAGAATCGTGCCCATGCGTATGATCAATTTCCAGATACGAAGCTTCCTTGCCCAAGCGGTGCAAGGATTCCGTAACCAATTGATTTTGTGCAGGCGTGTAGAGCCAGTCACTCGAAAACGCAATCACTAGGACTTTGGATAATACTCCCTTGAGGGAATCATCGAGTCCCCGTTTCCCAACCAAGTCGAAGCGATCCAACGCACGCGTTAGCTTCAGATAGGTGTTGGCATCGAAGCGATCAATGAACTTTTGGGCTTGGTAACCTAAATAACTATTAACGACTTTGGTAAGATCTTCGTTTTGTTTACAATCCGGTTTCTGGCGGAATTTCTTTTCCATGCCCAAGTCGGAAAGGTAAGTGATGTGAGCCATCATTCTAGCGACTCCCAAACCGTGGGTGGGCCCATTCTCGGTGTCATACCCCCCCTGGTTCCAGGCCTCATCACCTCGGATTGCTTGTCGACCGACTTCGTTAAAGGCTATGGTTTGAGCACTATGCCGCGGGGTTGCGGCAATTACTAATCCCCGCTCTACGAAACTGGGGTAATCAACAATCCATTGAAGAGTTTGCATACCCCCCATGCTCCCTCCTACGACCGCAAACAATTTTTGAACACCCAAGTGTTCTAAAAGTTTCTTTTGGGCATGAACCATATCGTGAATAGTGAATTCCGGAAAATCCATTCCATACCGTTCTTCCTCTTGGTCAGGCTTTAGGCTAGCTGGTCCCGTTGAACCTTGGCACGCACCCAAGCAGTTGGAGCAAACAACATAAAACTTATTGGTATCAATCGCTTTTCCTGGCCCAATCACATGATTCCACCAACCGGGCTTCTGCTCCAAGTCTCCAGTCCTTGGATCTTTACGAATTCCTGCAGCACGGTGATCTCCGGTCAATGCATGGCAGACAAGCAAGGCATTTGACCCATCCTCATTGAGGGTTCCGTACGCCTCATAGGCTAGTGTAAAGCCGTCAAGTTGACCATTCTCCAATTCAAAAAGGTCTTTGTGAATATAGCTTAAAGATTCTACGAGTCCAACATGTTGGGACTCATCCAAGTACTGGTTTGGTTGCTTATCGGACATACTGCATTCGGAAATCCTTTAGGATTCCAACGCCATTCATTCTAAGAGGAAAGTTCCTCAAGCAAAGCTTCGTCCATGTCATAATTTCCATGAACAGCCTTAACGTCTTCCAAATCTTCCAAGGTCTCGATTAACTTGAATATTTTTCGTGCGGTATCCTCATCGCTTATCGGAACCAAATTATTGGGCAAGTACGCAAGCTCCGAAGAATCCGTCTCAATTCCGGCTTTCTCAAAGGCTTCAGCCAATCGATCATACTGACTTGTTTCACAAATGATCTCGTAATGCTCTTTTTCAGTGACAATGTCCTCCGCATCATTCTCAAGAGCCAATTCCGTCAATGAATCCTCATCGATTTTTTCACGGCTCAACAGAATTTGTCCTTTTCTCTTAAAGTTGAAAGCCAACGCTCCCGCTCCCGCTAAATTTCCTCCCCCTTTCGAAAAAGTACTGCGCACTTCGGAAGCGGATCGGTTTTTATTATCCGTGGTAACCTCGACAATTAATCCGACTCCGCCAGGACCATAGCCTTCGTACAAAAGTTCCTCAATCGTGATACCGGCCAATTCCCCCGTTCCTTTTTTGATCGCACGATCAATATTATCCGCAGGCATATTTGCCTGTTTAGCCTTTGTAATCAGTGTTCGAAGTCTTGGGTTGAACTCTGGATCCTTGCCCCCGTCACGTGCTGCTAAAGTAAGTTCCTTGCTTATTACGCTAAATATTTTCCCACGCTTCGCATCAACCGCCGCCTTGTGCCGCTTGGTCGTTGCCCATTTGCTATGTCCTGACATATGTAAATAAGGAAGAAAGGAACTAATACCTTGTCAAGAATCCTTATCGATTAAGTTTTTTAAAAATTCGTGAGCTTGGTCTAGGCGATCTTTTTTGTCTAACGCTTGCCTCCTTTTGGCAGCGTTCATTTCAGATAGCCTCTTGTCTGAATAATTGGATGCTCGCTCCTTGTATTTCTTTTCCAATTCCTTCGGGTTAATTGCACCTTTCATCCTGAGCCCCAATAAATTGCGACTCTTTCTTTCTTCATCGCTCAACTCAATACGATCAGTCCGGGGTTTAGAATCGTCATCTTCGCCTTCAATATCAAGAACTCCCTTGGAAACGATTTCTCCCTTCACCGGCTCTTTTTTCGTAATGAGAGTTTGGAAGATCGTCATAAGGTTCTGCACGGTCCAATAAAGCACCAAAGCCGATGAGAAAAAGTATAGGAAAACGAGAAACATAAAGGGCATAAAACGCATCATTTTTGCATTTATTCTTTGTGCTTCGCTCATTTCTGGCCCCATCTGCATGGGGTTTAGTTTCATTTGGAACCATTGAGTCGCAACCATTACAATGGGAAGAAGGTTAAGCGAAAACCCGTAAAGCATGGAAATATTGTCCTGCTCCGAAAGGTCCTCGGCCCACAAGAAGGACTGGCCATATAATTCGGCCGCAGAACGCAACATCCAAAACATCCCCAAAAAGATGGGTATTTGGACTAAAATCGGCCAACATCCAGCAAATGGGTTTACCTTGTTTTCCTTGTAAAACTTCATCATTTCCTGATTCAGCTTCTGTGAATTTCCCTTATGCTTCTCACGTAGTTTTGCCATGGGACCCTGCAAGGACTGCATTTTCTTTTGCGAGCGGGTGGCTTGTGCGGTCAAGGGCCAAAGAATTAACTTCACAATGATAGTCAGCACTATGATTCCAAGACCATAGCTTCCTAACATTCCGCTTAAAAAGTTCAAAGCCCAACTCAATGGTTCGGATATCCACCAAAAGATTCCGAATTGCATGACTTTCTTTTGATCCGCACCTAAGCTTTTCAGCCCCATGTAGTCCTTGGGGCCGGCATACACTTCAAAATCATATTCCTTGGAGGCTCCAGGTTGCAATAAACCTACAGGAAAGGACATGGCTCCCTTGACGCCTACAGGGTCTTCTTCACCTTGTAGCCGAATCGATTGACCAGACACCCGAACATCAGACATATCGGTTTTCGGGCGAATTAAATTGACGAAGAATTGGTTGTTTACGCAAGCCCATCTCGCTTGGGACAAATACCTGGTTTCCATTCGACCGCTTGGACCCATTTCATTCGCCTGGATGAATTCATCCTTCTCACCATCAATTCTTCCGCTGCAAGTCGCACAGGAACAACCTTCGGGGATCGCAGGACCTGAATTGTAGTATCCAACATTCAAATAAGTCGATGCATAATCGAAAGGATTATACATCCTCTCAATTTTGATTGCCGACCCAAGATTCAAACGTAACCGCTCTAAACCAAGAGGTTGCGAACCGATATTAGTGATTACGATCGAATGAT
>CENU01077902.1_pt1 | contig 15727 bp, 17 predicted proteins | sample 361331 | NCBI WGS metagenome assembly CENU01 (sample SAMEA2619766, study PRJEB7988) | marine metagenome | isolation source: saline water (ENVO:00002010), including | reverse complement strand
GAGTAAGACCCTACAATCTTACATTCGACCCTCGCAAAGCCGTTATAGGAGAATCAATGATTGAAGATTTAATTGATGGCCTAGTAGATATAGTCTTTATGTCGGGACCAATTGCGGTTTACTACCTCAAAAAAAAAGGATTTGATGAAAGTAAATACGAATTCATCCCCCTTGAAACAACAGACCAAGGCTGGGGTAGAATGGATTATTATACAACTATGGGAGTAAGAGATGGCGAAACTGATTGGAAAAAAAAACTAAACAAGTTTATAAAAGAAAATCAAAAAGATATTGATAAAATACTAGCTAAACATAGCATTCCTACTTTAACCCTTAAACCAGGTAAAAGAAAAAAATTTGATAGCACCACTGATGCACTTATTAAAGGAAGAGCTCCCGTTAAATAATAAACTTATTAATAGCTTAACACTAACAAACCTGAATTTGTTAATACCTTTACTGTTTTATTTTTGGTAATTTAAAAAGGAGAATTAATATGCGAAGGCATCTTCTTAAGTAACTGAAATGTTTTTATAAAAAAAGCCCAGAAAAAATTCTGGGCTTAATTTTACAATTTATGTGGTCATATCAAATACTATCCAATAACTTATCTCTTTTTTTCTTGGATTTAGAACCAGTTAATTTTTTAGACTTAATCGCGTTCATATTAGATGTATCTCCTCCAACAACAATTAAACCAATCATTCCCAATGCAGCATGTGGAGAGCATTGATAAAGGTATATTCCGGGAACACTAAAGGTTATGGTTACTGGATCATTTAGTTTTGTTTTTTTTGGCATATCGTAACCGTCAGGACCAGCTAACATTTCAACATTATGTCCCTTATCAGTTGGAACCCACTCAATGGATTGGCCAGCATCTATTTTTACAAGTTCTTGGCTATAAACCATTCTTTTTTTGGTTTCTTTATTTTTATTTAACATTTTTATTGTAACATCTGCTGCGAATGCATTTGCTGAAAACATTACAAAGAGTAGAGTTAGAAAAATTTTTTTCATTTTTACATCCTTTTTTTTATATTTTGTTAGTTGTATATCTGGGGATGAAATCAATGTTTGTCAACGATAATGATAGTGATAATGATTATCATTCTAAACAATTTAGGTTAGATTGGTGAATTAAACCTTACTCCATATCTTCTGTATATAAACTCAGGTGGAGCTCTTTTAGCTTCCTCAGCCGCCATTGAAAAAATTTCGTTATGGAGTGGAGATATAGAGCATGCAGGGTCTGTATTCTTGGCGTCACCTGTTAATGCCATAGCTTGGCATCTGCAACCTCCCCAATCTATTTCTTTTCTATCACATGATTTGCAAGGATCTGGCATCCAGTCTGTTCCTCTGTATATGTTGAAAGCTTCAGAGTTTTCCCAAATCCACTTTAAACTCTTTTCTCGTACATTATCAAACTTAAGATGGGGAATTGTTTCTGCAGCGTGACACGGTAAGACGTCTCCTTTTGGATTCATATTCAAAAATCTTCTTCCCCAACCACCCATACAATTTTTTGGATGTTTGGCATAATAATCAGGTATTACGTAATCAATAACCAACTTCCCTTTCAAATCCACTCTTGCTTTCTCAACAATTTCTGTAGCGTGATCAAGCTGCTCAGGAGTTGGAATAAATGCGGCTCTATTTTTTAATGCCCATCCATAATATTGAACCTGGGCTATTTCAACTCTTTCAGCATCTAAATCCAAAGCCATCTGAATAAAATTTTCTAAATTGTCAATATTTTGTCTGTGGACAACACAATTACAAGTTAGAGGTAGTTCAACTTCTCTGACCCATTTTGCAACTTCAAGTTTTTTTGAATGACCACCCTTAAAGCCTCCTATTCTATCTGCATTCTCATTGTCTGTATCCTGAAATGAAAGCTGTACATGTTCCAAACCAAGCGACTCTAGCTTCTTTAACCTATCAAGATTGAGTAGCACACCTGATGTAATTAGATTAGTGTAAAGTCCTTGTTTATTACAATGCTCAATAATATCCTCTAAATCATGCCGAACGGTTGGCTCTCCGCCTGACAAATGAATTTGATGCATACCCATTTCAACCGCTTGATCTATTACCGATTTCCATTCGTCAGTTGTGAGTTCACCTGTTTTTTTCTCGAGTTGCACTGGATTTGAACAATATGGGCATTGCAAGGGACATCTATGTGACAATTCAGCTAAAAGAGCCAAAGGAGCTTGAATTCCATGCTCAGATGCTTTTTTTAAGTTTGTTTTTTTTACATCATCCATTTTTTTCCTCTATAAACCCCTTGTCTGATAAGTCTTGAAGCATCTCTTTTACATCAGAGATTATTGTTTCTTCGGGAGCATTAAATTTTTTACTTAATTCAGCAGAAATCTCCTTCACTTTTTTTTCTCCGTCAACCATTTTTAGAATCTCCACTGCAATTTGATCAAGGTTAACAAGCCTTTCAGGCGCAAGAATAACCCATTCATCTCGGGCCTTATTATGCCTGAATTTGACGTGTTTTGGAAATCTAGGAACAGTTTCATCTTCAATCTTCAGTATATCTGTCATTAAAATCCTCTGGCATAAAAGCGCCTGGTGGCACATGCCCATTAATGTATGCATGATAAAGTGCATCTTGTTGTACCCACAAGACATCAGTTTTAAATTTTAATGCGTTACACACAGATTCTTGCTCAATTCTAGTCTTTGCATTATTAACGGCGTAATCTAAAACAAAGTCGGCGTCATCAGTAGCCTGATCAACTCGTTTCTTAAAATATGCCATCGTAATATCATTCACAAAATCGTAATTTTCAAGCATACCTGATATTCTTTCTTTATGAATTTTAGGTGCAAAAAGTTCTGTTAAAGATGAAGTTATTCCTTCAAGAAGAGATTTTTGCTGTACGAAATTCACATATGCGTCAACAGCAAATTTCGTAGCAGGTAATATCCCTTCCGTTGATTTCACATAATCTCTATCCAAACCTAAACCGTCAGTTAATCTGTACCACCTTTCTATACCACCCTCGTCATGTTTTCTTCCATCATGGTCCAGAATCCTTTTAATCCATACTCGCCTTAGCTCTGGATTCTTTATTCTTGACATTAATGCAGAATCTTTTATAGAAATGTTAATCTGATAATAGTATCTGTTTAAGGCCCAAGCCTGAACCTGTCCTTTATTTAGCTTACCAGAGTGAAGTAGGTGATGAAATTTACAGTTATCGTGATATCTTTCTTTTCCAATATCCCGCAACTTTTGAATAAACTCTGTTTTAGACATAGGGTCTATTTCTGAATTTGTTTTTAAAGCTAAGTTTTTCATAATTTAATCTCCATTCCATCATAACTCACTTCCCAACCATTTTCTTCAACAATTTTTCTCTCATCTGAGGTAGATAATAAAATTGGGTTGGTAGTATTAATATGAATAAATATTTTTTTTTTTACATTAAGGTTTTTAAAAGCCTCCATTGACCCATCCGGACCAGAATTGTTCATATGTCCCATTCGTTGTCCAGTTTTCTCTCCTACTTTACTTGATGCCATTTCATCATTTTTCCACAACGTTCCATCAAATAAAACTAACTCCGAATTTTCAATCCTTTTTGATAACTCTTCAGTCATTTTTGCGCAAGCGGGAATGTAAAAGAAAGATTCATCGGTATCTTTTGATGATATTTTAAGTCCAATTGTATCACCCTCTTGAGTTCCGAAGTTTTCTCCTTTGCTTTCGTCCTCTAACCATAAGGCAATTTTACCAGGGACTTCAAACGCTTCAACCATTATTCCCGAACCTTTCCCTTCTTTGTTAGTCAATTCAAAAGAATTGTTCATTTTCATTTCTCTTCTATCAACATATTCTGGGTTAAGAACGTTAAATATTGAATTATCTTTTAAAACGTTATGTACTCTGGAATGGGCATAAACTGATAAATTTTGTCTTTCTCTAAGAGTTAAAAGTCCAGCAACATGATCAACGTCACCATTTGTCAAGACCACACCACTGATTGGACTATGACGCAAACCCTTTTGAGGATGCATCTGTTCATTATTTAAAATTTGAGAACCCAAGTCAGGTGAAGCATTAAACAAAAACCATTCGTCGTCATTAGCAGTAACGACTATTGATGATTGTGTTCTCGGAGAAGTACCAGCCACCCTTCCTCTAACGGCTTTGCTAACATCACTGTTACAATTCCATTGAGGAGAACCACCACCTGCTGCTGAACCTAAAATAAGAACCTTTAACACAAACTCAATCCCAATAATTCAAAATTTATTTAAAACTTAAAAAATGCCCCTCAAGGCTAATTAGTCTTAAGGGGCTTTTGCTTATGCTAAAAATTACTTCTCAGCGCAAGCGTAAGAATTGATTTCAAGACCTACAGAGATCTCTGAAATCATTGGTTTAGTCCAAGCCATAATTTACTCCTTGTTATAGTTTGGATTATGTTCACCTAAGATGAACGCACTATAAATATAGTGATTAAAAGTTAAGGAATCCTGATTTAACTATTCATTTAAGATTCATATTTAGAACAGTTCTAATTATTTCAAATAAGACATAATTTTTCTTGATTGATAGCCTAATCTCTGCGTGTTAAACACTGGTTCTTCGCATATAAATTCTGTAAGTTTCGTCCTTTGGTCAAAAACCTTTGTATTCCACTCTAGCTGCGAACTAGCGTCAACATACCTCTTATCCTTTTGATTTACTTTTTCTTTCCTTAACTTTCTTATTTGTTTTGAGGCACTTCCAATTGCTTTTCTCAATGATTCTTGTCTATCAACAAATTTAATAATACCTACATATTGTCTACTCCTTCTATCCTTTGCTTTTTGATATAAACCAGCAAACAAAAACGTCATTTTTTCATCTCTATCACCTTTTTTTAAAATGCCAAAGTAAGTATATTTTTTTGCAAACTCTTCAATTAACTCTATTCCCTTTTCTTCTTCTAAAACTGGGTCGGCTAACTGATTAACGTATTCGATAACAGTATCATCTTTCCACCAATCTTTGATTGCTTTGTCAATCGGTGGACCTTGCCATATTGAACTTAAATTAAGCTTGGGGTTGTAGACTTGATCACACGGCCATTTTTTAGGTGGCTTTTCAGGCGGAGCTGACTCAACCGTAAAGGAAAAAAAAACTAGACCTAAGAATATTAAAAATTTTTTTTTGAATAACATAAAACCTCCTAAAATTAACTATTTATTTTACTATAAATTGTCCAAACATCCCTTTCTCTCTTAAGCCTTCAATTTCGAACTCATAATTACCCGGCCTAATTGGGACAAATTGAATTTCTATTTCTCCTTCTCTTTCAAATTCTATTTCATTCAAAATAGAAGTGTCAATCTCAATACCTTCAACCTCAATTTTTCTAATCCACACATTTCTGAAAAAATCTTCGGCTTCAAATTCGTATTCTTTAAAACCCATACTTGAAATTTCTAGTCTGTATGCCTTTCCAGTTTCAAGTTCAAAACTTTTTTGCGACATCTCATAATCACTTTTATCCGATCCAAGCTTAAGTTCCAATTTTTTTGCTCTAATAGCTAGGTCACCTTTTGCAAAAGTAAAAGAGTTAGACAATAAAATAACAATTGTTAAAAAAATATTTAAGATCATTTTCCACCTTTCTTTTGCAAGTTTCCCCTTGAGGGATCATAACCCATTATGGATAAAAATAAAAATATTAAGGTGAATATAATTATTCCCGCACTATATTCAAAATTAATCTGAGAATATAATGAAAATCTTATTGATTCAACCGCATAAGTAAAGGGGTTGTAAAAGCAAACCAAGTATAACCATTCACTTGTCTCCTCTATTTTCCAAAGAGGATAGAGTGCAGAAGAAGCGAAAAACATTGGAAATATAACAAAATTCATCACACCTGCAAAATTTTCTAATTGTTTAATCGCAGACGATAAGAACATACCCAGAGCACCTAACATTAAACCCGAAATTATCAAAGCAGGCAGTATTGTAAAATATCCTGAGACTGGGGGAATTATATCCCAAAAAGACGCAATTAATAGAAAAGCATAAACCTGCAATATTGAAACAAAGACACCTGCAAATAATTTTGAACACAACAAAAACCATCTTGGGATAGGGCTCACTAGCATTGTTTTCATACTTCCCATTTCTCTGTCATATACCATAGATAGAGAGCTTTGCATTCCATTAAAAAGTTGAATCATAGCTATTAAGCCTGGGGCTATGTAGACTTCATAAGGAATGTATGTTTCATATGGAGGTATAATAGCAACGCCAAGTACCGATCTGAAACCTGCTGCAAATATTCCAAGCCAAACCAAAGGCCTTACTAATGCTGAAAAAAATCTTTCTTTTTGATGAATAAATCTTAATGCTTCTCTTAAGACAATCCCCTTAAAACATCTTATGTATACAACTAAATTCATAACTAAATACCAACAATTTTATTGAAAGCCTCTCTTATATTTTTTTTTTTTGTTTTCTTTACGATAGTGGCTACACCACCAGATTCCAAAACTTTTCCCTTATGTATTATAACTACTTTTTCGCCTTTATCAATTTCATCAATTAGGTGAGTGGCCCATAAAACTGCAAGCTCTCCTTTTTTACAAAGAGATTTAACATGTTTCAAAATCATTTGTCTTGATCCAATATCTAATCCTACAGTTGGTTCATCTAAAAGTAATAGTTTTGGTTTGTGAATCAGTGATCTTGCTATTTCAACTCTTCTTCTTTGGCCTCCAGAAAGAGATCTAACTTTATTTTTTAATTTATCACTCAAATTGATTCTATTTATCTCATCTTTGATTCTGGTATTTGCTACTGCTTTACTAATGCCGTGTAACGATGAGTGATAGTGCAAATTTTCTTCAACACTTAAGTCTAGATCCAAAGTGGGTTGTTGAAAAACTACACCAATATTTTTTAATGCATCAGAAGATTGGTCTCTAACGTCAAAGTTATGAATTTTTATCGAACCAGAGTTGTTGTTGTATAGACGAGTAATAAGGGAATATAGTGTTGTTTTTCCCGCACCATTTAAACCTAATAAAACAGTAAAGTCTCCGGGACTAATCTTCAGGCTTACATCATCCAATGCTGTGAAATCTCCAAATTTGTGAGATACATTATTTATATCCAGTGCAACGGTCATTATGTTTAATTAATGCCAAAAATTATTAGTTTGGACTTATAACAACACCCCAAGGAAACCTTCCAACTTTAACAGACTTTTCGACCTTAAGTTTATTTACATTAATGATTGATACGTCATTACTAACACCATTAGTGCTTAATAAAGTTTTTTGATCAGGTGTGAATGCGAGTTGCCAGACTCTCTGACCAACTAATAAGTATTTGATAACTTTTTTAGTTTTTGAGTCAACGACCGCTATCCTGTTAGCGGGACCCAATGCTATAAAGGTATATTTTCCATCTTTTGTATGCCTTACGCCAACTGGTTGGATGCTCTCCTCATTAACTCCAGGAATTTCAAAACCTATCGTGTGAGTCACTTCTTTTGAGTCTGGGCTGATAACTTTAACAGTACCTCCAATCTCTGCTGAAATCCAAACCTCTTTATCATCTGGAGTGAACATCGCTACCCTTGGTCTAGCATCAACTAACACATTTTCGGTAATTTCGAGTGTTTCTGTATCAATGAAATGTGCCATATTAGTGGTTTCTGAAGTGTTAACCAAAATTTTTCCGTTACCAGTCAATCCCATTCCTTCTGGTTCAACACCCACTGGAATATCATCGACTATCATCTTATCAACCATATCTACGACTGTCACCATAGCGTCGTCTTCATTTGCGATATAAAGAGTATCGTCTTCAGGTGATAAAATAAAAAGTTCAGGGTCCGGTCCGGAAGGTAAATAATATTTCAATTTCATTGTTTCAGCATCTCTTACCTCGACTCTATCATCGTCTGATACACAGATTAGAACCAGTTTACCATCTTTGGACATTATTATGCCTCTGGGTCTTTGCCCAACCTTAACTGTTTTAACGACTTTTTTTTTGTTTATGTCTATAACACTTACCGTGTTATCCTTTTCATTGGTTATATAAGCGAGATTTGCTTTTGTTTTTGAAAAGGTAAAAAATAAAATAGCTATGATTAAAAAATTTTTCATATTTACAATGTATTAAAAATTTTAAAATTTACAAGAAGATTCCGGCTGATCTTTTCCTAAAGTATCTAGTTCACTTACTGGATGAATATAACCATCTTGAGGCGAAACAGATACCATAGATCTTGGGGCAGCCAATAAAACAGGTTGTCTTAGCTGACCATTCCAAGACCTAAATGAAACTTTTACACCTTTATAAGCACCTAAACCAAATTTTTCGCTTAATAAGTATTTTTGAACTTCATTTACATCATTAGAATTTGTTCTTGTAACTGATTCACCGATTGCTCTTACTGCTGTCCAAGAGTGATAATCAACCTCTGTCATCCATCTTCCACTTTCTCTTCTAAACCTATTTTGCATTTGAGTTGCTCCCCACTGTTCGTGCGTGCGATGCCAAGAATTTGGTTTCAACCCTTGTGTACCAGCAATTGGTCTAGGGTCCCATGTTCTGTATGCAAGATATTCACCAAACTCACCAGCTTCATCAGCAACGATTAGTACATCGTATTTAGAACCCTTTGTAAAAATCGGCACTTCTTTTCCTGCTGTTCTTCTTAGATCCGCAGAGAAATCCCATATTTTCTCTTCCTTGATCTTAACATTAAATTTCTTAGCAGAATTTTTCAATGCAGTAGAGTACATTTGGTCATTTTTTTTTGGACCTGTTACTAAAAACCATTTTTTCCATTTTTTTTTCACCAAATACTGGGTGAGAGCGTCAGAAAGAATAGAATAGCTTGGTGGTATGTGAAAAAAATTTTCTTTACAGTTTTCGTTTCTTAGAGAATCATTTTTTGCTCTAGTATTAAATACTAAGACATCATCAATGCCTGGTATTTTCATTAACGATAATAATTCATCTTCATTTAAATCTACAACAAAATACTTCTTGCCATCTTTTAAAAGTTTTTCGAATTCTGCCTCTAAATTTTCTTCTAACAGAACTCTATAAAATTGAACTTTATAATCATGACCTAAAAACCTTCCGGTCGTTAAGTTGTCTTCAATTGCCAGCTTGACTCCGTAAAAGCCCTCATCATCTAAAATCGGATCTAAGTTAGATAATACAGCTGGAACTTCTCTTTCTTTTGATAAAAAAACTATTTCGGTAGTTATGGTGATTTCTTTTTGGAAAGTTTTTTTGCCTCTCTTCTCAATTCTTTTTTTTCTTTCTAAATCAAGTTTCTTTCTCTCCTCCAATTGTTTTATTGAGAGCTCTCGTGATTCAACGTTTTGTGAATGAATAAGTACAAATGAAAAAAATATATATAAAAAAAACTTTAATCTCATAGCCTTTACCTTTATTACTATAAATAAATTTTACAAAATGTTAACCTAAAACATTCAAATGAAAAATAAAAAAGTTACAACTAATTTAATTCGTGGCGGTTTCAAAAGAACAAACTTTTCAGAAACTAGTGAACCTCTTTTCTTAACATCAGGTTTTGTATACGAAACGGCTGAAGAGGCAGAAAAAAGTTTTAAAGAGGAAAAAAACAGATTTATGTACTCAAGGTTCGGCAACCCAACTGTAGATATTTTTGAAAAAAGAATGGCTAAACTTGAAGGAGCCGAATCTTGTTGGGCAACCTCCTCTGGAATGTCAGCTTTATTTACCATTCTGATGTCTACACTTAAAAAAGGAGACAGAGTAGTTTCAGGTAGGGCTCTTTTTGGAAGTTGTCATTATATATTGACAGAAATCTTACCTAAATTTGGTATCGAAGTAAAATTAGTAGATGGAACTAGTGTTAAGCAATGGGAATTAGCACTTAAGAAAAAAACTAAAATAGTATTCTTTGAGACACCATCAAACCCCTGCTTAGAAATTGTTGACATAGAAAAAGTTTCTAGGCTAGCACATAAAGCTGGAGCTAAAGTTGTTGTTGATAATGTTTTTGCCACTCCAATATTACAAAAACCACTTGAACTAAATGCAGACATTGTAATGTATTCAGCAACCAAACACTTAGATGGACAGGGTCGTGTTCTGGGCGGTGCAATATTAGGTAATAAAGAATTTTGTAAAGAGATTGTTAAGCCTTTTGTAAGAAATACCGGTCCATCAATTAGTCCATTTAATGCTTGGGTTTTACTTAAAGGCTTAGAAACCCTAGACCTAAGAGTTGAAAAACAAACTAAAAATACAAAAGAGATCTTCCAATTTTTGGAAGGTAACAAACATATAAAAAAAATCTATTACCCATTTGACAAAAATTCAAAACAATTCGAGCTAGCAAAAAAACAAATGATTGATGGCGGGACTGTTATTAGCTTCGAGTTAAATTCAAAAAAAAAAGATGACAAGAAAGTCTCTTTCAAGTTTTTAAATAATTTAAGTTTAATAGACATTTCAAATAATTTAGGTGACTCAAAAACTCTTATAACTCATCCCTACACTACTACACATCACAGATTATCAGAAAGTGATAAGAAGAAGTTAAAAATTACTAAAAACTTGATTAGACTTTCAGTTGGATTAGAGGAAGTTAGTGATATAATCAACGACATAGATTTAGCTTTAAAAAAAACATTTAAAAATGATAAATAAAAAAAAAATCTCAGTTCTAGTCGAACCTATTTATTTAGAGGATCACTCAGATCCGTCTGAAGACGCGTATTTATGGGCCTATAAAGTAAAAATTAAAAACAATAGCAAAGAGAGTATAAAACTTCTCAGTAGACATTGGAAAATTTTCGATTCTAATGGTAACCATAGAGAAGTCAAAGGTATGGGTGTTGTAGGTGAACAACCTATAATTCAGCCTGGTGACGAGTTTGAATATACTAGTGGCACTCCATTAAAAACAAGTTCAGGTTTGATGCATGGAAGTTATCAAATGCAAGATTTTAAGGGAAGAATGTTTGAAGTTTTAATCCCTCCATTTTCTTTAGATATACCTGATAAGAAAAAAAAATTAAATTAATTTTATGGATAATTTAAAGTCTTCTCTGTTTGTTATTGGAAACTTATTAGTTTTCTTTTCCATTTATTCACTCATTCCTGGAACCCTTGATTACTATTTAGGGGGGGCTGACTGGGTTGTTTTTTTTGTAATTTCAATAGTGTGTCTTTTTACGGGATTAAATATATCTTTTACTTTCAAGAACAAAAATAAAGATGTTGAGGTTTTATCTGCCTTTTTACTAACTCTTATATCTTGGTTGATTCTTACATTTATTGGCTCTATACCCTTTTTTTTAGGAAGTCCAAACCTGTCTTTTATAAATGCTTTTTTTGAATCAATGTCCGGTTTGACGACTACTGGAGCAACAGTAATAAAAGATCTTGATAATACTTCAAAATCTATCCTTCTTTGGCGAGCAATGCTTCAGTGGCTAGGTGGGATAGGTATAATTGTAATTGCAATTGCAATTTTCCCAATTTTGAAAATTGGAGGAATGCAACTCTTCCAAACTGAATTTAGTTCCAAGGAGGAGAAAGTATTACCAAGGACCACACAAATAGCCGCAGCTATTGGATTAATTTATTTTTCATTAACTATAATGTGCTCATTCTTTTTGTATTCAAGCGGCTTAGATATCTTTGATAGCCTGGCTCACGGAATGACGATAATTGCCACAGGCGGGTTTTCAACTAAAAATATGTCTATAGGTCATTTTGATTCAATTTATACAGAAATAGTGACGATCGTTTTTATGCTAATTTCAGCACTACCTTTCATTTTAATTTTTTACTCACTGAAAAATAATTTTGTGGATTTATTTAAAAACTCTCAGGTGCAATTCTTCTTGTTACTGGTGTCTTTAATTACTTTAATTGTTATGTTTTGGCTTACAAAGTTTTACGAAGTTGATTACTTACAAGCTTTAAGAATATCCTCATTTGCAGTAATTTCAATTGCCACTGGGAGCGGATTTAGTACTTATGATTTTAGTGAATGGGGTACTTTTACTACATTACTTTTTTTATTTTTAATGCTTATAGGTGGTTGTTCTGGGTCTTCAAGCTGTGGGTTAAAAATATTTAGGATTCAAATATTATTGAAGTCATCATTTACATTGATAAAGAAAATAATTCAGCCAAGGGGGGTTTTTATCCCCACATACAACTCAAATGAAATAAATGAAGAAATTCTTAACTCTGTTACAGGATATTTTTTTCTTTATCTCCTAATATTTGGAGGACTCACTCTAATTCTATCCTTTGATGGACAAGATGTACTAACAGCTCTTTCTGGTGCGGCGGCAGCGCTAGCAAATGTTGGGCCCGGTCTGAATGAGATTATTGGACCAGCAAACAACTATTTTGAAATTACTACTTTCTCAAAGTTTTTCCTGTGTATTGGTATGTTAGTTGGAAGACTTGAGTTATTTCCGATTTTGATTCTTCTTTCGCCTCAATTGTGGAAAAGATAAATTAGATTTGTCTTAAACACCAAAGTAAAATTGCTTGATGCGCATAAAGTCGATTTTCTGCCTCGTCCCATACCAAAGAATCTTTCCCATCAATAACATCATCTGTAATTTCTTGTCCTCTATGGGCTGGAAGACAATGCAAAACCTTGGTTTGCTTTTTAGTTTTTTTCAAAAGACCGTGATTAATTTGAAACTTTTTAAATTTTTGAATCACATTTTTTTTTTTCATCATTCCCATCGATTCCCAAGTATCTGTTATTAGAACATCTGCCCCTAAAACAGCTTTATCTGGATTGTCAAAAAATACAACTTTATCTTTATTGATTTTACTTATATTATTTTTTTGTGGGAAGAAGTTCTTTGGACAGGAAATATGTAAATTAAAATCATAATGTAGACAGGCCTGTATCCATGAATTACATACATTATTCCCATCACCAACCCAGCAAAGCTTAAGTTCTTTTAAGCTTTTAAAATTTTCTTCAAGAGTCATTAGATCAGCTATAATCTGGCAGGGGTGACTTTGATTTGTCAATCCATTAATTATTGGGACGTCAGAAAATTCAGCAATTTCGTAGAGCTTCTTTTGATCAGATCCCCTGTACATAATAATATCAACGTACCTACTTAGAACTTTAATAGTATCGTTTAGCGATTCCCCTCTTGCAAGTTGTGTATCATTTTGATCAAGGACAACTACATCTCCATTAATCTTTTTCATTCCTACTTCAAAGGAAACCCTAGTTCTGGTTGAAGGTTTCTCAAAAATCATTGCAAGGGTTTTTTTTTTCTTTAGGCTAATTTTTCCATATTTTTTTTTTAATATATGACTCTTTGCCATTATTGAATGAATATCTTTTGTGTTAATTTGATCCAAATTTAAGAAGTGTCTAATGTCTTTCATTAATTTCTCCAAAAGCTTTATCAATTTTGATGATTGCTTCATCAACATGTTTCTTCTCAAGAATTAGTGGAGGAAGCATTCTGATTACATTCTGACCGGCCTTTACAACCAAAATTTTCTGATTAATAAGTTCTTTAATTAAAATTTCATTTTTTTCAATAGCTTCAATCCCTAGCATTAAACCTTTTCCTCTTATTCCTTTAACAAGTTTTGGAAATTTTTTTATTATCTTCTCTAATATCTGATTTTTCAAATATTCTCCAACCTCGATGACGTTATCTAAAAATTCTTTACTTAAGATATGGTCTAGTACAGATGAAGCCACTGCCATTGAAAGTGGATTCCCTCCAAAAGTTGAGCCATGAGAACCTGGTGTCATTGCATTTGCTACTTTTTTTTCCATTAGGCAGGCACCGAGTGGGAACCCGCCACCAATACCTTTTGCAATTGGAACTATATCTGGTTTTATTTTCGCCCATTCAAATGCAAACAGTTTGCCGGTTCTCCCAATGCCACATTGCACTTCGTCAAGAATTAACAGAATTTTTTTTTCATTACAAAGTTTCCTTAACCCTTGCAAACATTCTACTGGGAGAGGTCTTATTCCTCCTTCACCCAATATAGTTTCAACCATTATAGCAGCTGTATTAGAATTAATTGCCTTTTCTAAAGCTGAATGATCACCAAAAGGGACTTGATCGAACCCATCAACACGTGGCTCGAATCCTTGAGTATGATCTGGATTATTTGCAGCAAATAATGATGCTATAGTTCGTCCGTGAAATGCGCCTTCAAACGTAATAATTCTATTTTTTTTTTTTTCTCCTTTTTCAAAAAAAAACTTTCTTGCAGCCTTTATGCTTGTTTCAGTTGCCTCTGAGCCTGAATTACAAAAAAAGACACTTGAAGCAAAAGAATTCTTTACAATTTTATCAGCAACCTTTTTTTGATTTGTAATTTTAAATAAATTAGAGCAATGCCAAATTTTTTCTGCCTGAACCTTAAGAGCATTGATCAAAACTGGGTGACTATGACCTAAACTTGTGACACCAATTCCACTGGTAAAATCTAAATATCTTGTACCATCGGAAGAATAAATATAAACTCCATCTCCGTGATCCACCTCAATGTCAATTGGATTATAGACTCCTAAAATACTCATATGCTAATTACGAAGGCCGTAACCTTTCTTAAAAATATATATAGTTAATATTAAAAAAATAAGATTTGCCATAGCTAAAATAAAAATTCCTAAAGAAATATTACTATCACTGACTCCTACAAAACCATATCTAAATCCATCAATAATATAAAAAAATGGATTCAAATATGCAAAAAACCTCCAATCCTCTGGAAGTCTCTCTATTGAATAAAATGTACCCGATAAAAATGTCAATGGTAATATTATAAAGTTAGTTACCGAAGCCATATGATCAAATTTTTTTGCCCAAATTCCGCATAAAATTCCCAACAAGGATAATAGAAGTGAAGAGAATAATGCAAAGTATATGATTATAAACAAATTAGTTATTTGAATTGGTACGATAAGATAGATGACTATCGATACGGACAATCCTACAAGTAAACCACGGGTAACTCCTCCAAGAGAATAGGAAAAAGTTAACTCATATTCTGATAAAGGTGGCATCAAAACATCCACTATATTTCCTTGAACTTTTGATATTAATATAGATGAAGAGGTATTGGCAAAAGCATTTTGCATAATTGACATACAAACTAAGCCTGGAGCTAAAAACTGAGAAAATGTAAAACTTTCAGTGCTGAGATAACTCCTATCAACCGAAATTGTAAAAATTATATAAAACAAAAGCGTTGTAATTGCTGGTGCAAGAACTGTTTGAGCAAAAACATTCAGAAAACGTCTTACCTCCTTAGAATAAAGAGTGTAAAACCCTATCCAATTAAACCCTTTAAAACTTTTAACTTTATTCATACCGCTAACAAATAGGTTTGATTATAAATTTTATTAATATTTAATATATTTATGATTTCAAAATATTTTGAAAAATATTGCTCATTTTATCTCTCAAAATATTGGGTTAATCAAAAAAAATTTGAGAATATATTAAAATCAAAAATCACTAAAGACTTTTTCCAAAAAAAAATTTCTTTTGAAGAAAAAGAATCATACTTAAATGAAATAAAGATTGTTTTAGATTTCTATTCAGAACAAGGCTTTTTTGATGAGGAAAAGTTAATTCAAATTAAGATTGACAATTTAAGACAAAGAGGATTTTCATTTAAAAAAATGAGAATGTATCTTAAAAAAAA
>CENU01032663.1_pt1 | contig 15736 bp, 14 predicted proteins | sample 361331 | NCBI WGS metagenome assembly CENU01 (sample SAMEA2619766, study PRJEB7988) | marine metagenome | isolation source: saline water (ENVO:00002010), including | reverse complement strand
ATAAGGCACGATCCTTGCTATGAGTGGGATACCGCAGCAGGACAAGCAATACTGGCTGCTGCAGGCGGATCGTTCTATGATATTAATTTTCTAAATTTTGAATACAATAAGCCAAATTTTTATAATAAATCAGGTTTTATAGCGCTTGCAAATGATGATCAAAAAGATCACCTGCACAAAGCCTTATATTAAAATAATTAACCAGTATTTCTTCATATTTATTTATTTTTATTTATTTTATGTTATATTATATGACAGAAAATATAAATTAATTTTCATCACATGGTTATGGAATGACATACATAAAAAATTTAAAACTTTTATTCTTAACTCTCATCTTAGGATTCTCAATATCTTTAGCTACTGCAAATAACATCCAAGCTGAGTGGTATGATGAACCTGAAGCAATTGAGAGTAACCCTGATGGTTTTTCTATAAATGAACTAGTGTTAGCAGGCCATGATTTCTTTGGTACTGCAACTGAAGGTCTAGGTATTACACTCGAAACTCTTTTTTCAGCATTTGGCAGACCAGATGGATATATAATAGGTGAAGAGGCTGGTGGTGCTATTATTGCAGGATTAGTCTACGGAGAAGGTTCAATTACAACAAAAAACATGGGTGAAGAAAAAATATATTGGCAAGGGCCAAGCATAGGTATGGACTATGGTGGAGATGGTTCCAGAGTTATGTACCTAGTTTATAATATGGATAAGATAAGTGATGTACATAAAAGATTCCCTGGTACGAATGGTACTGCATATGTGGTTGGAGGACTCGGAGGTAGTGTTTACAATCGAAGCGGCACAACCATTGCGTCTATAAAAACAGGGGTTGGATTGAGAATGGGCGCAAATATTGGTTATATAAAATTCTCAAAAAATCCAAAATGGTTACCTTTTTAATATAGATTATCCAATATATGGTTGAGGGTTTTTTATCGGATATTGGGATCTCCCAAATCCTAGTAGCTTTTGTCATTGTTTACATTGCATCAACAGCTCAAAGTGTATTTGGCATGGGCTGGGGTATGATCGCAGCGCCCTTACTAGCATTACTTAATCCATCCCTCATTCCATCAACTATTGTTTTCTTAGGTTTTTTTGCATCACTACTTCCCAGTATAAGATATTATAAAGATATTCACTGGTACACATACAAACCAGCTATTATTGGTAGAGTGTTGGGTTCAATTTTAGCAGGTGGAATTGCTGCTTACATTGTTTCATCGGGAAAGATCGAAATTACAATCGGAATAGTCTTACTAATATCGATCTTAATAAGCAGATTTGCTATAAAATCGATAAAACAGAGCCCACGTAATCATTTTATAGCTGGTGCTACATCTGGAATATTAGGAACAGTTGTAGGTGTTGGTGGCACACCAATGGGAATCATATATCAAAATGAAAATCCGATAATTGTAAGAGCAAACAACAATGCATTCTTTGCTGTTGGAAGCTTTGCATCATTCATTGTGTTAGTCATTGCAGATGTAATGACAGTATACAATATCATATATGGATTCTTGTTACTACCATCGCTTTTTGTGGCCTCTTATGCATCTAAATATTTATTAAAATATTCAAGCAAAATGCTTAGACCATATATTCTAACAATTTGTAGTATATCATCTATACTATTAATTATTCGAGGTATAGACTTAATTTGATAGGTTATCTGTTCAACTCAATAGTAGAAATCAGCTGGTTAGATCTCTTGTCGAAATTATAAATTGTGTAATTTTTTTGTTCATCAACTGTAAGTATATGAATATATTTTGGGTCATTACTAAATGAAAAAACTTCTTCCTTTGGATCAATCTCAATTACAACATTTGAGGATGTAATATCTTGCGTAACTGATGAATTATTTGATAATCTATAACCAATTGTTAAAAAAACTATACAAAATCCAACAATGAGCAATAAAGTCATGATAAATATTGCAATCTTTAAACCTCGAGTAGACCTTACATTTTGTTCTGTGTTACCGATTTCATTCATAGTCTAAATTGATGATAAAAAATAATATAATCACACTTATAACAAATAAATCTGATTGCGGCAAAAGAATAGATCAGTACCTAAGTCAAAATACTGAGCTAAGCAGACAAAGGATTACAGATTTAATTTCTGATAAGGCAATTTCATATAATAATAATTTAGTTGCACAAAAAAATTTGAAGCTAAACGGTGAATGTGAAAATATAATAATTACAATTCCACCACTAAAGACAGAACTATTGGAACCTGAGAATATTCCAATTAACATTTTGTATGAAGATGATGATCTTCTTGTAATTAATAAGCAACCAAATCTTGTAGTTCATCCTGGAGCAGGAGTAAACTCAGGAACTCTTGTTAACGCAATAATGTACCATTGCGGTGATAGACTTTCTGGAATTGGTGGACATCTTCGCCCAGGTATAGTACACAGACTTGACAAAGATACGAGTGGATTAATGCTCGTTGCAAAAAATGACAAATCTCATGTTCATCTCTCACATCAGTTCCAAGATCATGGTAGAACAGGAAACCTGGAGAGAATTTATCTTGCTTTTGTATGGGGTATACCAAAATTAAAAAAAGGAAGAATTGAAACGCAATTATCCAGAAATGATAATGATAGAACAAAAATTTCTGTTACGATGAACCCTGAAAAAGGTCGGAAGGCTATCACAGATTATCAAATTATTGAAAAATACCATACTAGTAACAATGAACCATTAGCTTCTCTTGTACGTTGTAAATTATATACAGGCAGAACGCATCAAATTAGGGTTCATCTTGATCATATTGGGAACCCGGTCGTTTGTGACAAAAAATATGGAAAAGGCTTTATAACAAAGACAAAAATGATGAGTGAAAATAGTAGAACAAAATTATTAAATTTAGATAGGCATGCTCTGCATTCATCAAAAATATCATTTTTACATCCATCAAATAATGAAACTATGACATTCGAAGCTGCTATGCCACATGATCTATTAATATTAAAAAACATATTGTCAGAGATCTAATATAGGTGTATTTTATTATGTTCTCTACATTTAGCTTAAATAAAGGAAATTAAATTACAAATGTACGGTAATATACCAGTAATTGCTAGTGAAGATAGTCTAGCTCTATACTTAAAGGAAATTAAAAAATTTCCATTACTATCACAAGAAGAAGAAATTAACTTAGCAAACCAACTAAACAAGGAAGGTAACACAGAAGCTGCCCATCAACTTGTTACAAGTCATTTAAGATTAGTTGCTAAGATATCTATGGGCTATAAAGGTTATGGCCTTCCTCTCAGTGACGTGATCGCAGAAGGTAATATAGGGTTGATGCAGGCAGTAAAAAGATTTGATCCAGATAAAGGATTTAGACTAGCAACATATGCGATTTGGTGGATAAAAGCAGCAATTCAAGAGTATGTACTTCGTTCTTGGAGCTTGGTTAAAATGGGAACTACTGCAAATCAAAAGAAATTATTCTTTAACCTAAGAAAAATTAAAAATAATATCCAAGCAGTTGACGACGGTGATTTGAGACCTGAACAAATCTCTCATATTGCTGAAAATCTTGGAGTAACAGAAACTGATGTAGTTGATATGAACAGACGTCTTGGTGGAGACTCATCATTAAATACACATATATCAGATGAAGGTGAAGGTCAATGGCAGGATTTCCTTGTAGATGATAGCCAAAACCAAGAGATTTCCCTCGTTATAAATGACGAGATGGATAAGAGAAAGCAGATGCTATATGAAGCGCTCAGTTGCCTCAATGAAAGAGAAAAATCAATCCTCATATCAAGAAGAATTGATGAAGATTCTAAAACTTTAGAAGAGCTCAGTCAGGAGTTTGGAATCAGCAGGGAACGAGTAAGGCAAATTGAAAGCAAAGCATTTGACAAAATCAAAGGCTTTATTAATCGCACAAATTAAGTTCTTTTACTTCTTTTGATAACAATCAAAATAGTTATCAAGATCATATATACTCCAAAAGTCATAATTTGTGATTCAATATTGACATTATGATCTATTAAATATCCCATTAAGCCTGGTGATATTGCTGTCGATGCCACAACACCAGAGGTTATAACTGACTTGATTTCACCCAAATATTTGGTTCCATATAATTCAGCCCATAGAGATCCTGATATCGATGTGGCAAAACCAGTAGTAATACCACTGGCAATCATAAATAAAACCATAGAAATCTCATTCTGACCATAAGCTAGAATAAAGGACCCCAACGAAAGTGGTAATAAAAAGAATTTTATAAGATCTTTTGCACTCCACTTGTCGACCGCCCAGCCTGATATTAATACAAATATAATTAATAATATCGAGAATATTGGCATCGTGAGTGCATATATTTCAGTTGCCCAACCTTTAATATCCATTAGATGGTAAGAATGAAAAAAGATACCAGTCAAAACAAATGGTGGTGCAAGTATTGCAGCTAATAATAAATAGAAATACCCACTCTTGAGAACGTCTGATCTTCTATAATCAATGATACTCTCTTTAATTTGTTTCTTCTCTGTATTCTGATTTGGTTCATAAACTTCTCTGTCTTTTAAAAGATAGGCTGTATATGGCGCAATAAAGATTAGAATAATTATTCCCGTTAACAACCATGCATTACGCCATCCAAAAGTAGCTATTAATATTAATGCCGTTATTGGCATAAACATTTCACCAAATGCTCTTCCGAGTATTGTTACTGCAAGTGCTTTACCTCGCATAACACTGTAAGTTTTTGCAATAAATGTTGAGGACGTATGAGTTGACATACCTTGCCCCGTGATTCTTAAAAAATAGAATGCAAATAATAAGAAAAAGGCAGAATTTATATAAGAAAATAATATAGATGATACTCCTAATAAGACTAAAACAGTAAATGCCAATCTTCTTATATTTATATAATCTACCATCTTCCCAGTATATAGCATTGTCACAGCGCTTAATAAGGTAGCTATTGTATACAGACCACCATATAGACCATGAGATAAGCCAAGCTCTCCTCTAATACTCCCAGCATATAATGCAAAATAGAATGTTTGCCCTATGCTAGCCGCAAAGGTTAATAAAAAACCAGCTTGTAAGTAGCTATGATTCCTTCTTATAAACTCGTACATTTTTATTTTTCTTTCAAAAATGGAACCATAGAAGACCAAACACCGTCTTTCCGTATTCTATGAAAAATTGCTGCTGAAATATGTATGCCTATTAGCCAATAAATAGCTTGAATTGAAAACTCGTGGAGTCCTACAAAAGCATCAATTAAAAAACCATCCTTTAATCCCATTGCAAAAAATAACCCTACAAAGATCCCGGTCATAGGCACTAGGAAAAGACAAATATACATTGAGTTATGCACTATTCTCGCAACGATTTTTTGTATCTTTGGAGTATCTTCAGGTAAAGAACTTTGCTGTGTTTTTTTCATATAAAAAAATCTTAGTGCAAGCAATGCTATGAAAATAAGTGCAAAGATTAATTCAAATCTTAATAATGAGTTGTCTTCAAGTTGTTCAATATCTTGGACCTGTTTATAAATACCATATATAAATATTATAACAAAACCCCAATGAAATGACTTTGCTAATAAACTATGTTTGACTGGATACATGGAATTGCTATTTAGACTATTAGCCATTATCATTATACCTATTTTTAGTTATTACTTCATTTCTCCTTTTGCACAACGAATGCCACTCATTTATTTCAAGGTCATAAGATCCATTTAATACTTCCATTTTGAAATTATTTAAAATTTCTAATTTTGAATTTTCTCCAATATTAAAACAATTATTCTCACCTTGGAAAAATGTGATCCCACTTGGTGTGGGTTTAAATTGATTTTCTTCGGAAAACCAACTTTTAATTTTTCTCATCTTTGGCGAACCGTCTTTATTTTTACAGATTTTCCCTTTTTTCTTTAAATACTTCATTGGTGGATTGTTGCCACTTAATAAAGTTATTTGATCCTCAATATCTTTTATCAACTTTTCTTTTGGATTTAATGATACTGATGTTGATCCAGATTTAGTTCTCACTCGCGGACCAAGTAATTCTTCTAATAACATCTAAAATCTCTAAATTGTTCAATCTAATCTAACTAATTCTATAAATGTATCATGTTTAAAATAGATTTTAAAGTACTTTCATGATACTTTTTTGGTACTTTTTAGATACTTTATTATAAAATATTTTGTACTTTAAAAATATTCATTAAGAAAGATAATGTCTTCTCTTTTCGGACTCGTCGAAATTATATCAATCGGAATACCTACAATCTCTTCTATTTTTTTTACATATTTTAAGGCATTTTCAGGCAAATTATTTATGTTATTAACCCCTGTGGTATCACAAAGCCAACCATCATGTTCTTCATAAATAGGTATAACTTTTTTTTGGAGTGTTTCAGATAATGGCAGATAATCAATTTTTCTTCCATTAAGCTCATATCCAATACAAATATTTATCTTTTCAAAACTATCAAGAACGTCAAGTTTTGTCAGAGCAATGGTATCAATACCTGATATTTGAACAGTTTGACGGACCAGTACCCCATCAAACCAACCACACCTTCTTTCTCGTCCCGTAACAGTTCCAAATTCTTTTCCAATATCACCCAATTTTTCACCAATATCATTGAATAATTCTGTTGGGAATGGACCACTTCCGACCCTTGTTGTGTATGCTTTTGTGATACCAATTATATGATCTAAATATTTTGGCCCAACTCCACTTCCTATGGACGCCTGACCTGGCATTGTATTCGATGATGTCACAAACGGATATGTGCCAAAATCAACGTCAAGAAGCAGACCCTGGGCGCCTTCAAATAATGTTTTTTTATTATCGATCTTTGCTTGATTAAGAATTCGCCATGTATTGGCCATAAATGGTAAAATCTCATTTTTTATGCTATCAAGATATGCATGAATGTCCTCTATTTTCACATCACCAAGCCCATATGCTCTTCTGAGTATGTTATGGTGTTCTAAAATCCTTTCAATTTTTCCATTAATGTTTTCAAAATCATCCAGGTCTATTAGTTTAATTGACCTTCTCGCTACCTTATCTTCATAAGCAGGACCAATACCCCTTCCTGTTGTACCAATTTTTGATTTTCCAGCATTCTCTTCTCGCACCAAATCTAGTTCTTTATGTAGTGGTAATATAATTGATACGTTTTCTGCAATTTTAAGATTATCAGGCGTTACTTGAACTCCTAGTTTTGATAGATATTCTATTTCTGATAGAAGCGCATTTGGATCAAGAACGACTCCATTTCCAATAATTGTCAATTTATCTTTTCGAACAATACCCGAAGGAAGTAGTGACAACTTTATAGTTTGGCCATCAATAACTAGAGTATGACCAGCATTGTGTCCACCCTGAAATCTGACAATCAAATCAGCTTTTTCAGAGAGAGAGTCAACAATCTTTCCCTTTCCTTCGTCACCCCATTGAGTGCCAACAATTACTACACTTGTCATATTATTTATATAAAGTTTAGTTTTTTAACTTGAACAATATCATCAATATTATTTAGGCTTTCAAGAACTGAATCATCTATCGGTGAGTCAACTTCAATCAACTCAATAACATTACCACCAATTTTATCTCTCCCTAAATTGAAATTAGCAATATTAACACTTTGTGAGCCAAGACATTGACCAATCTTTCCAACAAGCCCAGGTATATCATTGTTTGTGATATAGATCATATTTTTAGCAAATTTTGCTTCCATATCAATTCCTTTAACTTGGATAAGCCTTGCACTGCCATCTGAAAAAACAGCTCCTGCTACAGAACGTTCTTGCCTTTCAGACTCAACGATTAATCTAATGTATGATCCGTATACACCGCCACTTGCTTTTTTAATTTGTTCAATATTCAAACCTCGTAGTTTGGCAATAGACATAGAATTGACCATATTAATATCTTCTAATAGGGGTTTCAATAACCCAGCTATTAGTGTTGAAGTGAGCGTGTCCATGTTCATTTCAGAAATTGTTCCAACATATTCAATTTTAACATTCTTAATGGCTGTTTCCGTTATCTGTCCAGCAAATGACCCAAGTCTGTTTGCAAGGACGAGATAGGGCTCCATCGATGCAGCATCTTCGGCTGATACAGATGGAAAATTTATGGCATTTGTAATAGCACCTGTTAGAAGAAAATCACTCATTTGTTCTGCAATCTGTATTGCGACCTTTTCCTGAGCCTCTACGGTAGATGCGCCAAGATGCGGTGTACATATAACATTTTCAAAATTGAATAATGGATTATCCTTTGCTGGTTCTTCTATATATACATCAATTGCAGCTCCAGCAATTTTCTTATCTTTCAAAGCTTTTAAAAGCGCTGACTCGTCAATCAAACCACCTCGGGCACAATTAATAATCCTAACTGAATCTTTCATAAGACTTATACTCTTGTCATTTATAATATTCTTTGTCTTCTCAGTTAATGGTGTATGTATTGTGATAAAATCTGAATTCTTAAATAGCACGTCTAATTCAACTTTATCTATACCCATCGACTCTGCGCGCTCATCTGTAAGAAATGGATCATACCCCAATACTTTCATTCTAAGACCTTTTGCACGGTCTATTACAATTGTGCCAATATTTCCGCAACCAATTACACCAATTGTCTTACCAGTTAATTCTACACCCATAAACCGAGACTTTTCCCATAAACTCGATTTTGTTGATTTATCTGCTTCAGGTATCTGTCGTGCAAGCGACATCATCATTGTAATTGCATGTTCAGCTGTTGTTACTGAGTTACCAAAAGGTGTATTCATAACAATTACACCATTTGAAGTGGCAGTCTCAATATCAACATTATCAACACCAATCCCTGCTCTACCGACAACCTTCAATTTTTCAGCATTGTTTAAGATCTTCTCTGTAACCTTTGTTGCTGATCTTATAGCTAAGCCATCATAATTTTTAATTATCTCGTATAATTTTTCTTTATCTTTACCAACATCTGGGAGATAATCGACTTCAATTCCTCTATCTTTAAAGATCTTAACAGACTCTTCACTGAGCTTGTCTGAAACAAGTACTTTTGGCATTATGAAAATCCTTATAAATTAATTATTGTTTTTGAATTATTGAAAAATAAGCCCACTCAATCCATTCAAGTAATATGGATATATCTTGGGGTTCTACTGTTGCACCAACCCAAATTCTTAATCCTGGAGGAGCATCTCTATACGCACCAATGTCGTATCCAATTTGTTCTTCTTCCAGAATTTTTTGTATATCTTTTGATAGTGCTGCGGTGTCTAAATCATCACCATCTGGGCTTTTTGATGCAAATTCAAGACAAACAGATGTGTTTGAAATTGTCTCTTTATCTTTTGCTAAAAAAGATATCCAATTATTTTTCTCAACCCATTGTGTGATGATATCTAAATTAGTGTTGGCAATTTCTATTAACTTTTTCAATCCACCGCTTTTCTTTGCCCACTCAAGTGCTGATACATAATCAGCAACACACATAAGAGATGGTGTGTTAATAGTAGAACCAGTAAATATACTTTCATCTATTTTACCAGATTTTTTTATTCTAAATATTTTTGGCATTGGCCAATCTGGATTATAAGTATTTATTCTATCTATTGCACGGGGTGACATGATTATCATCCCATGCTGAGCTTCCCCTCCAAGAACTTTTTGCCAAGAAAAAGTTGTAACATCTAATTTGCTCCAATCGACATTTTGAGCAAACAACCCAGACGTTGCATCACAGAGAGTTAGTCCCTGTCTATTGTTATCTATCCAGTTTAGATCTGGAACCTTTACTCCTGAGGTTGTCCCATTAAGAGTAAAAACAATATCATTTTTTGGGTTTGCTTTAGATAAATCAGGTAAAAAACCGTATTCTGCTTCAATTTTATTCACATTTGACAAATTTAATTGATTTATAATATCTGTTACCCAACCCTTGCCGAATGACTCCCATGCGAATACATCTATTGGTCTTGAACCTAATAAATTCCACATTGCAAGTTCAAACGCACCTGTATCAGATGCAGGTACAATTGCTACTTTATAATCCTTTGGCAGTTCAAGTAATTCAGCTGTAAGATTAATTGAATATTCTATGAAGTTTTTTGGCTGTTTTGACCTGTGAGATCTACCAAGGATAGTTGTCTCTAGATTGTTTATATCCCATCCAGGATATTTAGCGCATGGCCCTGATGAGAACAGAGCTCTATTAGTCTTAATTTTTGGTTTCTGTATCATTATTCTACCCCTTTCAGATAGGTGACTCTCGTTGGGGAGAGTTGTCCCACTTCTTATTTACTTCATAAAATGGAATAGATCAAATACAAAATAAATTAAATTGACTTATATAGTATTGGCGCATATGCATTAATCACAAAATAAATTTATAGAATTAAAAAAATGAAAAATCTTGCACTTCTCCACTGGTTCTACCTATCGTTGCTAGTAATTTTTTGGGGATCAACTTTTGCTCTTACAAAATATGCATTAGATGTATTTAGTCCATTATGGATTGTGGCGATGAGACTAACCATAGGTTTCTCAATTATCTACTCCATATTAAGGATAAGAGGTGAGCATCTACCTCGTGGTTTAATAAATTGGTTGTGGCTAGTTTTGGTAGGTATGACTGCATTCTTCCCATTCTATCTGATTTGTTGGGGGACAATCTATCTTGAGACAAACATCAGTGGTATTTTATTTGGTATCGGACCATTATTTACTGTGATGGCTGCTCATTTCCTTGTTCCAAATGAAAAATTAAATTTGATTAAATTCTTAGGAATCATTTTCGGTTTTTTAGGACTTTATGTTTTATTGTTTAAAGATATAGAAAATTCAAGTTCATCATCGTCTTATTCATCCCTTCTTCCACAAATAGCAATATTACTAGCCGCAATTGGATATTCTATTCAGAATATTGCAGTCAATTTAATGCCCAATATGTCATTAATGCAGAAAACCTCAGGAAGTTTTCTCATCGGCTCTCTCTTTGCCTTAATTGTTGCTATATCAAGTGAAGGAATACCAAATATTTTGATTACTGATATATCCTTTATATCTGTCTTAATTATGGGAATATTCTCAACAGCTATGGCAAGTATGGTAATGTTTAATTTGACTAAAATTGCAGGACCAACATTTGTATCACTTACACATTACATATTACCCGTATATGTTGTTGTGCTTGGAACCGTGCTACTAAATGAAAGTATAACAATTGCACAAATAACAGGGATGATTATTATTTTATTTGGAATTATTGTGACACGTTATGGGTCACGATTAAAGAAAAATTAGATCAGTAATTCGTTAAGGCTCGCTGTTATTTCGGTCAGAGTTTGATCCAATAATTTTTTATCTTTAGACTCAACCATAACCCTTACAAGGGGTTCTGTCCCAGATAATCTTATAAGAACCCTACCTTTATCTCCAATCTTTCGTTGATACTTTTCTGATAATTCTCTTAATTGACTAATGTCTGGAGTATGATCCTCTTTTATAATAAAGTTCTTCTGGATCTGAGGATAGGGATCAATTAATTTTGCAAGATCACTAATCTTTTGTTTACTTTTTTTCATTATTGCAAGTATATGTAGTGCTGCAAGAATACCATCACCAGTTGTTGAATAGTCAGTCAATATGATATGTCCAGATTTTTCACCACCCAGATTATATCCATTCTCTCTCATATACTGTGAAACATATCTATCACCAACCATTGTTCTATGCAATTCAATACTTTGATTGCCCAAATAATCTTCCAAACCGATATTTGATAAGATGGTCGCCACAACACTGTTTTTCTTTAGCTTCTTTGTTTCCTGCCATTCCTTTGCAATAATTGCTAATAACTTATCTCCATCAACAATTTCACCCTTTTCGTCTATGACTATAATTCTGTCAGCATCACCGTCTAGCGCAATTCCAATATCAGCTTTATTTTTTACAACAGTATCAATAATATTTTTAAGTGATGTTGAACCATAATCTTGATTTATATTTTGTCCATTCGGTTTATCCCCGATTGATATAACATTCGCACCTAATTCCCAAAGAATTAGTGGCGCTACCTTATAACCCGCTCCATTTGCGCTATCGATTACAATATTCATACCATCCAGAGTAAGTTCTTTACTGAGAGTCCCCTTTAAATACTCAATATATCTAGCCTGTGCATCATCAATTCTTTTAGCTTTTCCTATTTTCATTTTGCTTAAATCAAAATTATCAAGATTTTGAATTATCATCTCGATTTCTGTTTCATTTTCATCGCTAAGTTTATAACCATCAGGACCAAAAATTTTAATACCATTATATTCATATGTATTATGAGATGCTGATATCATTATTCCTAGATCAGCTCTCATTGATTTCATCATCATAGAAATTGCTGGAGTTGGCATTGGACCAAGTAAGAAAACATCAAGTCCTACAGAAGTAAGTCCTGAAGTAATTGCAGACTCTAACATATAACCAGATAATCTTGTATCTTTTGCAATCACAACCCTCTTGGGTTTTTGATTTAAGGAAACATATAATCCTGTAGCTGCACCAATTTTTAGGGCTATATCAGCGGTCATTGGTGGAACGTTTGAGATACCTCTTATACCATCAGTACCGAAATATTTTCTCTTTGTCATGATAGCCTATAAATTTGAACTTGTTATATAGAAGATCAAGGCTGAGTCTGAGGCTTCATCTTTCCTGTTTTTTTTACTTTATCTGCAGGTTGCGCTTTTGCTTTCTTGGTTGGTATAGCTGATGCATCCACTGGAGGTTCTTCTGATGCAACATCCTCTGACCTGTCAGGATTTTTACCATTTAGCAGATCTAAAATCTCGTCACCACTTAGAGTTTCATACTCAAGCAGACCTTCTGCGATAATCTCGAGCTGATCTTTAAATTCTATCACAATTTCTGTAGCTGTCTTGTGACCTTGATCAACAAGCTTATGTATTTCTGAGTCTACTATCTTCTGAGTTTCTTCGGATAGGTTTTGGGTTCTAGCAACTGAATGACCTAAAAATACCTCGTCCTCGTTATTACCATAGGCTAGAGGTCCTAAAATATCACTCATACCAAACTGAGTTACCATGGCTCTTGCTAAATTTGTTGCCATTTTTATATCAGATTGTGCACCCGATGTAACTTTCTCATCGCCAAAAATTAATTCCTCAGCAGCTCTTCCACCCATAGCAACAGCAAGATCCGCTTTCATTTTTTCCCTAGTCATAGAAAGTTGATCACGCTCAGGTAGCCTCATCACCATACCTAGAGCTCTTCCGCGTGGTATAATTGTCGCTTTATGGATTGGATCCGATGCTTTTTGCTTAATAGTTACTAACGCATGACCGGCTTCATGATATGCAGTTAATTTTTTCTCATCATCGGACATTACCAGGGTTCTTCTCTCTGATCCCATCATTACTTTGTCTTTTGCGTCTTCGAATTCTGCCTGTGTTATTACTCTTTTACCTCTTCTTGCTGCTAATAGTGCAGCTTCATTAACAAGATTTGCAAGATCAGCGCCAGAAAATCCTGGCGTGCCTCTAGCTATAACTTTTAGATCTATCTCCTCTGATAATTTCACTTTTCTTACATGAACCTTCAATATTTTTTCACGGCCAATAATATCTGGATTTGGGACGACTACTTGCCTATCAAATCTACCTGGTCTGAGTAGAGCAGGATCAAGAACATCTGGTCTGTTGGTTGCCGCAATTAATATAATACCTTCATTTTCTTCGAAACCGTCCATTTCAACTAGCAATTGATTTAAGGTTTGCTCTCTTTCATCATTTCCGCCGCCAAGACCTGCTCCTCGGTGTCTACCCACTGCATCTATTTCATCAATGAAGATTATACATGGAGCGCTTCTTTTAGCTTGTTCAAACATATCTCTGACTCTGCTTGCACCAACACCCACAAACATTTCAACAAAATCTGAACCAGATATTGTGAAAAATGGAACACCCGCTTCGCCAGCTATAGCTCTTGCTAATAGCGTTTTCCCAGTCCCAGGAGGTCCGACAAGCAATGCCCCTTTGGGAATTTTTCCCCCTAAGTACTGAAACTTTCTTGGGTCTTTTAGGAACTCTACTATTTCTTCTAAATCCTCTTTTGCCTCATCAATCCCAGCTACATCAGCAAATGTCACTTTTCCTTTTTTTTCATTTAACAACTTCGCTTTAGATTTCCCGAATCCCATTGCTCCACGTCCGCCACCTTGCATTTGTTTAAGAAAGAATATCCAAACAGCAATTAGAAGAAGCATTGGAAACCATGAGACAAAAATTGAGAATAATGCACTTTGTTTAATTGGCTGCACATTAATAATGACACCTTGGTCAGTTAGTCTTTCAATAAATTGTGGATCATCAGGCGTATATGAGTGAAATCTGGACCCATCATTGAAAGATCCCCGAATCTCATCACCAGTTATGACAACATCTCTTACATTTCCTCCAGAAACTTCTGATATAAGTGTTGTATAGCTTATTTCAGTGACACCCCTTGTTTCACTTGAGGTTTGAAACACATTGTATAATGCCATCATGAGTAAGCCGATGACCAACCAAATAATTATATTCTTTAAACCACCCAATTTAATATCCTTTGTATAAAAACTACACTAGTTCAATTCTTCTCTTGTAGCTTGAATTTAACGTCTAAATATCCACTATTATATATATTGTGTATGTTAGGCATTAATACAAGCTTATCTTTTATAAATCCACCAGGTAGTGTGTTCAGAACATACATTGGAATATTTGCATAAATAGTATTTTCGCACAAATATTTTAATTCTTTTGATCTACCCAAATTTTTTATGGTTACGAAATCTTCATTAAAGGACTTCAAACAAATTTTAAATCTATTGTCCCAAACGTTAAGATCGCCAACCTTCAGATTAAAACTTTCAATATCTCTATTCTCTCTTGTGATGTGTATGATATTTTTCTTTGTGAATATGACACAACCATTTATTGTCTTTGGCTTTCTTGTTTGGATTACTTCAGAGCATACTCTCTCTAATGATCGAAGTGATACCCTTTTACCGTTCACATATATTAAAGCCTTTTCGAAGACCTTAATGATAATTTCATGGGGATATGCTTTCAGCATATCATAATCCAATGACACATAACCAAGATTATCAAAATGTAGAACATCAAGAAGGGCTTTATCTGTAACATTATTTATTACTTCATGAGCTCTTCCCAATCTGTTTAATGTCAACTCAAGCATTTCTTTACTCAGACTTAGTTTTTCTAAAGCTGATATGTTGTTTCTAATTTTTATTCTCTCGTACTTTTCATCATTATTTGTTGGATCATCAATCCATCCAATATTTTGTGAAACTAAAATTTTAGTCGTTTGATCTCTGGTTATTTTTAGTAATGGCCTAAATAAGTTTATTCCATTTAAGTTACGACTTGTCTGTATCGATTTCAAACCCTCTAATCCGCTCCCTTTTGATAGCCTCATCAAAAATGTCTCAATTTTATCATCTAATGTGTGACCTGTGATTAAAGTATCAATATTATTTTCTTTTAAATGATCTATCATTAGGTCGTATCTTGCATTTCTTGCCTTCTCTTGTATCGAGGTTTTTATATTACCATGATGCCAAATGAGTATCTTATGATGAAAGCCATATCCTTCAGCAATCAATGCAACCTCAGCGCATTCTGCA
>CENU01021297.1_pt1 | contig 15750 bp, 12 predicted proteins | sample 361331 | NCBI WGS metagenome assembly CENU01 (sample SAMEA2619766, study PRJEB7988) | marine metagenome | isolation source: saline water (ENVO:00002010), including | reverse complement strand
CGAGCGGATGGCCCTTGGTGAAGGCCCCTAAGGCGATGGCTTGGTCGGGGTTAATATCCATGACCCAGTAATGAACCTTCATGTTTGGCCGAAATAGACCGATGACGACAGCAGTAATTGCGGCCATCGGTGGAGAAGTAGAAACGAGCAGATCAGTCGTTTTCGTAGAAGAGAAACCTCGTAGAATACATTGTGTTAAAAAGCATAGTTGCGCAAAGATACGTAGTACAAGGTTGGCTTTACCAAAGGAAGAGAAGGGTAAGCGGCGGATTTCGATGCCGTCGCGTATTTCTCTTTTTGAAAACTTCTTTTCTGGGTTGTCATAGCCTCGGTTTGCTGTGAGCAAAGTCACTCCAGCACCGGTCTTTGCGATCACTTTAGCCGCCTCATCAAAATACTGTCCAACCGCTGCAGGGTCAGGTGAGAATACTTGGCTGATGATTAGAAAGTGACGCTTTTGACTCATAGCCAATTGGGTCTTCTTCCCAATCCGATATTTTCAAGCCCATTGAGGATTTGCCTAAATTCGGGTTGCTGTTTTAGAGTATCGAGATCGCAGTTGCTGGAGAGGCGTATAAAAAACTGCTCTTGTCTTAGGTTGAGTCCGTGTTTTTGAATATCGACTAAGGCACCGAATATATTCGGCATGCCTTTTTGTTCATAGGTCATCGCTTGTCCGCCGACTAGATGCCAGAAATAGACTTTTTGGGCGACCCCATGTTTTTCATAAACGCCGAATTCTGCAGGTTGGAATTCGGCGTTTTTACTGGAGAAGGGAACTGCATTTTGGCGTTCCGTGCAGGCCCAGCCATTTAGAATCCAGCAGGTGTCGGGAGTGTGGGCACCCGCCCAGCGGTAAGAGGCGGTACCTGGCTTCCAGTAGGCGACATAAAGTGCGAAGTAGATGCCACCTTTTTTATAGGTACGGAAGAGCGCGTCATCAAAGTTGAGGAATTCTGAAATCCGGGCACTTGATTCAGGGGATTCCGCCATTTCATGATCTTCGACTTTCCAGCCAGTCAGCACCGTTGGAAAGATTGTCGCGAGCGGTTGTTCCAAAGTCGGTTCCGGCGGAGGGACGAGAGCGAAATAAGCGCGTAATCCAAAGGCACTAGCTAGGAGCAGGCTACCTGTAATGAGGATGAGTTTTTTCATAGCATGATCGAATCCGATTTAGTACATTTATGGTGTCATTAATTTAGTTTACAGGCAATCTTGTTGTTTCGATCTCTATTTCTTAATTTTACGGAGTATGTTTGTCTGCGGTAACAGTTTGAGCAATTTCTTTCGATTTCCCAGTGGGTGTTGTTTGGGAGTATTCATTTGTCTTTTCTTACTGTCGACTGTTGATGCCTCGCGCTCGCCTTCTTGGCGTGTCGAGCGTGAGTTGGGTGCGCATCGTTTAGCAGTGAAAGAGCTGCGTAATCTCGTCTTGCCGGAAGATGCAAGCGGACTCTTACGGGAGGCAGTGGCTGACTTGCTTGAGGTGGCACACCTGCGGGGTGTTACGCTTGAGTTGTCCGGTAATCAATACTCCAAGAACTCAATTATCTTGCAGCGCTTGGAAGGGGGTAAGCATTTTGATGATGAAGGGTATCGAATTTTCGCCGATCGTTCGCGATTGCTTGTTCGTGCTTCATCGGAGGCAGGGCTAAGTAATGCAGTCTACGGTTTGTGCTCGGACTTGTTTGGCGTGCGCTGGTACTGGCCGGGAGAATTGGGCAGGGAATTTGTCGGCACAGTTCCAAATCGTTTTCCAGACAGGCGTTGGTCGGAGCGCCCGGCTTTCGTGCATCGTCGATTGTATCCGAGCAACACGGAATATGCGCGGAGAAATCGACTCTCCGCACGCTATGAATTTAACCACAATCTGGCAGAAATCTTTACTAAAGATCTCTATGAATCGGAACCGGATTTGTTTGCGGTAGTTCGGGGTCGCCGCCGGATACCCGAGGGGAGCCGGGGCACGGATCCGCAGCCGGACTTTACGCATCCGCGTGCAGTGGAGATCGCGGCAGAGGCGGCGTTGTACCACTTCGATGAAAATCCGGAAAGCCAGAGCTTCTCTCTTTCGATTAATGATAATGTTCGTTTTGACGAATCTGAAGCGACGCAGCTCGCGGTTGAGCCGCTGCGCTTTTTCCGGCAGCGGCCGGACTACACGGATCTGGTCTTTTCCTTTATGAACCAAGTGGCGCAGCGAGTTTTCGACGAGGCTGGTGCTTGGAAAACCCCTTCGGGTCAGCCTCGTTATTTGACGGCATTGGCTTACTACTGGACGGAAGCCTCCCCGACAATTCGCCTGCATCCAAGGGTGATGCCGGTGCTGACCTCGGATCGCGCTCAATGGCAGGATCCTGCTTATCGGGAGGCGGACCGTGCGCTGATCGAGCGTTGGTCTGCCGCCGGGGCGGAACGGGTAGCTACCTGGGACTACTACTTCGGGGCGCCCTATCCCTATCCGCGCCAATTTAATCGCTGGATCGATGAGAGTATCAAGCATCTCCACCGATGTGGGGTGGATGTGTTTTTCTCACAACTTCCGGGGGCTTGGGGGCTGGATGGCGCAAAAGCATGGTTGACTTCCCGTTTGCTCTGGAATCCCAGTGAAGATGCAGCCGAGTTATTGGATGAGTTCTACTCGGAGTTTTTTGGTCCGGCCAAAGTACCGATGCGTCGATTCTACGAGTTGGCCGAGTCGCACCGTGATGCACATGAGGGCAAAGCGGATTGGATTAAGTTCTATTTGGACGAGGCAGGCATTGAGTTGCTGACACCGCAGGTCCTCGGGGCCATGACAACAAGCCTTGAGGAAGCGAACAAATGCGTGGATCGGGGTTCGCGATATGCGCATCGTATTGCCATCGTTGAAGAGGCCTTTCGCTTTACGACAGCTTATGCGAAACTTCACGAAGCGCGGACTCAGCTACTCCAAGCGTGTTTAGAGATGAAAACATCCGCTATCGAGGCAGGGATGCAAGAGTTTCATGATCTGCGTAACACTTTCCAATCCTATGCGAGTGAGTTGACAGAGAAATTCTATCACAAGCGGCTGCACTCTTTTTCGCGGATGGGTCAATCGGACCCGACACCGCTTGCTTTGATGTGGTTGGATTCAGCACCTGAAGATTACAAGCTGACTGCTTTAGCGGCAAAGGGTTGGCGTTCGGGCAAGCGCGTTCCCGTCTTGAGCAATATTTTTCTTCGACATTTGGCGGGAGAGACAAAGCGATATTCTTTCCTTGGTCCCGATCTTCCGGAGGTGCCGGACTGGTATTTTGATTTTCGCCCATATGAGAATTTTCGGGTCGAGGCGGCAATGGCTGACCGCGGAATTCGCGTTTCTGGAGCAGACATTTGCTCGGTTTTTACCGAGGTTCCGGTGGAAGCGGGGGACGGCTTTGTGCTCGATTTTAACTGTATGTATAAGATTAGTCCGGACAATCGCAGCCGAATCTATCTGGATTGGTACGATGGGGACGGAGAATTGATTCAATGGACGCTGCCGGTGCAGCTACCGCGGGGGACATCGGATGGTGTGCGGCAATTGCGTATCCCGGCTGTAGCGCCGGAGGGGTCAAAGGCTCTGCGGGTTCGATTTCTTATTTCTCGCCAGGGGGAAGGCGATTATCTGGAGCTGCAGAGGATTCGTTTGGATCGAGTTCTAATGCCTTTGCCACCCAGAGAATAGGGGGTGTGCTTTCAGCGTTTTTTTCCGGCTCATGGCATTGAACGAGACCGGTATATGCGTGCATCCACTGGGCAACCGCTTCCGCTTCGGCCATGCCCCCAGGATGCCCACGATAGGCAGTGACTAGCAAAATGCCGCTGGGTTTGAGTAGAGCGGTACAGGCCTTCAGGGCGGTTTGCGTGGTCGCGACCTCCGTTTGGATGGATTTGTCGCCTCCCGGCAGGTAGCCGAGGTTAAAGACGATGGCGCTGGCTTGTCCGGGATAGCGCTGACCCAGCGCCTGCAGAGCTTCTCCGTGATCGCCCTCGATCCACTCGCAAAGGTGCTGTAGCTTATGAGTCGAGAGCCGGTGACGGCTTGCCGTTATGGCAGCGCATTGCCGGTCAACGGCAATGAGTCGGCCGTTGGGTGCGATTAGTTGAGCGATTTTCAAACAATCGTGTCCATTTCCAGCGGTGGCATCGATAGCCAGATCACCGGGTTGCAGATGCTCTTCCAGATAGTTGTGTACTTTTTCGGTGAGTCTCATTGTCCGTCGGCTACTGCAGTGATGAATCGCCGGCAATCCATCTCTGGATCGAGTGGCTCCTCGTGAAAAACATGACGAATCAGTGCCTGGCACATGTGGGGAGCAGTCGAAGCCCCCTTTGAGCTCAGTCCGTTGAGCACGTAGAGGTTTTCCGTACCGGGGATGCTACCGATAATCGGCCGTGTGTCTGGCGTGGTTGGTCGGAGCCCAGCCTTATGCTCGACGATTTGAAAGGAAGCATCGATGCTGTGCCGCAAAGAAGCCATCAATACCTGTGCTCCTTTTTCTGTGGGCTCGGGGCTCAGGTCCGTTTCATCGTAGGTCGATCCCATGCGACAGCGTCCATCGCCATAAGAGAGGATCCATTTTTGGTGGTGATAGATCCCTCTAGGCAGGAGGCTCTTGGGCCCATCAAGCAGAAGAGTTTCTCCTTTGATGGAATGAATCGGGAGGTGGTGTAACCAGGGATTTTGGGAGATAGCAGCTCCTTCACAGAAAAATACCTTTTTGGCATCAATCCCCCGGTAATTCCAGCCGCCTTTGCAGGAGGTTAGTTGTTCGTGTACAAATGGTTCATCGATACACTTAAAGTGTTTCTGTAGAGAATCCAGTAAGCGAGGTACATCCAGATAGGCGGCTCCTTTAATGAGAAAGCTGCCGTGCTCGTCACGCATTGGACTGGCACTTTCTCCAGCCCCGTAAAAAGGGCCGAGCACATCGGCGTAGCGAGGGTTTCGCAAGCGACGTCCAAGGCGTTTAATATCGTCGGCGTTGAGGCAGTAGCGACGAAGGGGAAGCGTGTGATAGACGGAGATCCCCAGGGTCTTTTCGATGGCTCTATAGGTTTTCTCAGCGAGAGGCAAAAGGTCGTCGATACGCCAGCTTTTAACCATCCATCGCCCGGTTACAGGGTTAATCAAACCACCTGCCGCCCGCGAGGCGCAGTGTTTGTCTCGCATACCCAAAAGTACGACTGGCTCTCCCTCTAGATGCAGATGCCACGCAAGTAGGCAGCCGGCAATTCCGGACCCAATTACAAGATTTGTTTGTGGTGCGTTTATGATAGAATAATTTATCTCTTTTAAATGTCGTTATTTTTAAGTAGCCTCTTGCATAACCAAGCGCAGGGACACTTGAAACGTATTCATCGCATTTGTGAATCTCTTTTATATAATTGGTCTATTCGTATACCTACCGACTGTACGCGTGCACAAATGGGCAGGTTTGGCGAAAAGCTTGCCGGTCGCTATTGCCGAAAACGCTTACAGTATCGGATTATAGCCCGTAACTGGCGATTTAAGCGTTATGAGTTAGACCTTATCTGTCGCGATGGAGGCGTTCTGGTTTTTATAGAAGTACGTACGCGCCGAGCCGATGCACTGGTTTCCGGTTATTACTCCGTAGATCGGTTGAAAAAGGCCCGTCTAGAACTTGCTTGCAAAGCCTACCTGCGGCAAATGTGCTGTCCTCCGAAGCATTTTCGCTTTGATATCATAGAAGTACAGATTCTGAAAAGCGGTCGGGGAGAACCCCGTCACTACAAAAATATAGAACTTTTCCACAAGCACTACCGGCCCAAATATTGAAGTTATGAGCAGACAAGGGGAGGAAGACAGACACCCATTTTTAGAAGGTTTGAGTAAACACCGTGGAGCCGTCCCGACAGTGATGGTTATTTTTGGTGCTTCCGGAGATTTGACCGCGAGGAAGTTAGTGCCGGCTATTTTCAATCTGGCAGTGGACAATCTTCTGCCGGGTGATTTTCACCTTATCGGTTATGGTCGTAAAGCAATTGAGGATAGAGCGTTTCGTGCAAGCATGGACGCAGCGATAGAGGAGTTTTCACGCCGAGATTTGGACAAAGAGATTTGGGGGCGGGTGCGTGACCACATGACCTATCATGCAGGTGGTTACGATGATGCCTCGGCCTTTGCTGAACTGGCGAAAAAGATCCAGCAGATAGAGACAGCGCTAGGCCGAGGTGTGCAGCGCCTATTTTACATCTCGACGCCTCCGGGAGTTTTTGAGCCGATTATTGAAAATCTGGGCTCGAGTGGTCTCGCTGCCACTCATGCAGGGACTAATCTTGCGACAAAGGTGATCATCGAAAAGCCCTTTGGTCGGGATCTTGGGTCGGCTCGGGCACTAAATGCATCGATTAACCAAGTTTTTCAGGAATCGCAGGTTTATCGGATAGACCATTATCTGGGTAAGGAGACGGTGCAGGATCTTCTCGTTCAGCGTTTTGCCAATTCGATTTTCGAGCCGTTATGGAATCGTGAATATGTGAACAATGTTCAAATTACCGTTGCAGAAAGTATCGGCGTTGGTTCTCGGGGTGGTTACTACGATAGCAGTGGAGCCTTGCGCGACATGATCCAAAACCATACCATGCAACTGGTGGCACTTACGGCGATGGAGCCACCAGTTTCGCTCGATCCGGAGTCCATTCGTGATGAGAAGGTCAAGGTATTAAAAGCGATTCAACCGCTCTCGCTTGAATCGAAAAATGGTGATGTTGTGCGCGGGCGTTATTCCGGCGGGCTTGTTGATGGCAGACCAGCTGATCGCTATCTGGATGCCGAGGGGATCCCCCCGGATTCATCGACCGAGACTTATGCAGCACTGCGTCTTTCGATCAACAACTGGCGCTGGAAGGGGGTCCCTTTTTACATCCGATCGGGGAAGCGCATGGCAAAGCGGGTCAGCGAGATTGCCATCCAGTTTAAGCGTCCTCCAGGGATACTCTTTTCGGAGGGTAGCCGATTTGATTTAGCTCCCAACACAATGGTAATTCAAATCCAGCCCGATGAGGGTGTAACGCTGGTCATGAATTCAAAGGTGCCGGGTCTGGAGACCCGGACACAGCCGGTGAAGATGCATTTCCGTTATGCTACCACATTTGGCTCAAATACACCGGAAGCTTATGAACGTTTGATACTCGATGCCATGGTGGGCGATAGTACCCTATTTATTCGTGGCGACGAGACAGAGGCTTCCTGGAAGCTGGTAACTCCGGTGCTGGAATGCTGGAAGGAAGCCGGAGTCGACGGGCTGGATGAATATAGTTCAGGCTCTTGGGGGCCTGACAGCAGTGATCAGTTACTTGCAGAGAAAGGCCACCAGTGGAGAAACTCTGGTTGAATAGCTCGAGCGAAGTTAATCACAGAAAGATTATTTACCCTGAAAGCAGATGTCTGAACTCATAGAATGTTTGCCCGGGATCGTGCTCCCTGTTGAAGAAGTAACTCGTCGATTAGACACCATGTGGGCCGGGGACGCTTCGGAGCACTCGCCATCGGAGTTTCGCGCTTCGCAGATGAACGTAGTATTGCATTTTGGTCGAGAGGTGACTGCAGATGAAGCGCGCTACCGCTTTGAGGGCCTCATTCGCTTCGCCCAGCGTTACCCAAGTCGGATCATCGTGCTCTGTCCTCGTCATAGCGGGGATGGGGCAATGCATGCAAAGCTCTTTAGTCAGTGCTATATTGGGAGTACTCACAGAGAGATGTGCTGCTGCGAGGCACTGCTGCTGAGCTATCAACCAGAGGATAGCGGTTTTCTTTCCAATCAGGTTTCTACTTGGCTGGAGAGTGATTTGCCCACCTATCATTGGTTTAGCGGAGTTCCGCGTAAACGCATTGAAGGCTACTTTGGCAATTTGCTTTCGGGTGTGCGTCGCTGCGTTTACGATAGTAGCATAGAGTCAGAAAATCTCTCTGATTTGGACTGGCCGCATCGTGCCCGTGTATTTGATTTAGCGGCGGCCCGCATATTGCCGCTTCGCCAGTCGATAGGTCAATATTTGAGCGCATATCCGCTGGAAACATTGGGCAATGGCTTGGAGTCCATTGCTATTCGTTACATACCCAGTCTATGCGGCGAAGCGACTGCCTTAAGAAACTGGGTGCGCGCCTGTCTGGAAACGCTTTATGCCGGGCTGGGCACGGATGAGGCCTTACCTGAGATTGAATTGTTCGAAGCAGAGTGCGAGGCGGGCGATTACTGTTTGGAAATGAATTGGCTCTACAGCAATGATAACCATTTGCACTGGCATATGTTTGTTGCCGGAGCTCATGGACTCATCGAGACAAGGTTTTCCGGCAGGGAAGAACGTCTACCGACTCACATTCGCATGCTTCCTCTGGAGAACACGCTAGCCGAGGCTTTATTCTTTTAAGGCCAAACTTTCCAGTTGGTCGAGCGCTTGTAAGACATCGTCGAGTTGTCGCCCAGTCGAAGCGCTCAGATCCCGCCATGCAACTATTCCATCGATAAAGAGATAGGCTTGACGACTCCAGCGCCCCTTGCCGAATGCTTTGGCGACCACTTGTTCAGTGTCCGCCAGTAGCTGGTAGGGAAGTTCGTATTTCTCTTTGAATTTTTTTTGAGACAGTGGGCGATCAGAAGAAACACCGAGAATAGTGACATCACGCTCCTTTAGCTGAGTCCATCCATCTCGCAGACTGCAGGCTTGTTTGGTACAGCCTGGGGTATCCGCTTTTGGGTAGAAGAAGACGACAACCTTTCCGGAGCTAAGCAGCTCGGATAAATCGACTACGTTTCCTGTATGGTCAGTCACCTGTACCGCAGGAGCGGTGGAGCCGATTTCCAGACCGTTGGCCTGTAGATTTGTTAAGAGTGCTGCAAATGTCATAAGAATCAAAAAAACTTTCACTTTAATCCTTCGCAGGAGCGGATGCGTCCTTACAGATGAAGGGTCTTTATGTTACAGGAACCAAACATTCACCGCTTTCCTACTTGCTAGAGTTGTTTCTAGTTGTATGAGTTATTCAACATGCGCGTCAGCTGCCGAAGCGCTATCTGCCATGTCAAATATCGACTTAGTTCAAGAGGCTCCGCTGGATAGGCAATCGCGCCTCGCCCTGCTCGCTGCGATGTGGCGCAGCCGTTTTGGTGACTTGCGTGAACAGAACCTGATTCGACAAGGTAAGGGCTGGTTTCATATTTCCGGTATGGGGCATGAGGCTTTTGCATCCCTTGCGCTCGATTTAGAAAATGGGGATTACGCTTTCCCCTATTATCGCGATCGGGCGTTTTGTTTACAGCGTGGGTTAAGCGATCGAGATTTGGCACTTTCTTTTCATGCGAAAAGGGATTCCTCAAGTGGGGGTCGTCAGTTGCCTGGGCATTACAGTGATCGCGGCTTACATATATGGAGTCACGCCTCCCCGGTCGGTTCACACCTCCTGCCTGCCTGTGGGGCTGCATGGGGTATGCAAATGGATGGTCTTTCTACAGTCGTTTATGCCTCTACCGGAGAAGCCTCTACCCGGCAGGGTGATTTTTACGAAGCAGTATGTTTTGCCAAGGAGCATTCTTTGCCACTGATCCTTGTTGTGCAGGACAATGGGGTAGCCATCAGCACGGATACGACAGAGAGCAACCCGTTGGCATTGGGGGTTTTTCAGAAAGAGGATTGGGTCGTGGTCGATGGCAGCGACGTGGAGGCTTTGGCAATAGCAGGGCGTAGGGCTGTTCAGCGCGCTCGTGCAGGCGAGGGGCCGACCTTTCTGTGGAGTCGAGTCGAACGTCTTTCAAGTCATTCAAGTGCCGATGATCAGCGTCGTTACCGAGAGGAAGCCGTCTTGGACGCATTGGAGCAGCGCGATCCAGTTTTGCAGTATGAGCAGCGCTTGATTGCGGATGGCCTACTGGACGAATCCTCGGCCCATTCGATGCGGGAGGAAATCCGCGAGAGCATTCGGGAAATCTATGCGGAGGCGAGTGGTGCGGCAAATCCGCTTTCTCAAGAGACGCTTCGACACCTCACGGCTGAGGGGGCCGAACCCTGCGTGCCGGCTATTCAGCTCAAGCCAGTTTGTCGCATGCTGGATGCTGCAAATGAGGTCTTTCATCATGCCATGGATACTATTCCGGAGGTTGTATTTTTCGGGCAGGACATTGCAGATCCGAAGGGTGGCGTTTTTAACCTGACCGCTGGACTTTCGACAAAAGACCCGGCCCGTGCGGTCAATGCGCCGGTTGCGGAATCGACGATTATTGGACTGGCTGTCGGCCTCTCCTCATACGGCAAGCGTCCCTGTTTTGAGATTCAATTTATCGATTTTATTCATCCGGGTTGGAACCAACTGGTATCCAATGCGGCAACCCTGCGCTGGCGGAGCTTCGGTCATTGGAAGTGCCCACTGGTTCTCTATGCGCCTTGTGGGGCCTATCTGCCGGGAGGGGCACTCTGGCATAGCCAGTCAGGCGAAGGAAGCATAGCGCGAATCCCTGGATTGATCGTAGCGATGCCTTCAACACCGGAAGATGTGGCCGGTCTTTTTTGGTCGGCGCTTCATGGCGAAGACCCCGTTATTCTTTTGTTACCGAAGCATTTGATGTGGGTGGAGCAACCGACTCTTGGCAGTGTGCCAGCAGTTAGTTTTGGAGAGGCCCGGATGGTTCGCGAGGGCGATTTGTTGACGATCGTTACCTGGGGCAACTGCGTAGAGTTAGTTGAAAAAACTCTGGAGGAAATGGATGCCGATCTGGATGTCGAATTGATTGATTTGCGCTCTATTGCGCCCTGGGACCGTTCGACAATCGCCACGTCTGTTAAAAAGACGGGGCGTTTGTTGGTCGTACAGGAAGACAATCAAACCGGCAGCCTTGGTCAGACCATTTTAGCTGAGCTCTGTTCAGATACTAGCGTTTTGCAGTCCTTGCAGAGTTCGCCTGTGCTTGTTTCCAAGGCGGACGTGCATGTCGGTTTTAATCCCATTTATGAGTTTGCCGCACTGCCCGATGTCGAGCGGATCGAGGCTGCCATTCATCTCCTTCTGGGAAATTCTATGACGATGTCTCTGCAAAACTCAGACGAGGTGATGCAACCGCGACAAAGCAGCATGGAGCACAACCCGGAAGCAGCCAATACGACTGATGCAAATATGAATATGGAAACAAGCACGCGCACAATAAATGTACCCATTTTGGGGGAAGGTATTCGAACCGCGCGTATCGTCTCTGTTTTAAAGAAGCCGGGTGATACAGTCGAACCGGACGATCCTCTCTGTGAAGTGGAAACAGACAAGGCGGTCTTTCCGATTGAAAGCGATGTAAAAGGTGTTCTTGACGGGTGGCTGGCGAGTGATGGAGAGGAAGTTGTCGTCGGACAGCCGTTGGTTCGTCTCGGCCAAGTCAAAACGCATAAGGATACGCATATCCCTTGTCAGACGGCGGTGGATCCGGAGCTTCGTTCGCCCGACTCGGCCCTGTCCGGTGAAGCGATGAAATTGATGGAGGGAATCATCCCGGCCACGATAGAAATGGATTGTCGATGGGGATCGGTGCGAGACGCGCGTCTGCGTAGCAAGGAGAAAGAGGGGGCGACTTTGTCCACTACGGTTATGGCTGCCTGGGCGGTAATTCGTGCAATGGAGCGGCATGAGCGTTTCTCTTCGTATGTATCGAGGGGCGCACTGGTTAGCCAAACCGATCATTTCAATCTTGGTGTGGCAGTGGCTCGTGAGGGTGATCAGTTGGAAACGGCGGTTATCGAAGAGGCCAACGCATTGTCTTGGGATGATTTTCCGGAGGCGATGAATCAGGTGCTTAAGGATGCACGACATGGGTCTACGGGTTCCAAGAATCGAGTACCGCTAACCATCTCAAGCATGGGAGCGTATCGTGTACGCTCAGCCATTCCGGTGGTCGTCCCGCCTTCTGTGGCGACGCTCTTTATCGGATCTCCTTCGAAGCGCCCGGATCCGAATGGAGTGGATGGTGCCTTAGACGATTTTGTATCGCTGGTTTTGACCTTTGATCATCGATGGATCAACGGTGCCGGTGCGGCTGCTTTTCTCTCCGATGTATGCCGAGGTATCGAGCGATTTGACTTGGCTTGATCTACCGGCTCTGCGTGTCTCATGCGATGGAGTGTATCTGTCTAGCAGTGGCCTGAAAAGATCCCGATGAAGCGAGCTGGATGCATCCATTGTGGCAGGCCCTTGCGGCGCGGAAGCAGTATCGAAGGCTTTTGCTGTGCCGGATGTCAGCAGGTGCATGCTTTGATTCAAGGAGAGGGGCTGGGGTCTTTCTATACCCTGCAGGATCAACTGGGGCGTCCGGTTGAAAAAGGGCAGTTCAGCAAGGGTGCCGATGTCGTTGGCTTGAGGGCGATCCAAGAGAAGGCAGAAGCGGATCAGCGAATCAGTTCGGTCAGCCTCCGCGTCACCGGTATGACCTGTCCGGGTTGCGTTTGGTTGATTGAGGAGATCGCCGGGCGCATGACTGGTTGTCGTGAGGCTCAAGCTGGTTTGCAGGAGGGTACTCTGACTCTTTCCTGGGAGAAAGGACGATTTGATCTTGGTCAACTGGCGATTGAGCTGAATCGTTTTAACTATGGTTTGTCTGTTGCTAAGAAAGCGGGGGAAGGCCTTTCCGCAATGGCATGGCGCACGCTTCTCTGTGGTGTGTTGGCGGTTAATGCTCTTTGGTTGGAGTACTTGCTGGGTTCTCCGGTGTTGCAGGATTCGCTGGTTGGGCTTTTCCGTATTTTGGCTCTCTCTGTTGTCGTTTTGAGTTCATTTGTGGGGGCTCCGGTATTCATTCAGCCGGCTGTTCGGGCGATGCGTATCCGTGTCTTACATTACGACATTTTTCCGGCGTTAGCGATTGGCTTGCTCTGGGTTCATCTGCTGATCGAGCTAATCGTAGGAACTGCTGCAGGAATCGGCTGGGGTCAATTGCCTGGAGTGCTCTGCTTTCTTGTCGCAGGTCGTTGGCTGCAATATCTATTGTGGAAAAAGCTCAGAGAAAAACGGTACAGTCGTCTGGCGATGAATGGCGATTCTGCGCTGCGTTGGCGGCGTATCTTTTTTTGGCAGTCCCTCTTGATCGCTTTGGCATGTCTGCTCTTAAGCTTTACGCAATTGCTTTCGGGAACTGGGTGGACCCCCTTTGAAAAAATCGCGGCACTTGTGCTCGCCCCGGCTTTTTTCCCGTTGGCAACAGTGGCTCGTTATGAATGGCGGACACTTTGGATGCGGGCAGGCATCGTCATCTCCTGGTTTGCTCTGGTCGCCTATCAATGGCTTCACTGGCCACCTTTGTTATCTGCGCTGTTGTCTGCCTTTGTCGGCTTAGCGTATGTGGCCATTCTCTTGGCTCCGGCCAGCCATCCAACAAGTAGAATTTAGCCAATCTCTCGAATTTGAGTGCTGTCGATTAGTTCAGCGCCGGCATACATCTTGGTAATGGTGATGATCGGGTCTCCGCTTTTGGACCATTTGCTGGCCTTTAGCGCAGAGAATGCCTTCTGGATGGTGGTTTCGTGATCGTGGTCAAAATCCATATAGAAGGGCTCAATACCGCGAAGAAGTAAGAGCTGCCGGAAAAGCAGTGCCTGATCTGTAAATGCATAAATGGGAACATTCGGGCGTAGGGAGGAGAGTTTTTGAGCGTAAATACCTCGGCGGGTGAAAACCACAATCGCTGCACTCATTTCGCTGGCCAAATAGGCTGCGGAGCGGAGCATTTTGGATTTTGGCAGATCTAGAGGGATGTCTCTGCGGAGAATATCGGTCGGTTCCTGTTCGGTTCGCAAAGCAATGCGGTTCATTGTTTCAATACACTCTACCGGATATTTGCCGATGGTGGTTTCGCCGGACAGCATGATGCAGTCCGCCTGCTCCCGAATAGCGTTGGTCACATCAGTGACTTCAGCGCGGGTAGGCAAGGGGGAGCTGATCATCGATTCCAGCATGTGCGTGGCCACGATGACCGGTTTTGTGTGCCGGATGCAGGTGTTGATGGCAAGGGATTGAATTTGTGGGAGGTCTTCGAAGGGGCACTCAATGCCGAGATCCCCGCGGGCGATCATTAGGCCGTCAGAGGCGACGATAATTTCTTCAAGGTTTGAAATTGCCTGCTGGTCTTCGATTTTGGCGATAACCTTTGCTTCGGAGCCATGTTCGGCGAGGAAAGTATGGAAGGTGTCCAGGTCTGCCGGTTCACGAACAAAAGATAGAGCGAAGTAAGCGATGCCCTGTTCTATGCCGACTTTAACATCGTCCTGATCTTTTTTCGTTAGAGCGGGCAAATTGACCCGTATGCCGGGTAGATTAATATGTCGGCGGTTTCCGATGGGGCCCGGTATGAGTACCTCGCAACGAACTCTCTGATCCTCAATCTCAAGCACTTTCATACGAATCAAGCCGCTATCGACTAGGACTGTGTCCCCTACATTCAAGTCTTGCGCCAAATCCGGATAATTGACATCGACGCGACGATTACCCGCTGCATCCGTTCCACCAATGCCCAGACCGTAGGTGAAGTCGAAGATTTCCCCTTTTTCCAGCGCAAAGGTCTCCGGCACATCGCCGGTGCGAATCTCCGGGCCTTTAACATCCATCATAAACGCAATGTGGCGCCCCGTCTCATGGCAGACTTTACGCACGCGTGCGATGATTTCACGGGTCCAGCTATGATCGGCATGAGCCATGTTGATTCGGCAGATATCTGCGCCGGCAAGGATCAAGGCCTTTAAGGTCTCTTCATCTTGCGTAGCTGGACCAACGGTGAAGATAACTTTCGTTTTTTGAAATGGTTTGTGCATAGTTTAAAATCTACAATATAGCCGGAATGATGCTGGCTGCCGGATCCACTACATGGATCTTCAGATGGTTTTGCATGAGGCTGGAAAATCGTGCGGTTACTTTGTCCGTACTGTTACAGTCTTTACTTAGATGAGCGAGGTGAACTGATCGCAATTTACTGGCGCTGTCCAGATGTTTAATTAGCTCGTAAGCAGCGTCATTTGAGAGGTGTCCGTGTCGTCCCCGGATGCGCTGCTTGGTGGACCAGGGGCGCCGGGTGTCTTTTTCCAAAAGTTCTTCGTCGTAGTTAGATTCGATGACCAGTGTCTGGATTTTTTGTAGGCGGTCTTTAATGTGCTCGGGCACGTAGCCCAAGTCTGTCACCCAGGCCAAACTGTGGGGTTGTTCAAAAAGGTCCTCCTCGTTGCCCCAATGAAAAGAAAAACCGACTGGATCGTAGGCATCGTGCGGCACGGAAAAAGTATGTATGGTCAGATTGCGAAAACTGAATTCGCTGCCGGTCTGAAATATCTGCCAGTTTGGCCGCCGATTTAGCTTCTTTTGTACGGCCGCCGCGGTGTCTCGGTTCGCATAAATGGGCAGATCGGCTCGTTTGCATAACCCGCGTATACCTTGCGCGTGATCTTGATGTTCATGGGTCAGGAACACAGCGTCGATGCTGTCGATGCTCTCGCCCACTTCAGCAAGTAAGTTTTCGATACGCTTCCCTGAAAATCCGGCATCGATGAGAACTTTACTCTGACTTGTTCGCAAGAGGGCACTGTTGCCCAAACTACTTGAGCCGAGAATATGAAAGTCCAAATCCATCTGATTTACAGGAAAGTCTAGAGATTGCTTCGAGCAAAGCATTTTTGGAGGGAATCGTCCTGATTTGTCGAATAATCCGTTGGAGGATCGATGTAATCCATTCCTAACTTGCCTCCCACCCCTTTATTGGCATGTTGTTA
>CENU01019933.1_pt1 | contig 15764 bp, 16 predicted proteins | sample 361331 | NCBI WGS metagenome assembly CENU01 (sample SAMEA2619766, study PRJEB7988) | marine metagenome | isolation source: saline water (ENVO:00002010), including | reverse complement strand
GGCATCAACCACATCATTGCCGGCAACGGCGGTGATATCACGGACCCGCCGCAACAACCGCCCCGCCACCCTGGGCGTGCCGCGTGAACGGCTGGCGATTTCTTCGGCCCCGTCTTCAAGCAGGGGCATGCCGAGCTTGCCCGCCAGCCTGAGCATGATTGATTTCAGCTCTGCCGGGGAATAAAACTCCATCCGCATCTGGATCCCGAAACGATCCCTCAACGGCGTGGTCAACAGCCCTGACCGTGTTGTTGCACCAACCAGCGTGAACGGCGGCAGATCAATCCGCACCGAACGTGCTGATGGCCCCTCACCAATGATCAGGTCCAGCTGGAAATCCTCCATGGCCGGGTAAAGCACCTCTTCCACCGCCGGGCTAAGCCGGTGAATTTCATCAATGAACAGTACATCGCGGGGTTGCAGGTTGGTCAGGAGAGCCGCCAGATCACCGGCGCGGGCAATCACCGGCCCCGAGGTGGCCCTGAACCCGGTGCCGAGTTCCTGTGAAATGATCCTGGCCAGCGTTGTCTTGCCCAGACCGGGCGGGCCATGCAGGAGACTGTGATCCATCGCCTCAGCCCGGTCCCGGGCAGCGTGGATAAAGGTTTTCAGGTTCTGCAACCCCTGCCCCTGACCGACAAAGTCATCCAGCGAAATCGGCCGCAGACTGTCATCAGGACCGGCTGGGGTACCGGCTTGGGTACCGGCTTGGGATTCAGGGCTGACCAGCCTGTCATCACTGCTCATCGGCCAAGCTCCTTTAGGGCCAGGGGCAACACGGTCTCCAGGCTCGGGTTATCCATCCCGCGCATGACCAGCGTCACGGCGGCATGCGCTTCCGACCGGCCATAGCCGAGATTGACCAAGGCCGAAACCGCATCACCAAGGACTGAGAGCTGGGGGGCTGAGAACTGGGCTGTCTCTTCCAGCTGGCTGAGGCTTGCCGAAGGCCCGAGCTGAAAGCCGCTGACCTTCTCCGCCAGTTCATTGACGATACGCTGGGCCAGTTTCGGGCCAACCCCGTCAGCCCGGGTGATCATGGCCTTGTCAGCGGCTGAAATCGCCAGCACCAGATCATCAGGCGACAGCGCCGACAGGATCGCCAGTGCCGCCTTGACCCCGACCCCCTGCACGGTCTGGAGCAAGTGATAGGCATCCTTGACCCCGGCATCGGCAAACCCGGTCAGGATAATGCGGTCATCACGGATCTGGGTGTCGATCAGCACCGTCACCTCGGCCCCCTTGCCGCCCATCCGCGCCAGGCACCGGCTGGAGGCCTGAAAGTAATACCCGACCCCGCCAACCTGAATAATGGCATCGGATTGACCCAGGGAAACAAGCGTGCCGGTGAGCATGGCGATCATCGGGTCTGTTCCTTTTCAAGAGCGCGGGCAATGGCGGCCTGAAGACCTGAAGCCCCGCCAGTTTCAGCAGAATTGCCCCCATTTTCAGCCGCACCGCCGGCGGAAACAGAAAGGCTGTCCTGGTTGGTGGCGGCAATGGCAATCGCCAGCGCATCGGCGGAATCGGTGTTGGTGGGCTCAATACCGAGCAGCCTCCGGACCATCGCCGTGACCTGATCTTTCTGGGCGCGGCCGGAACCGGTGACATTCTGTTTGACCCGGCGGGCTGAAATTTCCTCAACATGGAGGCCGTGGTCATGGAGCGCAATCATCGCCGCCCCCCTCGCCATCCCGAGCTTGAGGGCAGAGGCAGCGTTGCGGGAGACAAAAATCTCCTCAATCGCGGCGGTATCAGGGTCATGGAGGGCAAGGGTTTTGGCCAGCTCTGCCCTGATATGGCCAAGGCGGCTGGCATCACTGGCTGACGGGTCGGGGCGGATCACGCCATCAGCCACCCAGACAAGCCTGTTGCCCTCAAGCGCAATAATCCCCCAGCCAGTGTTGCGCAAGCCTGGATCAATACCGCAAATTCGCACCCATTTTCCCCCTTCAGGGTTGGCTTCATGCTGTTGAGGCGGCGGCTTTATCCGGCCAGCTGCGCCATGATCTCATCGGGAATATCAAAATTGGAGGCCACGCTCTGAACATCATCGAGATCATCAAGAGCATCCAGCAGTTTGAGCAATGTCTGGGCCTGATCCTCATTCACCGGGGTGGTGTTCTGGGGCTTCCAGGCGAGGCCAGCCTCCTCAGGCGTGCCGAAATCACCTTCGAGGGCCTCACGAACAGCGTTGAAATCATCAGGGGCGGTGGTGATCTCATGGCCGTTTTCGTCACTCTCGACATTATCGGCACCGGCTTCCAGTGCAGCCTCAAAAACCGTGTCAGCATCACCGGCCGAGGCGGGGTAGAGTATCTGGCCAACACGATCAAACATGAAATTGACGCTGCCGGTTTCGCCCAGATTACCGCCAAATTTGTTAAAGGTAGCGCGGACTTCGGATGCTGTCCGGTTGCGATTGTCGGTGAGCGCTTCGACGATCAGGGCAACACCGCCGGGGCCATACCCCTCATACCGCATTTCATCATAGCTATCGCCATCACCGCCTTCGGCTTTCTTCAGGACACGGTCGATATTGTCCTTGGGCATGTTGGCACCGCGGGCAGCCGCCAGCGCGGTTCGCAGCCTCGGGTTGGCGTCAGGGTCAGTCCCGCCCCGTGCCGCCACCGCCAGTTCCTTGATCAGGCGCGTGAAAACCTTGGCCCTTTTCTTGTCCTGAGCCCCTTTGCGATGCATGATATTCTTGAATTTGGAATGACCTGCCATGATGCGTTCCAGCCTGCTTCTTAATCATTACCATATTTAGCAGAAAATCAGCCTCAATAACAACTGATTGTGTTTCAGGACGCGGTTTCTTCGAGCAAGCCACCCTTGCGGAATGGCGTTATGGATCGGGCCAGACCGGTTTGATCATCGGTTTCGATGAAAACCCCCGCCATGGTGACCTCACCCCTGGCGACTTCAAGCCTGCCGCCGCCCTGGCCTGTGAACCGGCCCAGTGCCGCCTCAGGGTCCATGCCGATCACCGAATGATAACACCCGCACATCCCGGCATCGGTCTGGAACGCTGTCCCGCCCGGCATGATACGGTGATCAGCGGTGGGGACATGGGTATGGGTTCCGACCACAAGCGAGGCCTGACCATCGGCGGCAAGGCCAATGGCGGTTTTTTCGGATGTTGCCTCACCATGAACGTCGATGACAAAGGCATCAGCGTCACGCACCAGCCGCGTTTCATTCAGGATTTCAGCCAGTGCCGGGAAGACAGGCGGGTTTTCCGCCATGAAAAGATTGGTCATGATATTGGCCACCGCGAGGCGCTTGCCATCATCATTGGTGACGATAACAACGCCTTTCCCCGGGGTGTTTTCGACCATGTTATAGGGGCGCAGCAGACGGTTTTCACGGTCGATATAGGCAAAAATCTCCCGCTTGTCCCAGACATGATTGCCAGTGGTCAGCACATCGGCACCGGCACCGAGAAATTCATCAGCAATATCAGGCGTGACCCCGAACCCGCCCGCCGAGTTTTCAACATTGACGATGATGAAATCAAGCTGCATCCCGTCCCGCAGCCCGGCAAGGTTAGAAAGCACCGCCTGACGCGCCCAGCGCCCCACAACATCACCCAGAAACAGAATTCGCATCAATTACCTCACAAAAAGTCGCATCTCAGGCGGCAGGGTCAGGCAGGATCAGGCCCGATGGAGTTAGACCCGATGGAGTTAGAATAGCATCAAGGCTGGCATCATGGTCACCGACAGGCACAGCATCAACCTGTTGTTCGGCATAGGCAATCCCGACCGCCCTGACCAGGGGTTTTTCAGGCCTGATCGCCGCCAGGGTCCGGTCATAGAAGCCGCCGCCATAACCAAGGCGATAGCCAAGCCGATCAAAGGCCAGCATCGGCACCAGCAGGACATCAGGCACGCATAGGGGGGCTGTGGATGGCGGCTCTGACGTGCCGTACAGCCCTTCGATCAGGGCATCGCCCTCCTGCCAGTGATGAAACACCAGAGGCTGGCCGGGTTGCGGTGTTGCCGGCAGCGCCGTTCGCATCCCCCTGGCAACGAGGGCCGCCATCAATGGCAGGGGCGTGAGTTCGGACCGGATCGGCCAATACCCCGCGATAATGGCATCAGCGGTTACAGGGAGGCGTTCGATGAGGGCCTGGGCATGCCCGGCCAGGGTTTCAGCAGCATCGGGGCTGGCATCACGCGCAGCGGCGCGGATACGGCCCTGATCCTTGCGGAGAGCGGCCTTGGCAGCATCCAGCTCATCCTGACCGGAGGATGACTGCCGGGTTGTTGATGATTGTTCGGTCATGCTCACCTGCCAGAACGGACGGGGGAAAAACGTGCAGCCAGAATGCCGCTGGCGAAAGACTATCCTCTGCGGCCTGCTTAAGCAGGTGGGCATCACATAACCGGACCAGGGCCCGGTCAGCGGCGACTCCCTATAGGTGTCTTATGGCCCCAGGGATACGAATGCCTGGCGAGCATCCCAGCTGCAACCCTGACATAGGCTCATGCCCCGCCGGATGCAAGCTTTTCAAGTCTTAAGGTCAGGTTTTGTATGCGTTCAGCCAGTTTGGCTTTCTGGCCATCATCATCACCATCACCATCAGCATCAGGGGCTTCCGATGCAGTGCTATCCCCTGCTGTATTCCCTGATGGGGCTGATTTTTCCAGCTCGGACAGGCTGTCGGCGATGATCAGCGCCGCCATGACCAGCAGGCGGGATTCGCCGATCGGCCCTGTTGAGACTGAAATCTTGCGGGCAATTTCATCAATGCGATTGCCGAGGGCCATGACCTTGGCCTCCTCCCCCGGCTGGCATGCCATGGGGTAATCCTTGCCGTTGATGCTGACGGTGACGCGGGCTTCGCTCATGCTTCATCCTCGCTGCTATCGGCACTGTTGTTTTCAATCAGGCTGATGGCTTCGGCGATCATGCCGCGAATGGCGGTGATTTCCTCATCCCTTGAGGTGTCATTGGGGGATGCCTGATCAACAGATGAGAGGGCTGATCCCACACCGGATTGTTCCAGCCGGGTGATGACCGCTTCAAGTTTATCAAGTGCTTTTTCAAGCTGATGATCCATGGCTATGGACCCAATCCATTCAGGGTTTCAACAAACCTCAAGAACAAAAACCCCGAATTCATTTGGCTTTAGCCTTAAGAGTTCTACCTTTACAAGAATACAGAGATTCGCAGGCGGTCGTCAATGACCTTGGCTCATTACCCTGGTCAGCAGGTCTCTATCCCGGGGCAACGCCTTGACGGAATGGATACCGATAGCGTAGATAATTTCAAACTGCCTTTTATGATGAGGTCTGCCATGAAAATTACCCGCACGGTCCGCCGCATTCTTGACCAATACGAATCCGACAGCCCCGGGGTAAAGGCCAACCTGGCTCGGATCCTCATGCAAGGCAAACTGGGCGGTTCCGGCAAGCTGGTGATCCTGCCGGTGGACCAGGGTTTTGAGCATGGCCCGGCCCGCAGTTTCGCCCCGAACCCTGCCGCCTATGACCCGCATTATCATTACCAGCTTGCGATTGATGCCGGGCTGTCCGCCTACGCTGCCCCGCTCGGCATGCTGGAGGCCGGGGCCGATACGTTCGCGGGCCAGATCCCGACCATATTAAAGGTCAATTCATCAAATTCACTGGCCCAGCAGGGATCAGCGCCTACCCAGGCCATCACCGGGTCGGTTTCAGAGGCGCTTCGGCTCGGGTGCAGTGCCATCGGGTATACCATCTACCCCGGCTCGGACGCTGCCTTCGGGATGATGACCGAATTTCAGGAAATGGCCGCCGAGGCCAAGGCACTGGGGCTGGCCGTGGTGCTGTGGTCCTATCCGCGTGGCGGCACGCTTACCAAGGAAGGTGAGACAGCCTATGATATCTCTGCCTATGCAGCGCATATGGCGGCCCTGCTTGGAGCGCATATCATCAAGGTGAAGCCGCCGGGTGAAGCGCTGGAAAACAAGGACGCGAAAAAGGTCTATGAGGAAAAGGGCATTCCTTCGGCCACGCTTGCGGAACGGGTCAGGCATATTGTGCAATCGTCCTTTAACGGTCGCCGGATTGTGGTTTTCTCAGGCGGTGCAGCCAAGGGGACTGATGGTCTGCTCAACGAAATCCGCGCCCTGCGTGATGGCGGTGCCTCGGGTTCGATTATCGGCCGCAACACGTTCCAGCGCCCACGCGAGGATGCCTTGCAACTGCTGAACGCCATCATCGATATCTACAAGGGCCGTTCCTAAGCCTGTTAATCTGGCCCTCCTTTCTTAATGCCTCTTCTAACTGCGGGAATACGACATGAAACTCAACGGCAATGCCATTCGTCCCGGCAATGTGATCAACCACAACAACCGGCTGTGGGTTGCGGTCAAGCTGCAACACGTCAAACCCGGAAAAGGCGGTGCCTTTGCCCAGGTCGAGCTGCGTGATATCCGTGACGGCACCAAGCTGAACGAACGCTTCCGGTCATCGGAAACCGTAGAGCGCGTCATCCTGACCGAAAGCCAGTCCACCTTTCTCTATGCCGAGGACGATAACCTGATCTTTATGGATACCGAGAGTTTTGAGCAGGTCGCCGTGCCATCAGCCATGGTCGGGGACCAGACATCGTTTCTGCAGGATGGCATGCAGGTCACCGTCAACAGCTATGAAGGCGAGCCGATTTCAATAGAGCTGCCCACCACCGTGGTGGTTGAGGTTCTGGAGGCGGATGCCGTGGTCAAGGGGCAGACAGCCTCTTCCAGCTACAAGCCCGCGGTTGTCACCGGCGGCATCAAGGTGATGGTCCCGCCCTTTATCGAAGCCGGAACCCGCATCGTGGTCAAGCCTGAAGACGCGTCCTATGTCGAACGCGCTAAGGACTGAGGAATGGGCCAATCCGCACTGATTAACGTCATTTTCAAGGCTGCCGAGAAGTCCGCCCGAGGGCTGATTCGTGACTTTGGTGAAGTTGAAAACCTCCAGATCACCCGCAAGGGTGTTGCCGATTTTGTATCGAACGCCGATATGGATGCCGAAAAGGCCATCACGCGGGAATTGTCACGCGCCCGGCCCGGCTGGGGGTTCATTATGGAAGAAGGCGGGGTGGTTGCCCCTGAGGAGCAAGACGGCCCGTCATGGATCATCGACCCGCTGGACGGCACCACCAATTTCATCCACGGCATCCCGCATTTCGCGATTTCCATCGCCGCCATTGATAAACCCCTCGCCAAGGGGGGCAAGATCATTGCCGGCGGGATTTTTGATCCCATGCGCAATGAGTTTTTCTTTGCTGAACCAGGCAAGGGCGCGTTCCTCAATGACCGGAGGATCAGGGTTTCAGGACGGCGCAACATGGGTGAATGCCTGTTTGCAACCGGCCTGCCCTATCTGGGCCGGGGCAGTGAAGATGATCATGCCATGGCGTTAAAGGAAACCGGTGCCGTCATGGCCCAGACCAGCGGTATTCGCCGCATGGGTGCGGCTGCGCTCGACCTCGCCTGGGTTGCGGCGGGGCGATTTGACGGGTTCTGGGAACACGGGCTGAATATCTGGGATATCGCCGCCGGTGTCCTGATTGTTCGGGAGGCAGGCGGCTTTGTTTCCGATTTTGCCGCCCGTGACAAGGCCTTGCAGGGTGATATCGTTGCCGCCAACAGCAATTGCCATGGTGATCTGCTGAAATTGCTGCGCAAGGGCCGTGACAGCTGATTTATTGACTGTGGTCGCTGATTTCCCTGTTAATCAATACGTTACTGACACTCCTGAAAGATGCATCACGAATTGATTGGCAGATAGATACATATTTCTGCCAAAAAAGGTTTATATTATCCTTAAGGTTTCAATTAAGGACGATGAATCATGACCAGCCCACGCCGACACCTGATCAGAATGATTGCGTTTATCGCCGTCATCGCCGCTGTGGCAGGCGCGCTCTATCAACCACTCAGCACGGCCTTTATGGGCAATGTGGTGATCAACAGCATCATCCTGGCTGCGCTGTTTATCGGTATCGGCTTCAGCTTCCGTCAGACTCTGCGGCTCTTGCCTGAACATCACTGGATGGTTGCCGCCGCCCGTAACCCCGCCAATGTCGAACGCATGACCATGCCCTCGCTCCTGGGGACCGTGGCGGTGATGCTGAAAGACAATTCCAGTTCGGTTTCGGCACAGGGGCTGCGTTCGGTGCTGGACGGGATCGCCGTCAGGCTGGATGAAAGCCGGGAGATTTCACGCTACATGATCGGGCTTTTGGTGTTTCTCGGGCTGCTGGGGACATTCTGGGGGCTGCTGACAACGGTTCAGGCCGTTGGCGGTGTGGTTGGCGGGATTGATACATCCTCCACCGATGTCGATGCCATGATGAGCCAGCTGAAAGACGGGCTGGATGCCCCGCTGGCCGGAATGGCAACAGCGTTTTCATCATCCCTCTTTGGGCTGGGCGGGTCACTGGTTCTCGGTTTCCTTGATCTCCAGCTTGGTCAGGCATCAGGCCGGTTCTACACTGATGTCGAAGACTGGCTGAGCAAATCGGTTCGCTTCACTGATCCGGCCGGGGCGGGTTCTATTGAACTTGCGGGCGGGTTGTCTGAGGCAGCGGCTGATAAACTGCATGATCTGGCCCGCGCCCTGACCGCGGCCGAAGAAGAACGCAAGGACCTCGGCGAAAGCATCAGGGAGCTGACGAGCAGGCTCGGCCAGCTCACCGAAAGCCGCCAGCATAACGCCCTTCTGTCGGAAAATCTGGCCAACCTCGAAGCCGCCCTGACCAACATCGCCCGCGAGATGCACAAGGACAGGGCAGAGCTGAATACCACCATCAGCATGGAATTGCGGGCGCTGGCCAAGACCATTACCCGCCCCACGAAAGGCTGATCCATGGCACTGGCTCGCCGAACCCGAGGCGCCGAAAGCTTTATCTGGCCCGGCTTTGTCGATGGCCTGGCCACGCTGTTGATGGTCATCATCTTTGTGCTGATGGTGTTTTTCCTGATCCAAATCAACCTGGCCCAGCGGGTTTCCGGGCAGGATGCAACCCTCAACCGCCTGCGCGGGGAGATCAGCGAGCTGGCCACCCTGCTCAATATCGAACGCCAGAAATCAGGTGAACTGGCGGCATCCAATCAACAACTGGCGCTGTCGCTTGAGGCCTCCGATGCTGAAATTGCCGGGCTGACGCAACAGATCACCGCGCTGGAAGCCAGCCTGGGCAGCGCCACCGGCAATATCACCGAACTTGAAAGCGCACTGGCCACCGCCACTGCCCGCGCCGATCAGGCAGAGGCTGAAAGCCGCCTCAGGCTGGATGAAATCACCCGGGGCAGGGAGACGATCAGCACGCTGGAAGCCCGGATCACCAGCATCACGGAAAACCAGCAGAATCTTGAGGCCGAGATCAGCGAGCGGGATGCAGCCCTGGCCAGAAATATTGAGACCATCAACGCCAGCCGCCAGGAAATCCTGATCCTGACCCAGTCGGTCAATGCCCTGAAACAGAAGCTGGGGCAGTTGCAGGCCCTGCTCGATGAAAAGGAAAGCGAGGCCCGCGAAGCCAAGGAAGCCTCGGTCAACCTCTCACGCCGCCTTAATGATGCGCTCAGCAGCAAGGTGGCGGAGTTGCAACGGTTCCGGTCCGAGTTTTTTGGCCAGTTGAGGGATATCCTCAAAGACAGGACCGATATTCGTATCGTTGGTGACCGTTTTGTTTTCCAGTCCGAGGTGCTGTTTGCCCTCGGGTCGGCGGATATCGGCCCTGAAGGTGAGCGCAAACTGATGGGGCTTAGCTCCGCCCTGCGGGATATTTCAGATACCATTCCAACCGATATCGACTGGGTTTTGCAGGTTTCGGGTCATACCGACAACCTGCCCATCAACACCCCGCGGTTCCGCGATAACTGGGATCTTTCAACGGAAAGGGCGATTTCGGTTGTGCGCTATCTTGTGCTTTCCGGCATAGACCCCAACCGGCTGTCGGCAACAGGTTTTGGTCAATTTCAGCCTATTGATACAGGCACGGAGCCAGAGGCCCTGGCCCGCAACAGGCGTATCGAATTCAAGATTACCCGCCGCTGATGATCACCGCTCGGAACAAGAGAAGTGATGAAGATTTGCCGGATATATCCAGGCATGGCAGCCCTTATGATCAGTATGACTGGTTGTCATTTTGATACTGATACCCTGACCTATTCAGTTTTGGGTGAGGATGATGCCATTATTGATGGTGAATATCTTTTGCCAGGTTCTGCTGATATCCCGACCCTCAGCTTTGATGATTTTGCCCATTACATGCCGGACAGTATTTCGGTTGACCATCTGGAGTTGTTCAACGATCCGGGTATGGTTGCTGCTTCCCTGTCCACATCTCCGGTTCCGGAGGAGGATATCATCGGCACGCGTTACATTCTTCAGGCCACATGCAACGGCCCGCCTTGCAAGAACGATCAACTCACAGGAACAGCCGTGCTGGTTTTCTATCCGGATGATCGCATTATCAGCCTGGAGATGATTGATCTTTCGAGCGCTGACCTCAATTTCCATCTGCATGGGAATTTGACGGCACGGTCGGATATACCCGCTGTTGCTGATGCCAGTGCAATCCTGTCCTTCACGCAAGGCAGCGAAGTTTTCACCATCAACCCGGTAGCGGGTTTCACGCTTGATACGAATACTCTCGCCATTCCTGATACTTCCAGTATTCCTGATACTTCTGGCGTGAGTGATCCCCATCTTCATTTCAATTTTCAGTATGGTGACGAGACACCGATTGTCATTCAGGGTTCAGGCCTGCCCGTTCCCGGCAACCAGCTGCAATGATGCGAGGTCATGGTAAAGCGGGCAGGACGACAGCAGTTCTTCATGCCCGCCCATGGCGATGATCTGGCCGCCATCCATCACGATGATCCTGTCCGCGCTCAACACCGTGGCCAGGCGATGGGCGATGACAACGGTGGTGCGGCCCTCCATCAGGGAGGCAAGCGCCGCCTGCACCGCTTGTTCCGACTGCGCATCAAGCGAGGATGTAGCCTCATCCAGCAGGAGAATCTCAGGATTGCGTAACAAAGCGCGGGCAATCGAAATCCGCTGACGCTGGCCACCCGACAGCCTGACCCCCTTTTCCCCGATTGCGGTGTCATAGCCATCAGCAAGCGCCGTGATGAAACCGTCAGCATGGGCCGAACGGGCGGCGGCAACCATGGCATCACGGCTGGCGGCGGGATTGCCAAAGAGGATATTTTCAGCAATCGTCCCGGAAAAGAGGGCTGTTTCCTGCGGGACCAGACCCATGACACCCCGCAGATTGTCAAGCCGGGCTGAACGCGCATCAACGCCGCCGATCAGCACCCTGCCCTCCACCGGATCAAACAGGCGCAGGATCAGCCCCAGCATGGTGGATTTGCCAGCCCCGCTCGGTCCCACCAGGGCAACCCGTTCCGATGGCCGGATATCAAGGTCAATCCCCCTCAGCGTCTTGAAATCAGGGCGTGTTGCATAATGAAAGAAAACACGTTCAAACCGGATGGAAAGCCCGCCCTCTGGCAGCGGGACCGGATCAACAGGTGACGTGATGGTCATGGGCTGCTGCATCAGTTTGGCGATCCGTTCGGCGGCCCCGGCGGCGCGTTGCAGCTCCCCCACAACATCGGTTAGTGACCCCACCGATGAGGCCACCAGCGCGGCATAGAAAACAAAGGCAGACAGATCACCGGCCGTCATCCGGCCTTCGAGCAGATCCTGCCCCCCCAGCCAGAGAATAAAGGATATGGCAGAGAAGACGAGGAGGATCACCACCCCGCTCAACACCCCACGCAGCATCAGGCGGCGAATAGCGGCATCATAACTCTCATTGGTGGCGGTGTTGAACCTATCCTCCATGTAATGACTGCGGGCAAAAGCCTGAACCGTGCCAATGGCGGCCAGTGCCTCTTCAGCCTCAACCGAAACATCGGCCAGTTTATCCTGGGCCAGCCTCGATTGACGGCGCAGGCGGCGGCCGATCAGGATCACCGGCACCACCACAGCGGGGATCACCGCCATGATCACCAGCGACAGTTTGGGTGAGGTCAGCACCAGCAGCACCACGCCGCCGATCAGCACCAGCACATTGCGCATGGCCATCGACAGGCTGGATGCCATGACCGTCTGGATGAGGGTGGTATCAACCGTCAGGGTTGAGATCACATCCCCGGTGCGGTTCTGTTCAAACCATGCCGAGGACAGGCCCATGGTATGGCGAAACGCAGCTTTGCGGAGATCGGCAACAATCTTTTCAGCAACCTTGTTGATCAGCACGGTGCGAAGATAGCTCCCCAGCGCCAGCATCATGGTAATGCCGATGCAGATCACCACCGCCCGATCAAGCAGATCACTGTCACCCCGGCTGAGCCCGCTATCCACCAGATAGGCAATGCCGCGCCCCAGCATCAGCAAGGCCGCCGCCACCAGTGTTATCGCCGCCAGCGCTTTCAGTAATTCAGCGCGATGAGGCCATATCCAGGGTGAAAGTGTCTTGAGCGGGGCAAGCGAATGCAGTCGCCCTTTGGGGGGTGAAATTGCGTGATCATCCATAGCACTAACATAGTGAAAAACACCCGCGTTGCCATCCCCTCCACTGAAATCCGGTGAGCTATCCTGAAACCGAGGTTTTGCTTGCAACCCGGGGGGGGATTCGCTATACCGCAGGTCCAACTTCAAGTCACCGTCGGCATGGTGACGACCATGGAGAACGACATGAAAAAAGATATTCACCCGGCATACCACGAAATCACCGTGATCATGACCGATGGCACCGAATACAAGACCCGCTCAACCTGGGGCAAGGAAGGCGATGTCCTGAAACTGGATATTGACCCGAAATCACACCCTGCCTGGACCGGTCAGCATCGTATCCTCGATGCCGGCGGGATGGTTGCACGCTTCAACAAGCGTTTCGGCAATCTCGGCAACAAGTAAAACAGTCTTTCTCCAGGCCCATCCACTATGGGTCTGATGATGCAGTGGCCGCCCTTTCGGGGCGGTCTTGCATTTTGCGCGGCCTGTCCCCACATCTGTATAATCAGCGGCCATGATGGCGCTGATAGTCCGACCCTGGCCACACTGGCAGGAACAAGGGCTTTGTTAACCTTGCATTGCTTCGAAGGAGGATGCGATGAATACACTTGATCTGACCCCGGTTTTCCGGACCGCCATCGGCTTTGACCGCATGGCCAACCTGGTCGACAGCATGATGGCTGGCGGCCTTGATAACCAGTCCAACTGGCCCCCTTACAATATTGAAAAACACGGTGACAACATCTACCGGATTTCCATGGCCGTGGCCGGTTTCAGCGAAGATGAGCTGGACGTGACGATCCATGAACATATCCTGATCATCCGCGGCACCAACGCGGAAAAAAGCAGTGATGGTGTTGAATACCTGCATCGCGGCATTGCCGGGCGTAATTTTGAACGCCGTTTCCAGCTGGCGGATTTCATCGAAATTCGCAGCGCATCCATGAAAGACGGATTGCTGCATATCGACCTGGAACGCGTCATCCCCGAGGCGATGAAACCGCGCAAGATCGATATCAACGCGACCAGCAAGCCCAAGGTAATTTCAACCAAGGCAAGCTGACTGCCAAGCTGGCTGCCAAGCTGACTGCCAAGCTGACTGCCAAGCTGACTGATTGAAACCAACAATACGAAAAGGCCGGAAATTTCCGGCCTTTTTTATTTTGGTTGATGGATAAGCTACTTCAGCTTGAGTGCAGCCTGGGCGGCGGCGAGGCGGGCCACCGGCACGCGATAGGGTGAGCATGAGATGTAATCAAGCCCCACCTCCTCACAGAAGTCGATGGAGGAAGGGTCCCCGCCATGTTCCCCGCAGATGCCCAGCTTGATATCAGGGCGGGTGGCGCGGCCCCGTTCAATGCCGATCCGCACCAGCTCACCAACGCCGTCACGGTCAATCGAAACGAACGGATCGCCCGGGTAAATCTCAGCATCGGTGTAATCGCGCAGGAAAGCACCGGCATCATCACGGCTGATCCCGAGTGAAGTCTGGGTCAAATCATTGGTCCCGAAAGAGAAAAACGCCGCCTCTTCGGCAATGCTTTCCGCCATCAGGCAGGACCGGGGCAGCTCAATCATCGTCCCGGTGATGTAATTGATAATGACCCCGGTTTCGGCTGCAATTTCGGCGGCGGTGTTTTCAATGATGCGGCGGCACAGCTCAACCTCACGCGCGGTGGCGGCCAGCGGGACCATGATCTCAGCCGCAACGGGCTTGCCGCCCTGTTGCTGCACGCTGGTGGCGGCTTCGAAAATCGCCCTCGCCTGCATGGCGCAGATTTCCGGGTAGGTGATCGCCAGGCGGCAGCCACGATGCCCCAGCATCGGGTTGGTTTCCTTCAGCTTGATGGCGCGTTCCCTCGCCTTGTTGATGCTGACCCCGGCGGCCTCGGCAACCTCGTTCAGCTCATCGAGCGAATGCGGCAGGAATTCATGCAATGGCGGGTCGAGCAGTCGAATGGTGACCGGCATTCCATCCATGATGCTGAACAGCTCGGTAAAATCCTCACGCTGCATGGGCAGGAGTTTTTCAAGGGCGGCGACACGGCCCTCGGTATCAGCCGCCATGATCATCTCACGCATCACAACAATGCGGTCAGCATCAAAGAACATGTGTTCGGTGCGGCACAGCCCGATGCCTTCGGCACCGAATTCCTTGGCTGTTGTCGCATCAAGCGGGGTTTCGGCATTGGCCCTCACCCCCATGCGCCGCGCCGCATCAGCCCAGGAAATCAGCGTTGCAAAGGCACCGGACAGTACAGGCTGGATGGTCGGCAGACTGCCGGCAAAAACCTCACCCGTGCTGCCGTCAATGGTGATCATGTCCCCGGGCTGGAGCGTGTGCTGGCCGATATGGACAACCCCTGTTTCAGCATCAATGCGCACCTCGCTGGCACCGCAGACACAGGCCCGGCCCATGCCGCGTGCCACCACCGCGGCGTGACTGGTCATCCCGCCACGCGCGGTCAGAATCCCGGCGGCGGCGTGCATGCCATGGATATCTTCTGGGCTGGTTTCGAGCCGGACCAGAATGACACTGCGCCCCGCCCCCGCCAGTTCTTCGGCCTTGTCGGCGGTGAGGACAATCTCCCCCCCGACAGCACCGGGTGATGCCGGCAGGCCGCGTGTCAATGCATCGGGTGCCGCGCTCTTGTCAAGGCTTGGGTGAAGCAGCTGGTCGAGTGAGGCCGCATCAACCCGGAGGATCGCATCATCGCGGCTGATCAGCCCCTCTTCGGCCATTTCAACCGCAATCCTCAGCGCAGCCTCAGCGGTGCGCTTGCCGCTCCTGGTCTGGAGCATGTAGAGCTTGCCCTGCTGGATGGTAAATTCGATATCCTGCATATCGCGGTAGTGACGCTCAAGGATAGTGCGGATTTCATCCAGTTTTTCAAACACCGTGGGCATGATCTCTTCGAGCGATGGCTGCGGGTTGCCGCTGTCCTCGCGTTCCTGCCGCGTCAGGTTGCAGGGGGTGCGGATACCCGCCACCACATCCTCACCCTGGGCGTTGATCAGAAACTCGCCATAGAAACTGTTCTCACCGGTTGACGGGTTGCGGGTGAAGGCAACCCCGGTGGCGCAGTCATCGCCCATATTGCCAAAGACCATGGACTGAACATTAACCGCCGTCCCCCACGAAGCCGGAATAGCATTGAGCCTGCGATAGGTGATGGCGCGGGGGTTCATCCAGCTTTCAAAAACAGCCCTGATCGCTCCCCAGAGCTGGACCATGGGATCATCGGG
>CENU01028281.1_pt1 | contig 15788 bp, 15 predicted proteins | sample 361331 | NCBI WGS metagenome assembly CENU01 (sample SAMEA2619766, study PRJEB7988) | marine metagenome | isolation source: saline water (ENVO:00002010), including | reverse complement strand
TTTCCACCTAAACTTTCAACCTGTTCTTTTGAAGCCATTCTTACATCCGTAGCAAATACAATTGCACCCATTCTTTTTGCGGTAGCTATTGCTTGTAATCCAGCAACTCCAGCACCAACTATTAAAACTTTTGCAGCAGGAACAGTCCCAGCTGCAGTCATCATCATAGGTATTGCTTTCTCAAAATATGAAAATGAGTCAATTACAGCTTTATATCCTGCAAGATTAGCTTGTGATGAGAGTATATCCATTGATTGAGCTCTTGTAATCCTTGGAAGTAATTCAAGAGAAAAGTTATTAATTTTTTTTTTTATCAAATCTGAAATTTTATTTTTATTTTGGTGAGAATCTAAAACACCAATTAAAGTTTGATCTTCTCTTAAAAAAGAAAGTTTATCATCTGAAGGTAATCGCAATTGAAGCATTATATCAGAATTTGTAATTATCTCTTTTTCATCAGCCAAAAATTTCACACCTAAAGTCTTATACTCTTGATCTTTAAAGCCTAGATGTTCACCGTAATCTTTTGATAAAGTCACATCAAAACCACTAGAAATATATTTTTTTGCAATTTCAGGTGTTATTGCAACTCTTTTTTCTAAAATTTTATTTTCTGAAATAGATCCAATTCTCATAGATAAAACCTATAGCATGAATATTGCCATTAATACTAAAACTATTATTACCACGACAGATCCCCACAACACAAATCTCGTGAAATTTTTCCAGGTTTTTTTATGGTTCTCATTATCCATAAAAAATTATTTTTGTCGTGCTTTGAATTTGGGATTTGTTTTGTTAATTATGTAAACTCTACCTCTTCTTCTAACCAGCTTAGAATTAAGATCTCTTTTTTTTAAAGATTTTAAGGAACTTTTAATTTTCATAATTACAATTAATTGCCGGCAATGTCCTACTCTTCCGTGCCTTAAGACAAAGTACCATCGGCGCAGAAAGGCTTGACTTCCGAGTTCGGAATGGAATCGGGTATAACACTTTCGCAATAATTACCGGCGAAAAACTTATACTCAAATATCTACATAAGTAAACAAACTTTTATATAAAAAAAATGCTGATTTTGTTACTTTTTTATTAATGAGGAAATTATTCTGTAAAAAATATAGATTGGGGATAAGTAAATACTAAAAACTTCTTTAAATTTTTGTGCAAAAGAAGATTTAAATTGATTTTCTCCTATGGTTAAATTTTCGTTAATTTCTTGTGAAAAATTTTTATGTACTGATTTTTCAGTAAGAGCAAATAATAATAAAATTCTTAAGTTTTTTGATTTATTTTTTGTTCCCCTATGCCAAATTGAGTGATTTCTTATAATTACATCACCCTTTTTCATTTTTACATATATTTTTTTTTTAAAAATTTCATTTAAGTAAAATTTCCAATATTTTATATTTCTATTATGTGTTCCCGGTACGATTTCAGTAGGAGCATTTGAAAGATCTATATCATGAATTGCAAGATTTAAAATTATCTTATTAGATTTCAAAGGGCCATCCGTATGAAAATGTTGATACCCTTTGTTGGGTAAAACAATATTACCAGAACACTTTATATTAAAGTTAGATAACTTTTTTCCGACTATTTTCTCAAAAGAATTTTCAAAATCCTCATCACATAGTATGTTCCAAACTTCACTTAATTTTTTATCAGGTAATAGTTCTAGATTACCTGTCAAATACCCTCCAAGACTTTTAATTTTATTGATATTTTCTGAATAATATTTGTTTGTTTCAAATATTATCTTTTCACATAACTTATCAAAATCTTTATTATTAATCTTACTAGATAATAATATATATCCATTTTTTTCAAAAAAATTTTTTTCTGTTGAGTTTTTTGTCATAATAGTTTTTAAATATTAAATTATTAATCCAAGGAATCAAATGTTTAAAAGTCCAATTTTATTATTAACATTCAAAAGACCATTTGAAACAAAAAAGGTCCTAAAACAAATTTTATCAATTAAACCTCAAACCCTTTATATATTTCAAGATGGTGCAAAAACTAATTTTAAGAAAAGAGACTCTGAACTATATGAAAAAACCTCAAGATTAATACAAAAATATCAAAAATTCAAATGTATTAAATATTTTAAATTCAAAGAAAATATAGGTCAACGTTTTCTAGCTAAAAAAGTTCTAGATATAGTTTTTAAAAAAGAAAAAGAAATCATATTTTTAGAAGATGACACTTTTCCAGAAAAATCTTTTTTTAAATTTTGTTCTTTAATGCTTAAAAAATATGAGAAAAACAAAAATATTTATCATATATCAGGCTGTAATTTATACGATGGTACAATGCATAAAAAAATTAATAATAAATCATTTTTATTCTCAAAATATCCTCAATTTTGGGGATGGGCTACATGGAAAAATAAGTGGAATAAGTTTTATGAAGCTGAGATTTCTGATTGGAGAAAAAATAAAAAAAAATTTTTAAATCTTTTTCAAAATCATAAAGATGAAAGAAGATTTTTTGAATTTTATGTAGAAAATAATTCTAAAGGTAAGCATATTGGATGGGATATTCCATGGATTTATAAACTTATCCTAAAAAAGAAATTAACTGTCATATCGGGTACAAACTCTATAAAAAATATAGGCTTTACAAGTGATCCCTCTGGAAAAGGTGCACAAAAGTTTAGAAATTTAAAGTCTTCTAATCTTCAGTTTCCGCTTAAAATTGAAAATTCAATTACTCCTAATTCTACATATGATGATTTTTTGTATAAATCTTTTTATCACAGAAAAAATATCGCAGTTAGAATTAGAGATAAGATTAAAAAAATATTGAAAAATTAGAAGTTATTAAAATCTATTTTTATGATTCATGAAGTCAATTCTCACAGTATCTTCTTCATAAGTTTTTTGATCTCTAGGATTCTTACTTACAACTAATATTTCTGTTTCTTTAGTATAAAGCATTGCATGGTCTATCATTGGTCCAGTGAATAATAATTGACCCTCAGTTACTATTTTTTTCTTTGTATCTTCGTTGGAATTAGTTTTTCTAAAATAATATTCAAACTCTCCCTTGATAACATAAATAAAATGCCAATCTTTTTTATGATAATGGTTAGCTCTCCATTGATTGGCTTTGGTGTAAATAAGAGATGCGCTTTTCATGTTAAGATCACACAAAGGTTGAATGAAGCCTCTGTCATCACCAAATTTTTCTTTTAAATCGATTATGTCAGCACTCAAATAATCTTTTTTATATTCATCGCTCATTTGTTTTATCTCCCATTAATTTAAAAACTTTTTCTTATAAAATTTCATTCTAATTGTGGAAATATTAGATTTAATTTTATATTTTTTAATACCCTTTATTAATTGATTTAATTCATAATTGAAATTAGAAAATTTTAAATTCTTAAAGTATTTTTTTAAATTAATACTCCTTGTTCTATAATTTCTATTATCTTTATTATTTTTAATAAACTCTATTTGATTTAATGAACCTCCGAAATATTTTATTACTTTATAAGCTAAATCTCTAATTGTTGAATTAAACGCTACTAAATTTGTGATAAATGAGGGAAAATTATCATTTTTGATTAATGTTTTATAAATCTTTCCTACATCTGTTAAAGATATAAACGGCCTCCATTGATTACCATCACCATTTACAGATATCTTTTTTTTTAGAATATATGAATTCACAAATATATTGATTACTAAATCTAATCTCAAGTTTTGTGAAAAACCAAACAGAGTAGAATTTCTAAGAATATTTACTTTAAAGTTTTTGTTTCTCATTTTATAAATTTCTTTTTCTGCTTTTAAATTAGCTTTTGCGTACGTACTTAAAGGATTTGTTTTCGATTTTTCATTAACTACTTTTTTATTGTAGCCATAAACTGCACAGGTTGAATTGAATATATATCTTTTAATTCCACAAGATTTTGCAATTTCTGCAAATTTTTTTCTTCCTTTGTAATTAACATTCCAAGTATGCTTTTTATTCAATTCAGAACTCGGATCATTTGGAATTCCATTAAGATCGCAAATAATATCAACACCTTCAAAATCATCTAATGATACACTTAAGATATCTTTTTTAATAAATTTAAGTCTTTTGTTAAATAAAATTTTTTTTTTGTTTTTAAAAAGCCACTTAAAATAAAACTCATCGTAAACAATTACTTTATAATTTTTTAATAAGACTTGGGTAAGATAAGTACCTAAATATCCGCCCCCACCTGAAATTAATATTGTTTTCATTTATAATTTTTTAATTATAAAGGTCTTATATATATGTATGTATGTCTGTAAAGAACTTGATTAAATCAATAACACCGAACTTTTTATTGGAATTCTATTATGATTTTAAAAATAAGAGAAAAACTTACTATGGTCATCATGAGTTAGACAAAAAATTAAAAAAATATTTAAATTATGAAAAAGGTTTTTTTGTTGAATTAGGAGCCAATGATGGGATTAAACAATCTAATACTTTTTTCTTTGAAAAAAATTTAAATTGGAGAGGGATACTAGTTGAGCCCATTAAAATTAAATACCTTAAATGTCTAAAGCATAGATCTTCAAAAAATTATTTTTATAACAATGCATGTGTGGGATTTAATTTCAAAAATGAACGAATAAAAATGATTTATTCTGATTTAATGTCTTCAATTGATGATAAAAATATAATTACCAAAGTAAATTCAAAAGAACATGCACTAGAGGGAAGAAAATACCTTCTTCAAAATGAGAAAATTGAGGAATTCTGGGTAAATACCAAAACTCTCAATGATATATTTATCGAAGTGAACTCACCAAAACTTATTGATTTTTTATCATTAGATGTTGAGGGTTCAGAGTTGGAAGTTTTAAATGGAATAGATTTTACTGTTTATAATTTTAAATTTATCTTAGTTGAATCAAGGGACGATGATGAAATAATTAAATATTTACATAATAAAAATTATGGTTTCTTAGAGAAAATTAGCAAAAGAGATTTAATCTTTAAATATAGAGAATTATAAAAGATGATTAATGTTGGATTAATAGGATATGGAAAATACGGAAAAAAATACTACAATAATCTATTAAAGGATAAAAATTTTAAAATAATTAAAATTCTCAGAAAATCAAAGAAAAAAACCAATAATCTATTTACAAATGATAAAAAAGATTTTTTCAAATTAAAAAATATTGATCTTTATATCATTGCTTCACCTGCAGCTTCTCACTATGAGTATTTAAGAACTGCTTTAATTAAAAAGAAACATGTAATAATTGAAAAACCTTTAGTAGATAAATTCGATGAATTTAAAAAAATTAAAAAATTAATTAAAAACTCCAGAAAAATTATTTTAATTAATCATACAGATCTTTATATGAATGCTTATTTAATTTTAAAAAAAATAATCGATAAAATAGGAAAAATCAGATCTGTAAAACTTGTTTATGGTAAAATTGATCTTTATCCTATGGGAGATATTAAAAATAGATATAAACTCCCACATTTTGAATGGCTACCTCATCCTTTAGCAATTATTTTAGACTTATTTAAAAATCAAAATTTTAAAATTAAATTAAAAGAAAAAAGAAAAATTCACAAAAAAAAATTATATCAAAATTTAAAGGTGTTTTTGGTAGGAAAAAAAATAAATGCAGAGGTTAATTTTTCGAATTATTTAAAAAATAAAAAAAGAAATTTAGAAATTTTTGGAACAAATGGAAGCTTGTTATACAAAGGATATGACAAAAAAAAATGTTTTTTCAAAAAAAATGGAATGTTAAATTATATTAAAACAGTTGAAATTGATCCTTTAAAAAATCTTTTGAACAACTTTAAAATTAAATATAAAAATAAAAAATTTTCTGATGACAGAGAGCTTATTTTTTCAACGACAAAGTATCTTTTTGAGATTTCAAATAATTTAGAGATATAAACATACTATTTTTCCAATTTTGGTCTAGGAAATGGCGAAATAAAAGAAAACTTATAATTAATCTTTTTACATTTTTTCTTAATACTCTCATAAAAATTCCAAGCTAATACAATTATAACGTTATGTTTGTGTTTATTCATTTTTAAATAATTAAAATCTTTAATTAGGAAATTTTTTCCTGGCGTAAATTTGTTAACTTTTAAATTATTATCATCAATTACTATCTCAAAATCTTTTCTAGATAAACCAAAAACATGAGTAAGTGTAGTCAGTTTTGCTGGTGCACCATAACCAATAATATTCGAATTTTTTTTTTTTAAATTTTGAATTATTCGATTTAATTTAACTTTTGTTTCATTAATTTCTTTAGAAAAACGTTTGTATCTTTTTGTCAGATATAAACCCTGGTAAACTTCTTTTTTAATTTGATTGTTAATCTTTTCTACCTTAACTTTATAAGATTTTTTATGTGAAACAAAAACTCTTATTGAACCTCCTTGGACTTCAATTAGTTGGAAATCAAATACTTCTAAATTTTGCATTTTGAAAAAATTAACCAAAGGTTTTAAGGCGTGATAACTCATATGTTCGTGATATATTGTATCAAATGTTTTTTTAATTAAAACAGTAGGCAAATATGAAACTTCTAAAACAAATACACCTTTGGTTGAAAGAAGATTTTTAACTCCCTGAGAAAAATCATAAAGATGCGGTGAATGTGCAAAAACATTATTTGCTGTTATCAAATCAAATGAATTATATTTTTTTTTCATTTTATCACTAAATTTTTTACTAAAAAAATTAGTGTTAATATCTATTTTTTTTTTAAGATTTAAAATTCTGAGATTTCGAGCTGGTTCTACACCAACAACATTTTCAAATTTTTTATTTTTGAAATATTCTAAAAATGTTCCATCATTGCAAGCGATATCAAGTACTTTTGATTTATTTGTAAAATTAAACATTGCAATCATTTTTTTTGCATAATCAATAAAATGTTTTTTTAATACTTTTGAGGTACCTGATACATACAAGTAATTTTCAAACATTATTTTTGGATTTACTAAATGGCTCAATTGAAGGTGTCCACATTTTTTACATAAAACACAGGATAAAGAAAAATATTGCTCTTTTATATTTAAATTTTTTTTATAAGAATTTGCTAAAGGTGTTTTTTTGAAATCTAATACTTTTTTTAAATTTTTTGAAAAACATAATACACAGTTCTTTTTTTTAATTATTTTTTTTCCTTTAAATCGAATTTGTGGAATTTTATGAGTATTCATAATATTGAAATCCTAATAATCCAAAAATTAATCCTAAAATTCTACAAAAATACATTGAAAACTTATAAAAACTTTTTCTTGTCAAAGTAATTAATCCTAAAAAACTAAATATAAGCATAATAGAATCTAAGATAAGTTTTGCTACTAAAAAACTTAAACCAATTACTAATCCATATACTTTTTTATAAATTATATTTGATGAAGCACCATATCTAAAATTTCTTTTCAAAAACCAAAAAAAATTTTCTCTTTTATTATTCTTCTCTTCGATCACTATTGCTTTTGAATTCCACATCATTTTAAAACCTATTTTATTTAATTGAAGAAAAAATAATTGGTCTTCACCACCTATATAATTCATTTTTTTATCAAAATTAATTTTAGTTTCTAATACTTTGCTTTTTACAATACAATTATTTGTAGAAACCCATCTTACATTCGATCCATGTTTTTCCTTTCTCACAAGCAATTTACTTGTCAAAGAGTTAGATTTAGGGAATTGTGGTCCTCCTATTATATCTGGCTTACTTTTCTTAAAAAACCTTAACATTTCAATTAACCATCTGTTGTCAATTTGAACATCATCGTCAAAAAAAGCAAAATAATCAAAACTTTTAATTTTTATAAAATTTAGATATTTATTTCTCGCATTAGATATCCCTTTTTTACGTTCTGTTACAAATCTTATTCTTAGCTTTTTGTTATATAATTTTTTAATTTCAGAATAATTTTGATTGTCATTTACAGATATCACTGTTTGAATATTTGTATTGTTAGGAATTTGCAAATTAACAACACTATTTAGAAATTTAATAAGGCAGGATTTTCTCTTTCGTGTTGCAACTAAAATACAAATTTTTTTGACCATTAAGTTTAAAATAGTTTATTTTATTAAATTAATACTTAATATATTAATCTCACAAAAAAAAATAGATTTTATTAAATAATGAAACACGAAATCAGAAAGTACCCAGAAAATCTATTTTTAATATTAATAATTTCGCTTTTACCAATTTCGATTATTCTTGGAAACCTCATATTTCAGTTAAACTTAATAATTATAATTATTTTATTTTTATCGCAATTAATCAGGTTTAAAAATCAAGTTAAAATTTTTTATGATAAAAACGAAATTAAAATTTTTTTTACAATATTGATCTATCTAATTTTAAACACCCTTATTTCTGAAAATTGGACTTTATCAGTTAGAAGAAATTTTTTATATTTTGAGTTTTTTTTAATCGTTTTATCTTTAAGATATTTCTTAAAAAATGAAGATATTTTAAAAAGAGTCATTTTTGTTTGGTTCATAATTATTTGTATTGTGTCTTTTGACATTTTTTTTGAATATAGATTTGGTTTTAATTTTTTAGGCTTTTCAAATGAGACGGGTTATTCAGGAAGAATTGCCAGTTTTTTTAAAGATGAATTAATAGTTGGTTCTTTTATATTGTCTTTTGCAATAATTATTTTTTCTTACCTTTATAATTATAAAAAATATAAGTTGAGTATATTCTTCATTTTACTTACAGCTATTGCTATTTTTTTATCAGGTGAGAGAGCAAGTTCATTAAAAATATTCATATCATTAATCTTAATTTTTATTTTTTGGGATTATAAAAATTTTTTAAAAAAGTATGTTGTCTTTGTTTCAATTCTTCTCGCAGTTTTAATCTCATTAAATCCAAAAATTAATGAAAGTAACTTTGTCAAAAATGATATAATTCATAAATATTTTTCGACAACATTTAATATTATTTCCAAAGATCAAACTAAATCTTTCAAGCAAAATTTGATGGCATCCAGATATTTAAATCAAGGTGTGTTTAGCTATGAAATTTTCAAAAAAAATATTTTTTTCGGTGTTGGAAATAAGAATTATTTTGAAGCATGTAGAAAGTATGTAGATGGTTATGAAAAAAATCATTGTTACACACATGCACATCAAACTTATTACGAATTAATTTCTGAGCATGGATTAATTGGTAGTTTGATATTTTTATCTTGTTTAACATATTTGTTTTTCTTTAACAGTTTAAATAATTTAAGTAAAAAAAATAAAAAGAAATTAAATATTTTTAGAATTTATTTGATATTAGCCTTTTTACCATTAATTCCAAGTGGCAGTTTTTTTTCAAGCTACGTATCATCTTTATTCTGGATAAATTATACTTTTTATACAATTTATAGGGATAATTTAATTTCAGAAAGCTATGAAAAAAATTAATATTTTATCAAGAGGAAATAAATTAAAATGGGGTTATAATTTTGGATATTGGTCACTCTTAAATTTTTTTAAAGATGAATTATTTGAACTTGGTTATACTTTCAACTTTTATAACAAACTGAAGCCTGATTTTTTTGATTGTGATTATACTTTTGTAAATAATAAATTTTTTACAGATAATTATAAATTTAAGTTATTGGATAAGTCTAATTTTTTGAAAAAATTTATATCTAATAAGATCGAGTTCAAAAAAATTGCTGAAAATCTCTCAAAAAAAAACAAAAATTTAATATGGTTTGATTTAACAGACAGTGCTGGCACAACACAATTTGAAGTACTTCCATTTGTCAAAAGATATGTAAAAGGACAACTATATAAGGATAAAGATTTGTATAGAGAAAACTTATTCAGAAATCGTTATTTTTCGGATTACTACCAAAAAAAATTTAAAATTGAAAAAGATATAAAATTTAATTTTTGCAAACTCGACGTCAATTATCAGAAAAAAGTTAATTTGGGTTGGAACCTAGGTGTTGGAAATTTTTTCGATATTTTAAATTATGATAGTTACGATAAATTAATTTGTTTATCAAAATTTATTTTCTTAAAGAATAAAAAAAAGTTATTCAATTATTCTTTGAGGAACAAGAAAATAGGTAATAAAAAATTAGATCTTTTTTTTAAACTTAGTAACAGAAAAAGAGACAAAAAAAAATCTATTCACTATCAAAGACAACAAGTAGAGAGTCTTTTAAATAAAAAATATGATTTAAGTATTTTTAAGAATAAAATGAGTCATAAAGACTACTTAACAAATCTTATGAATTCAAAAATTTCAGTTGGATGTTTTGGTTGGGGAGAAATTTGCTATAGAGAGTTTGAGGCTACAAAAATGGGAACTGCTTTTGTTTATCCAAATTTACATTATATAGAAACATGGCCAGATATATTTGTAGAGGGTAAAACTTATAAGAGTTATGAATTGGATTTTTCAAATCTTCAAGAGTCAATCGATTTTCTGTTAGATAACAAAAGTAGAAGAGAGGAAATGGTTTATAATTCTCAATTAATATTAGATGGGGTTTATTCTGATAGTGGACTCAACTATATAATCAAATTTCTTAAAAATTTAGATTAAATAACTCAAACTTTAGTGATTTATTTTTTTTAATAAAAGTAAATAACTGCATGTATATAAAATTACATTAATAAGTAAAAGAACTGTAAGTCCAATTGAACTATCAAATAAATAATATGCTATGAAAAAAATTATCAAATTATAAAAATTGATAATCAAACTGGAAATAATGTTAGTTTTTTTCTTTTCATTTAATTTAAGTAAAAGAAATTTGAAAATAAGTTGATGAAGATGATTGGTATCAGGTTTTGACGGATCAGTTTTGTCTATTTTTTTTCTGATTATTGAAAATAGATTCTCAAATGCTGGATACCAAAGAAATATGACTATAAATAATGCTGATATTTCAGAGTAAGATCTATAAAAATCAACAAGCACATATCCTGCTAGAAATGCAACTAAATATGAACCTGAGTCTCCTAAAAAATTTTTACCAAATAAATTAAATGGAAAATTGATTAATAAAATAATCAGTAAAATTATTAACAATGAATAATCATAAGAAATATTTTTATTGAGTATAAATATTAATAAACCGCCAAGACTTAAAATGTAATATCCAATTACCAAACCATTTAAACCATCAATAAAATTAGTCCCATTTATTATTACTAAAAAACAATATATTGTGAAAAAGTAGGAAATTATTTTATATTCTAAAATTAAATCTAAAAAATAAATATCTGTAAAATTTATATTGTTTTCGAAATAATAGACAAAAAAACTTATTATTATTGCTTGAAAAAATAATCTTTTTGAGGGACTATTAATTAAATTAAGATCTGAAATGATTCCAATAATAAAAATTAAACCACAAAAAAGTTTCAAATAATAATTTCCTTCAAAGAATATAAATAATAGTATTAAAAATGATAAACCACCAGTTAGTAACGTGCTTTTACTATCAACTGTTAATTTTTTATGCTTTGAGAAAGATAAATTATCATTAAAAGACATTAACTTTTTAAAAAAAAAATTTAAAATAAAATGGAAAAAAATGCCGAATAATATTTTAAAACCTATCAAACTCATAAATCTTTTTTTTGTACAAATCTTTTTATCAAATAAAATATTGACAATCTAAAAGTCAAATATATTGACATAAATAAATTAAATTTTTCATAAAAGTAATATAATTTAAAGGCATCAAATATTTTTTGCTTAATATTTGATGAAAGGGAAAATGAATTTTTTCTCCAGCTACTTAAATACTCATTAATACCTGATATTTTTACTCCACTTTTTAATAATTTTAACCATAGAGCATAATCCTCTTTTGTTTTTAATGGATGAAATAAATTTTTTTTTAAAATTTTTGTTTGAATCATCACTGATGATAAGCCTATGTCGCAGGATTTGAGTAATTCAGAATATGATATATTTTTTTTAATTTTCATTTTACCAATAATTTTATCCTCTTCATTTATAATCTTATAATCAGTGTGGGAAAATTCAGCATTCATTCTTTCCATATAAAGAATTTGTTTTTTTAATTTTTGTTTGTGCCAAACATCATCAGCGTCACAAAAGGCTATGTATTTTGTTTTAGTAATTTTTATTCCTCTGTTTCTTGATTTTCCAACTCCTAAATTTTTCTTATTAATAATAATTTTAATTTTTTTACTTTTGAAACTTCTCAGAAAATTTAAATCCCTTTTATCCTCATCATCATAAATGATAATTATTTCAAATTTTTGATAACTTTGATTTAAAATGGAATTAATAGTCTTTAAGAAAAATTTACGTTTTTGATAAAATGGTATTATTATTGTAACTAAATTCATTTCAAAATTTCAAAGATTTTTTATGCAAGATAAAATTATTTTATCAAGTGAATTTTTTGGTTTCCAATTAAATGTTTTAGATGTTTTTTTTATATCTGACAAAGTGGAAAAAAGTTCTTTAGAGTCTATTTTTTTATATTTGAACTTTAATTTTTTTTTCATGTAAATTGGTAATCTATTAGAAATTAGTGACAATATTTCATCTAATGAAAAATTCATTCCCATACCAACATTATAAATTTCTTTTTTACGAGATTTGTTTATTTTTTTTATTATCTTAACTATAAGATTTAATAAATCATTTATGTGGAGATAATCTCTTTTTGGATAAATAAAATGATTATCTCTTTTCTTTACATAAATAGAAATAGTTTTTTTTTTTTTTATTTTTTTAAAAATAAGTGGAAAAATTCTTAAATTTTTATCATTTATTTTTTCTGAATATTTCAAATTTTCAGTATATCCAGCAATATTAAATAGCCTTAAAATAATTAAATTTTTAAAATTTTTCTTCTTTGATATTAAAAATTTCTCTATTAAAAATTTAGTTTTTCCATAATTATTTTTAATCTGTGATGTTTTAATTTTTAAGTTTTCTTTTTTTTTTTTATTTGTGTCTTTGTAGACATTGGAACTTGATAAGAAAATAAAATTCTGAACTTTTTTTTTTATACACTCGTTAATAAATTTTTTGCTCTTGCTAACATTGTTAGCAAAATATATTTTTTTCTTTTTTTCACCCTCTAAAACATATGCATAGGCAGCACAGTGAATAACCAATGAAATTGGATTATTTTCTAAAAACTTTATTATTTTTTTTTCATTTCCATAATCTAATTTTAAAAAACGTTTTTTATTGACTATATTATCAATTGAACTTTTTGATAAATTATCAATACCGATGTATTTGATTTTATTTTTTTCGAAAATGTGAGATATATGAGAGCCTATGTATCCTGTCGATCCAGTTAATAAAATCATTTTACTTTTATAAAGAGTATTATAATAATTTCAAAAATATATTCTAAAAATTGTGAAAAAAATTATCTACTGGTCTCCATATTTGGGACATGTCGGAACAAAAAAATCTACACTTAACTCAGCTAAGGGATTATCCTTTTATGGTAAAGATAAATTTGACGTAAGATTAATAAATGCGTTAGGTGAATGGAATGATGTTGATGAAATAAAAACTCTCAGCTTTTTCAAAAATTTATATAAAAGACTGCCCCAAGGAGGTTTTGTAAAAAGTAGAATTTCTTATCTAATAATCTTTTTACTCTCTATTTTACCATTATATAAGTTTCTTAAAAAGGATAAGCCTGATTATATAATAGCTCATTTAATTACTTCGCTGCCAATATTTTTATTTGGGATTTTTAAATTTGAAACTAAACTTATATTAAGAATCTCTGGTTACCCAAAATTAAATTTGATACGAAAATTCTTTTGGAAATTATGTTCAAAAAATATTCACTTAATTACATGTCCAAGCATAGAATTAAAAAATCAGCTAAGTAAGTTGAATATTTTTGATAATAAAAAAATTGTTGTACTTTATGATTCAGTAATAAATATCAAAGAAATAAATGACCAAAAAAAAAATCTTTTATCAGACGAGGTAACAAAAAGTAATTATTTATTAGCTATTGGTAGATTAACAAAGCAAAAAAATTTTCATCTACTTATAGAAGCTTTTTATCAATTTAATAAAATAAATGATAATTATAAACTTTATATAATTGGTGAAGGTGAAGAAAAAAAAAAAATTATTAGCAAAATAAATCAATTAAAATTAGATCACAAAATTATTTTATTAGGCTTCAAACGAAATGTTTATAAATATTTAAAAAATTCAAAAGCTTTTATTCTTTCATCTCTTTGGGAAGAAATGGGCTTTGTAATTATAGAAGCAGCATCCTGTAACACTTTAATCATTTCAAGTGATTGTCCAAATGGTCCAAGAGAATTTTTAAATAATGGAGATGCGGGTTATTTATTTAATAATAATTCAGTGAATGATTTGGTCCGAAATTTAATAAAATTTGATAAAGATGAAAAAAATATTAAGTATAATAAAATTTTGTTAGCAAAAAAAAATGTTAAAAAATTTACAATTTTTAATCACTATAAAGAATTAAGGAAAATTTTAGACGATAAATAATAATGAGAGAAATAACTGTATTTTGTCCTACGATTGGGGTAGGTGGAGTAGAAAAAAATTTGTATCTAATCTTAAATTATCTTGTCAAAAAAAAAATTAAAGTAAATTTGTTAACGTGTAGTTTGGATAAAAAAAAAAATTTTGATAAAAAGATAAAAATAATAGGACCGTCTAATAATCGATTTAAAGAAAGTTATCAATTAACAAAAATCATTATTTGTTTAATTTGTTTTTTAAAAACTGATTTAGTAAAAAAAAAAACAATTCTATTTTCTTTTCAATCAAATATTTTTTTGATCTTATTTGCAAATCTATTCAAGCTCAAAATAATATCAAGAATCAATGCTTCTCCAGATGTTTATTTAAAAAGCGATTTAAAGAGATTTTTCTTTAATAAAATATATAAACTTTCAAATTTAATAATTGTAAATAGTAATGATTTAAAGAAAAAAGTAAGAAAATATATAAATGTTAATTCAAAAGTTATTTATAATCCTTCCTTCAATAGGAATAAAAGTAAATTGATTTTAAAATCAAGACTTACAAAAAAAAGTAATTATGTGAATTTATTAAATGTCGGAAGATTAGTGCATCAAAAAAACCAAATCCTTTTAATCAAAGCGATTAAATATCTAAAATACAAGTCGAAGATAAAATTCAAGTTAAATATTGTTGGAAATGGAAATTTATACGAATTTCTAAGTGAAAAAATAAAAAAAGATGATTTAACCTCAAATATAAAAATTGTGAGAAATATAACTGACCCAACTAATTTTTATTTAAAATCAGATTATTTTATTCTTTCATCTTTGTATGAAGGTTTGCCTAATGCATTAATCGAGGCAATTTCTTACAAAAAAATTTCTTTATCAAGTAATTGTCCAACAGGTCCGCGAGAAATTTTATTAAATGGTAAAGCTGGTTATTTATATAAAAATAATGATTATAAAGAATTAGCTCTCACACTACTTAAGGCAATAAATAATAAAATAGAAAGTCAAAAGAAATTACAATTAGCATATCGATCTCTTTCAAGATTTGATGAAGAAAAAAATTGTAAAAAATATTTATCTGTATTGAGTAAATTTATTTATGATTAAAAATATTATATTTTTTTTACCAGTTTTTAAATTGGGTGGAGCAGGAAATTCAATTTTCAGATTATGTACAAAAATTGATCTAAAAAAAAATAATATATTTATTATTTCAATAGGTGAAAATGAATATAAAAGTAAATTTAAAAATTATTCAAAAAAAATTAAAATAATTGAA
>CENU01205066.1_pt1 | contig 15793 bp, 10 predicted proteins | sample 361331 | NCBI WGS metagenome assembly CENU01 (sample SAMEA2619766, study PRJEB7988) | marine metagenome | isolation source: saline water (ENVO:00002010), including | reverse complement strand
GAAAGCTTAGCGATTCTACACACAGCAGTCGGCGCCATCGCGACCACTACCCTGGCCGGTGCGAGAATGCTGCTTTTGCTTGTTTGCATGAGCACGGCAATGCCCGGCGCAGCAGATGCTCCAGCTTCGCCTGCAGCATCCATTGACTGGTCGGTATATGGAGGAACAGAGGGTGGCGGCCACTTTTCTAGCGCCGCTCAGATCACGCCAAACAACGTTGCGAATCTGGTCGAAGCCTGGCGTCACAACTCCGGAGACAAGCGCACCGCTGATCCGAAAAACGGCGTTTATTCACAAAGCTCGTTCCAAGCTACGCCGATAGTCATCGACGAAGTGCTGTATTACTGCTCAGGTTTTAACCAGGTCTTTGCGTTGGATGCCGCCAGTGGTGAAGAATTATGGCGCTTTGATCCAGGTGTCGATCGATCAGCAGATATCTTGCCGAACTGTCGTGGCGTCAGCTACTGGTCTTCCGGACAAGAAGGATTTTGTGAGCAACGCATCATACAAGGTACCTTGGACGCCAGATTGATTGCCTTGGACGCCTACACCGGCGCACCTTGCCCGGATTTCGGCGATGAAGGCACGGTCGACCTCACACATGGACTGAGCGAGCATGCCGCCTACGAATACTCGGTGACTTCACCCCCCGCTATTCTAGGTGACCTGGCCATCACTGGCTCGATGGTCTTGGACAATGTTCGTTTAGATGTACCCAGCGGCGTCGTCCGCGCCTATAACATCCGCGACGGCGAACTGGCCTGGGCCTGGAATCCTGTTCCCGAAGACATGGAGCCACTTAATGAAGACGGCAGTTATAGAAGCGGCACCACCAATGTATGGTCGATTATCAGCGTCGATAGCGAACGCAATCTTGTTTTCGTACCCACCGGCAATACATCACCCGACTACTTTGGCGGCCTCCGCAATGGGTTAGATGAGTTTTCCAGCGCTGTTGTTGCGTTAGATGGTGATAGCGGAGAACTGGTCTGGCACTACCAAATGGTTCACCACGACATTTGGGATTACGACACACCAGCGCAGCCGACGCTGATGGATTTACGTATCGACAACAAAGTGATTCCCGCTCTCGTGCAGGTGACCAAGATGGGGATGACTTTTGTTCTGAATCGCGAGACCGGCGCACCGATCTGGCCCGTCGAAGAGCGACCAGTGCCACAAAATCCCGTCGCGGGTGAATATCTATCGCCAACACAACCGTTTCCCACGCATATACCCCATTTGGTAAACCTGGACCCGCTGACCGAGGAGGACATGTGGGGACTCACGTTTTTAGACAAACATGCTTGCGTGAAACAACTGCGGGGGCTGCGCAATGAAGGCATCTACACGCCGCCTAGCACGCAGGGTTCAATCTTTATGCCCGGCAACGGCGGTGGCAATAATTGGGGGTCACCGGTCATCGTACCGGATAAGCAACTGATGCTGGTGGTCACCATGACTTTTCCGAATACGCTGCATTTATATCCAAAAGAGCAGTGCGGCCAAAGCGGACTGACGGAATCCGGATCGCCCTATTGCATGAGTACTGAGCGGATGGCATCACCGCTGGGCGTGCCATGTACCGCGCCGCCCTGGGGACGTTTGGACGCCGTTGATTTAGTGGCTGGCGAAGTGCGCTGGAGTAAACCCTTAGGAACCACACGTACCGTGGCCCCGTTTCCATTTTGGTGGATCAAAGGGGTGCCCGCTATCGGTGGGCCGATCAGCACTGCCGGTGGCGTTACGTTTGTCGGGGCCTCAATAGACAAACGTTTTCGAGCATTTGATACAGCCACCGGCAACATGCTGTGGCAGGTCAGCTTGCCGGCGTCAGGCAATGCAACACCGATGACCTATCAATTAGCTTCTAACAAGCAACAATATGTGGTGATCGCGGCGGGCGGACACTGGCAAGGAATGGAAGCGCCGCAAGACGACCTCATCGCTTTTCGGTTAAGCGGCGCAGCGCCCTAAGACGCTATCATGTCCGACAAATTAGTCTATTTCACAGGCGAGACAGGCCAGGACCACCCGCCTCTAAGCTGAAGAACTTCATGACTAGATTAAACGGCTCGCATATCGCAGAGCTGTTTGTTAAGCGATGGTTCAGGAACACCCACTTATTCTGAATCGAAAGTACCGAGGATGAGCGTATGTTTCTTTTGCCTCTTATGTCTCTGGTTTACAAAACGGCTAGCAGGACCGAGTCCCTCCTGGCAGGACGAGCACCTACTGCGATGTTACTGCTGGCCTGTTGCAGCGCCTTAGCTAGCACGCAAACACTTGCCGCAGCGTCCGAAGCAGGCGGACTGCCCGCCACCACGAGCGCGAACTCCGATGTATCAAACCCGAAAACCATCTCATCAAAAGAAAGACCCAAAGATGACTCAGTGACGATCACTGATGCCATGCCAGACCAGCTCGTTGTGTCGGTCACCCCTGTCGACGTTGCGGGTAACTCAATCCGAAGCAACAGAGTAACTACATCAACAGCTAAGCGTCAGGTTGACCGCACAGGCGTTGCAGCAGTGCGAACCTCCCTAACAGATGCCGCCGCGCTAAGCGATCTTATTGCACCCATTGCACTGTACCCGGATGAATTGCTCGCCATCATTTTGCCCGCGACACAGCATCCGCTGGATCTCATCGCTGCTGCCCGAACGCTGCGCGACGGCGCTAGCACTCCATCTATTAACCCAGCACTCGCAACGGACACGCATGAATCTGTGACCGCGCTCATGAACTACCCCACCATACTATTTATGCTGAACGACAATTTGCCTTGGTTGAAGGCGTTGGGTGCCGCCGTTGGCCAGCGTCGACAAGCGGTAATGGCTGCCCTACAGAATTTTCGCGACAAGGCGTTGCGCGCTGGCCAATTGGAATCATCCAAAGAACAAATTGTTGAAGTGGTTCCAATCGAAACAGATCGCTACGTCAAAACGGTGCGGACTCATGACTTGGGCAGTGATTATTCACAAACCATTACCATTCGAAGCGCACTTCCTGATCGAATCTATATTCCAGAATACGATCCATACGATCTTCTGTATCGCCCTAGCAGAACCCGCATTATTTTTAGCTCGCGAGCATGGCCGGTGTACTACTATCCCTATCGAAGTAATCACACCTTTTATAGCGACTCGTTCTGGGGCGTAGACAGTGTGTTTGGTTTGTCATGGGTCGACCGCAGCTTTAATCGGCGCAGCCGTTTCGACTTTGGTCACCCATTTTACGGCAGCCATTACCCCAACCACTTTTACGCTCGAACAAAACAATCTCGGCAGCATGGCACCAAACATCGTAATAAAGACCTAAGCGGAGACCGGCGCGGCGAATGGATTGGTAATCGGCCCGCTGACAGGCGCAGTGACCGCGACTACCAACGGGAAACCTACGTCTCGAACCGACAGGCACCGGAAAGAATCGGCGATAGCACTAACACCCGAACTCAACAACATTCAAAATCCGCCAATCAGGCCAGTAAGCGAGATAGGAGCCAGCGCCAGGAAATTGTGAGACTGAGCGCCGCCGAAAAAGAGAAAGCGAGAACTCGCCGGGAAAACTTAATCAACATAGAGCGCCGAAGCAACGTCCTGCACCGCGGCCATAGCGGCCCTAACGTCTCTTATGGAGCGTCACCAGACCGGCCGACGCGACTTGAAAACCATCCAAAGCGCAACCCACCAGGCGAGATCAGAGATGCGCGTAAACCCAGACAAGGCAAGATAAAGGACCAACCATAACGCCACCCAGCGATACGAACGCTTGCTCCTAGGAAGAGTGGGCGACTTTAACTACGCCGTCCCAATCAGGGCGCTTGGGATCAAGCGCCCAGACCACGGCAATCATTGCCACACCCGAAACCGGGCACCAGTAGAAAAACGCAATATTGTAAGTCGCCAACAGCGCGACGCATGCGGACGCCACAGCAAAACCGAGAAGAATCGTTGGAAAGCGCCCAATGCCGAATCGGGCCAGAACAATACAGGCAAAAATGCCTCCGTATACATAATTTGGCAGCTTGAAGGTCAGATCAAGCAAACCCTCGCCAGAAAACCGGTTAAAGAACAAAGCCAAGCCATAAAATAGCAGCGCCCAAAAAGCCATCATGCAACGCGAAGCCGTCAAGTAGTGCGCTTCGCTACGACCGCCAACTAGACGCACATAAATGTGATTAACGCTCAGATCGGCACTTTCTGCCAAGACCGAATCAAGTGTCGAAATAGCTGCGGCAAAGATAGCAGCGACAAACAGACCAGAAAGACCAACTGGCACTTCAGTAACAATAAAATAGGGCAAAATCCGATCCGGGGCGCCGCGTAAGTCCTCCAGCACCTGAGCAGGTAGAGGATGATCCAGATAAAAAGCGGTCAAGGCGACCCCAACAGCTAAGATCAGCAAATGAAAAACGTAAAACATTCCAGCCACGTCAAACGCCAGTTTCGCCTCACGCGCACTACGACAGGCGCGCACTCGCTGCCAGGTTCCTTGAGTGCTGCCTTGTGCAACACTCAACGCCACAGCCCCGATCACACCGGACCACAACGTGTACTTCTTAGTCGGATCTACGGAAAAGTCGAACAATACCAGTTTCGCTCGAGCATCCAGCGTCATTAAGGCATCCCACAGCGGCCGCTCGATGTTCAATAACATCAAGATCAACAGCAACAATGCGCCGCAGGCGAAAATGACGAAAAGCAGAAAATCGGTCCATATCACGGCTTTGATACCAGCCATCGCACCCCAAAGCAGACTGATGGCAACAACAAAAGCCGCGCAATAAGCCAGCCCCCATCCACTCGCCACATCTAATACTAAGCTTGCTGTAAGCAGTTTTACCGAAGCGTTAATGATGTTAAGAATCAAACCTAACAACATAGACGCCTCTCCGGAGGAGCGATCAATTCGGTGGCCGATATAGGCGTAGCTCGTACTCACCCCGGTACTGGCATAGAACGGGCGCGCGAGCAAGCGCGCCACGACAAACTTACCTAAGGCAAGACCGAGAATAACCTGCAAATAAGTGAGATTACCGCCAGGCGCGAACACCGCAGCCGGAACCGATACGAAGGTGACCGCGCTGACAACCGTCGCGATGATGCTTGCAGCGACCACCCACCACGGTAAATCTTGTCCACCCTGAAAAAAGCCGTTGCGATCCTGAATCTGTCCGCTGAGGCGATAGCCGCCATAAGAAATGGCGGCTATTACAAGCAGCACGACAGCCAGATCAATACCGGATAGCGTCTGCACTAGGCTTAGCCGGTGACACCGCGGCGGGTAGTCATGCGCCAGTAACGTGACATTATATATACGCTAGGTAACGCTTATCCGACCCGCACAATGCGGGTACCGATATTGCCGCCGGCTAACAAATCGACAAAGGCATTCGGCGCAGCATCAAGGCCCTCTACAGCATCGGTAAGCGCAACCAATTGCCCGGTAGACAACCACTCGTTAATTCGCGCACGCGCTTCTGCATATCGATCGGCAAAGTCAAACACCAGAAAGCCGCACATATTTATGCGTTTGTTGACCAGCAGTCCTGGAATGCCCTTAGGGCCAGGCTCAGGCCGTTGGGTATCATACTGAGACACAACGCCACAGCAGGCGATACGGCCACCCACATTCAGGCGAAACAGTGCGGCTCCCAAGATGGGTCCGCCGGTATTGTCGAAGTAGACATCAATGCCGGCTGGCGATGCTGCCTTCAGCTGATCACGAAAACCAGCATCTTTATAGTTAACGGTTTCATCAAAGCCCAACTGATTACGCAAAATTTGCCCTTTGGCATCATCGCCGGTCACGCCAATGACGCGAGCGCCTCCAATTCGGGCCATCTGACCAACCAAGTGGCCGACCGAGCCGGCGGCAGCAGATACCATCACCGTGTCGCCAGCACGCGGTTGACCGACATCAAACAATCCAAAATAAGCGGTCAGTCCATTGACGCCTAACGGACCCAGGTAATGTAGCGGATCGTGCCCGGCGTCGATCAGGGTTACCGCGTCAGCAGACTGTACAGAATAGGTTTGCCAGCCGGTCGGAGCGACCACATGACGCCCCACCGGTATCGATTCAACCTCGCTAGTCACTACCTCACCAACTCCCGTCGCATTCATCACAATACCTGTTTGCGGAGCACCGGCATAACTGGCGCTACCCTGCAAACCCGCGCGGGTACCAGCGGTAATCGCAAAAGCGGTGGTTTTAACCAGCACCTCGCCCGCACCAGCAGTCGGCAGTGGCGCCTCACTCAAACGAAAGTTATCTGCCGACAGTTTACCTTCGGGCAGTGAATCGATTAGCACCTGATTGTTTATTGCAGTATCTGCAGCCATGGGACCCCTCCTCTTAAAAGCGTGGCAACTCGCATTGTGCGGGTTGCGCAGATTACCCTCAAGCGCCGTCGCCTTCTGTCAATCCTCATTTGGCTCCATCTGGGCGCATCAGGTCGGTACCCATTTAGAGGGGTACGGCGGCACCAGTCCCAGGCAAATTTTACGGACCGCTTCCAGCGCCGCTTGGCATTGGAAAGCGCAGAACAAGCTACCGACAGTCTAAATCCCGCTTGCGATTTATCTCACCATCCGATTTTGCCAAATGGTTTTTTACGGCGTGTTAAGGCACCATCTTGATCGACCACGGTACCTGGGGGATATATGGGCGTTTTCAAACCAATCACGCTAGCCTTGAGCATTGCTTGGGTTTTAGTCGCTTGTAGTGGCCAATCGACCGAAACGGTCATCACTGCAACCGGACCCGTGCGCGGCGAAGTAGTCGACGAGGTTGCATTTTTTCTCGGTATTCCCTACGCCGCGCCGCCAGTTGGCGAACTGCGCTGGCGACCTCCGCAGCCGCCAACGCAATGGACAGACCCCCTAGAAACCACGGCAACAGGGCCGTCCTGCTGGCAAATTACGGATTCTGGAAACTCCACGTTTTTGGAAATGCTGATGGATGGCTCCGGCATGTCCAGTTTCGGCAAATGGGTCGTTAAAAACGGCGCTGGGTTGGTAGACACAGAGGTGTCCGAAGATTGCCTTACTCTAAATGTGATGACACCGAAGTTGGACCCTGCTGCTAAGCTACCAGTGATGTTGTGGATTCATGGCGGTGGGCACCAATTTGGTTCCGGTGGCGGCCTTTACCAATCTGCTACGTTACCTACCAAAGGCGTGGTGCTGGTATCCATTAATTATCGCTTAGGTTTGTATGGCTTCCTTGCACACCCTGAACTCGCCGCAGAAGATCCCAACGGGAGCACCGGGAACTATGGCATGCTCGATCAAATCGCTGCCTTGCATTGGGTTCAAGAAAACATCCGCGCTTTCGGCGGTGATCCAGATAACGTCACCATTTTTGGCGAGTCTGCCGGCGGACATTCCGTCGGACAACTGATGGCATCACCATTAGCGACAGGGCTCTTTCATAAAGCCATTGCACAAAGTGGTACCGGCTTTCAGCAATTTCAAAGCACCACTAAAAACCTTGAGCGCTTGAGCGGTTACGACGCCGGACGCTATGCCGCAAAACTCGTTGGGGTCGATGGCGAGAACGAGGTACAAGCAATGCGCAGTATGAGTCCGGAGGCCCTGCGCCCTGCCGCCATAGATCCGGAAGTGGTCAGTACGCTGCATCCGCAAATCGATGGCTATGTCCTACCGGAAGCCACCGCTCTTAATTTCGCCGCAGGAAAACAAGCCAAAGTGCCGCTAATGATCGGCAGCAACGCTGATGAAGGCTCGGTTTTGTTCTATGTCGGGCTACCCACCGTGGACGGCGGTGGGCCAACTGCACCGCAAACACTGCAGGAGTGGCAGGCTTATCTGACCGACGCGTTTGGCGATCAGGCTGATCGCATCAGTGAATTCTATGCTGTCGACACTGACAACGAAGTCACTAAGGCAGCAGAACGATTAGCCGGCGATTCGTTCTTCGGCCGCCATGCCTACTACATGGCTGAACGGCACGCGGCGATAGGCCAGCCAGTGTATCTCTACTTGTTCGAACGTCGCTCGCCTGCCCCAGACGAGACGTTGGGTGCCTCTCACGCTATGGAGCTAAGCCCTTTGTTTGGGAGCTACGTGCCGTTTTGGCCCACCGACGCCCGCGACGACGAGTTGTCCGAAGAAATGCAAACTTATTGGACCGAGTTTGCCAAAACAGGCAACCCGAATGCAGCTGAATTACCACTCTGGCCAGCATTTCAGAGCGATTCAGGTGGCGAGATCAACATGGCGATGGAAATGGTGCTCGGGCACGAGAGATCTTTTGGCAGATCCGTCGCTCGCGCGCAGCGCTACGAAGCCATGCGCGCACAACTTGCAAAGCGCGAAGCAAAAGCACGCTTGGATCCGTAACAAACATCGTCTAGCGGCGCATCATAAAGCGATACGGGAAACTGCATGACTGATAAGTAATCTCTAATGCACATGCAAATCAGCGAAAGCGCTCTGATCTGTAGAACTTAGCGATGCGGCCAGCAATGCTGGCACCGTCCACTCAGAGGCCGCCGTAAGCCGAATGGCTCTGGTTTGAAACTTGGGCTTTAGCTTTAGGGCGTTAAAATTAAGGTTAGCGGTAAATCTATTAAGCAGAAACATAAAAGCCGCGTGCATGCTCGCCGCTGCGGCCTAAAATCGAACGAAGCGCGAACAGCTATTAGCCCCGCGCTTGCTTCAATCCTTCAATAAACTCCGGACCAATACCGCAGCAGCCGCCGATAATTGACGCGCCGCGTTGACGCCACTGCTCGGCAAAACCAACGAACTCAGCAACGCTCATCTCAATCTTGCCAGAGGTAACGTCGTTATCCAGAGTCCAGCCCGCGGGAATGTGCAATCGATTTGGATAGGCCCCAGTAGGTTTGTCTGTCAATTCAGACAACGATTCTAAACCTGCGGTTATAGCGGTCGGAGACGTGCAGTTAAAGAGGAAGGCATCAATCTGCAGTGACTCCAACGCTGCAACCGCATCAGCCACGGATTCGCCACTACGCAAACCCTGTCCGGGCTCCTCTGCCAAAGTCCAGGCCATCCATATTGGTTTCCGCGGCGCAATCTGCCTGGCCATAGAGGCTGCGTTCAAAGATTCGCGAATGCTCGACATGGTTTCGCAAATAAACAAATCAACATAAGGCTCTAACGCCGACACCAAATTGGCATACACCGGTCGAGCTGCCTCATCGGCAGGCACCATGTCAGGCCGATAACTTTCACCCAAAGGCGGTAAGCAACCGGCAACAAGCACCTCTTTGTCAGCCGCGTCAGCAACTTCTCGTGCCATCTTAGCGGCAAGGACGGTCAGCTCTTCGTATCGATCTGCCAACCGACTTTTACCCAGGTAGCTTGGAATGGTGGAATAGGTATTGGTAATGATGATGTCGGCACCAGCTTCAATAAAATCACGATGCACCTTAGTCACTTCATCAGGCGAATCCAACAACGCTTTTGCCGACCACATACCGGAGGAGGGCACCACACCACGACGAATCAGCTCGCCACCCAAACCACCATCAAGAATCTGCATTCGCATTGTGTCCGCTACCTTGTTTTTTGTTCGTTATCCAGATCATCCACGCCCCCTCTTGGAGCGTCGCCGTATGTCCGTTACGTGATGAGGCACTGCACGTACCATATCCAACGTCGACCATGAGCAAGTCATTATCAATAACTCACGCGCGGAAGATAGCTGCCTGACCGGGCACATACGTCGAATCTTGCCACGATACTAGCAACGCATTAGCGCCCTTGACTGCGTCGACCGACTGGTCGCCAAACCCGTTTCGGCTCCATTATCGGGACAGAGACGCCTTATAACATCAACCTACCAACCGGTTCTACACGCCACATCAAATAACCGCGCATGAGTCTAACCGTCGTACCGATAACCTTTCACGATCTGAGACCCTTGCAAGAGCGTCGACAAAAGATCACGCAAACATACATCGCGAACGTCGGTGAAGCTTTGCCTGCGGGCAAAAACCTTTTTGCACCGCGTTAGGTACCTGAGGCGAGCTGTTGGCTTTCAGTCGATTCGCGGCAGCGCGCATTTTAATTCTCGGTCGACTTGTTGCAAAGGTTTCTTTGCTTGTTGGAGCAAAATAGTACTTTGCGTGTTACAGCAGAGAAAATGGCTCATGAGCATTTTCTTGAGCCCAAACACCGGTAAATCCAGTTGCACCACAATAGATGCGATAGACGTTACGTTAAATGGGAACAACGCCGTCTGCTTCGGGTGGCACGTTGAGTATCCATGCAGCGCCATAAATCTTGCGGATTTAACGCCTGCAGTCCACCGAAGATATTCTGAGAAGCGCTAGATCCCTTAAGAATCACGTCGCCGTCATCTGGCGATAACGACGTATACTCGAAGCCGACAAAAGTAGTGAGCTACCCCGGCTAGTAATACAGCTGCGCCGCCGCAGTGGTCTTTGAGCAAGCGGTGCGCGTCTCAGTTTGAGAAGCATACTCAGCAACAAATCCGCGTATATCCAGATGACGGGTGCCACGCGGAACTACTTTCGACGCATCCAGAATTCCCAACGCATTAGCTTGTTCGTGCAGAGGATGAACAGACTGATTAAAGGCATCCAAAGTGTTTAGATGTTCGGCGTGACATACCAGTTCACCTTTAGCAAACCGGAAGACCGCGTCTGGAGCGATCCGGGTTCGAAAAGAAAATGCATCTATGGAGTTGCGAGTGTGAACATGAAGATCACCAAAGTAAGCGTTATGGTCAAGCTTAAATTAAGTGCTTAGCGGGCCTCGCTAAAAAGCGGGTGATTGTCCGGTAAAAAGCTTGCAAAGTGAGCCCAGCAAGCCAGCCTACTTGCAATCGAGTATTTCTAGATAGGCCTCGCATCAATCGCGAATTGAGTAATCGTAAAACCGATTGTCTTCCTAATCTATGTATGAGCGCGCGATCAAATCGGCTGCTGCCGCATCAGGCTTAGATATACCGTTATCACGCGCTGCCGTATTTCCAAAAGCACTCTACCGCAAAACGCCCGACACGCTCTCGGTGGCGCGCCAAATGTAATTTGTCAATGGCGCCGCGCCTACAACCCCGCCCTCAACCCCTTAAAGAAACTCGTTAAAAGAGACTAAGTAAAAGGAACGCAGTAGAAAAGACGCAATAGAAAAGGCCTAATAGCTAAGGCTCCGTCGCAACGGCCTTATCGAGGAGGCTGCGATCTAAACAAGCGGCGCGACCCTGAAGGAGTGAACCGACAAACCTAAACCGAAAAGGAGCAAAGGAGCAAAGAATGTCGAAAACACGCTACGTCACCGAAATGGGAATGGGCACAGATGTGCATGGCCGAGACGCTACCAAAGCTGCGTGTCGAGCAGTGTCCGACGCAATACGCCACTCCAGCTTGAATTTCTTTAAAGCACTTGGAAAAACCCCTCACGATATGCACATCACGGTCTTAATCGGCGTACCTGAACCGAACAGCGTAGATGCCGATAAGGTGGCTGCAGAATTACCGTATGGAACGGTTACGGTGACAGTTCAACAAGGAGGATTATCCGTGCCGTCCGAGTCCGGCGACGATGCTATTACAATTGCGAACGCCGCAATTCTGGTTCATTTCTAACATTTATCTAAGTATTTTTCGGCGGTCCAAATCTAAGACGCTACGGCACTACTCGAGGGATGGGCTGAGAGGGTTGCGCATAAGGAAACTCGTCAGCAAAACCGCCCAAAGTCTTGAATAGCTCTGGATCATCACAATCCTCGGCTAATCGACGGTCAAACGAATTCCGATACTCTTCTTGGGAAGTCACCATCAAATGCCGGTAGTAGTTGGCAATGGAGATTCGCATACCAGGAATTTTGCGCGGAAAGGCACCGTGCCAAGTCGCGCCATGGAATACGATTACGGATCCCTTTGGCGCCTCCACCGGTACAGCCCGTTGCACTGCCATCGGAAACTGCGGCCGACTCGCATAACGGTGGGAGCCAGGCACATAGGCAAACGCGCCGCCTTCAAAGGTGTAATCGGTTAAACACCAATTGGTGTTCGCGGTAAGTGCGGTCCGGCCCCAAGGCAATGGCACTGCGGTTTGATCTGCATGCAAGCCCAACGATGGCCCATAGCCAAAATCGCCCTGCCATTTAACGAACGAATTATTGCTGGAAAAGCGCGTAGCTTTGGCACCAATCATATGCCGCATCAATGCCACCGCTACTGGATTAATCGCAAGATCGCGGAACATCCGATGTTCGCTACATAACTGCTGAATTAGAAACTGAGTGATTTTGGACTGATCCTCAGCCAAGCCAGAACGACGCTGAGAAGTTCCAAAGGAAACTTCGGCATGGGGGCCAAGGTCGAGGCTAAACTCACAACCGACAAGTTCCTCAGACTTTGCCAGTAAAAACTCGACCATATCGTCGAACGCGCTGAGCGGTACACCATGAACCTCCGGCGGCACCACACATAATCCGTCGACTTCGAGTTGCATGATGTATTGTTCTAGACCCAGTTCGACAATAGCCTGACTGCGCGTTGCGTGAGTCGTCGGCATGGTCTGAGGCGTGGTATTAGTCTGTGTTGGTTCTGCCATGGGACCCCTCCAAAGTCATTCGCGGATACTACGGCCTAAATATTGGCATAAGATTCGCTGGCTGTCTCACGCATCGGGCCTTAGCCTGTTGCTTGGCAGACGGGTGCAAAACAGTGGGAATAGGGGATTCAGTGCCAAAACACACAAGCTTTCGGAACAAGTCGTGGGCCTTATTTGGACGGGTACCACTCTTATGACGGAAACCCTGACACTCATCAGTGTTGCTCTATACGAGAGTACCTTGCGGCAAGGTGCCCTGTGGCTGCTTTACAATGTGCCCGGGCTACCGCCGATTTTACAAGGCATTCATATTCTCGCCATTGTGGTGCTAATAAGCGGCTTGGGTGTCGCGCACGCACATCAGGCCGGCTGGTCTATGGGCGGTATGGCAGCCCGAATCCTAGTGCAGCGGATCTGGCCGATGGCGCTGAGCGCGCTGGGTGTTTTAGCCGTCAGCGGAGCCCCTTTCATCCTTGCGCAGCCTGATCGCTATCTCTTCAACGTGATTAGCCAGTTCAAATTTTTTGCCTTAACCCTGGCTCTGACTGCAAGCACGATGTGTTTGCGCTATGGCGCTAGCCTAGCGCCTCCACCACAGACTCCAAATCCCTTGGCCCATCCTTTGCCGGAACCAACCTCAGCGCAGCGCCAATCACTCCACCGTGCTGCCGTCTATAGCAGGTTACTCGCCTTATTGTGCCTGTCGCTGTGGACGCTGGTTATATTTAGCGGGCGCTGGATCGCCTATGTGGATTACTTATTTTATGAATAGCCCAACTAAAAACACTGGCAACACTTTGCCCGAACCGACGCTGCTGGGACGGCGGCTACCGGAAAAAATAGAGTCACCATGAACCAGCACGCTGACACCAACCTACTGCTCGACCTACTAACCTGGCTCGGTGAGACTGACCTCTCTTTTTACCTCGGCGCAACCATATGGTTTCCAATCCTGGAATCCCTCCACGTTCTCGCCATGGTTGTATTGCTGGCTATTTTGTTGCGTCTGGACCTCTACCTGCTGAACCCTGGCGACAACGCTGTCAGACAAGCGAAAGAACAATTGATCGGTCGATCAAGCGATATCACGAGCAATCAAGCGAGCGATCAAACAAATGTAGTGCAAGATGCGCTATCTGAAATCAAGGCACTTACTACACCAATCTGGATCGCTTTTGCTGCCGCGGCCGGCACCGGCTTAGGCCTTTTTATCTCGAGACCCGTCCACTATGCGGACAATCCGGCTTTCCAGATAAAACTTGCGTTATTGATCGCGTGCGGTATCAACGTTGCCGTTTTACATCGCTATGTACTGGCCGGTTGGAAGCCTCAAGAAGCACTACCGGCGCATACCCACACCGCAGCTATAGTGTCTATTTTACTGTGGATCAGTGTGGTGCTGGCAGGTCGATGGGTAGGCCACCTAAACTGATCTGTTAGTATCTTCGATTCTATCAAATGACCAGAAAGCAACGCCGCGAGTTGAACTTACAGAAAGCGAACTGGCCTGAATTAGGGAGGCTAATTTAAAAAAATCTGATTTGAACGGGGCTAATAGAGCGAACCCACATTACACATTTGGGCATCAAAATCGGCGTAATAAGGGGGCCTCAAAGAATGTCGAGTATCCGCGAATACTTAATCGCTATCTCACGGCTCTTCTCGATAGCGCCAATCATCATGTCGTCATCAACTTCGTTATAGACAATATAGAGACCGGAATTCGCGGTTTGAAGCCAGGAGAATCGAAGATTTAAACCGACCAAGTCGGAGCGATCATCATATTGAACCAAAGCCTGGAGTAACACTTTGGGGGTAAACGAGTAAGACAACCGCATGCGTCCAACGTTCACCTTAAAGTCGCCTCGCGTCACCGGCAGACGAATATCATTGTGATCCCAGCTCACGCTGGCAGTGAGCGAGTCGCCAAATCGATAGTCCAATCCGGTTTCGATGGCATGACGATCACCGCCATAGAAACCGCCACGCTTGGACTCAACGGAAATACTCAAAGGCTTGCGCTTATCTGTTTTGAGAACCAGCTGGGTTTCTTTGTGGTCATACTCGCCTACAGGCACGAAGGTGCCAGAGTTAATTTCAAAAGGCGTCAGCACTTGCTCATGGGTCAAATTAAACCCGGTATGAATCTCTAAGCCGCTCGTCCATTCCCAATGATTGTCTATATGAGTGAACCCCGATTCGTATACCCCATCAGCGTTCACATAGCGTCGATGGTAAGCATGCGGCCGCAATTCGAATAAACCCCACAAATCCTCCGGTCGCTGACGGTTAAAAATCATCATCGAAAATTTTTCGTAGTCGCGTCGCCGTAAGAATCCGACCTCCGGATTGAAGTCCTCACCGACCTTGCTGTAGCTCACTGAATTGTTCCAACTTTGCGAACTGTAGCTGCCACTGAGTTGGAAGGCTGCATCATCGCCGCGCAACTCCGGCGTGTCTGTTTTCGCGTAGTAACCGGATACCGTCGCGTTGTCGCCAATGCCCCAACGACCGTCGAGAGCGTAGGCACGGTTTTCATAATCCGCTCCGTCGCGGCTAACGTAGATGCCACCAATCGACGAGCGATTGGCAAGTTCCTGGCTGACCCGAGCGACACTGTAATTGTTGCCTAAGATGTCGCCTTCGACTTCGCCGGTACGCATTCGTAACAAGCCAAGATTTGTTGCACTGCCCACTTTACCGGAAAGACGCAAACCGCCGTCGATAGGCTGAGCGACTCCGCCGGTGCCCAGACCAATTCGGCGACTAAAAAACAGTTCTACTTCACGGGGGCTGCCGACGGAAAAGAGACCAGCGTTTTCCAGAAAAAATGGCCTCTTCTCCGGCAGAAAAATGCTGTAACGGTCTAGATTGACCTGAATCTCGTCGACTTCGACCTGCGCAAAGTCGGTGTTGTAGGTCACGTCTAACGTTAAGCTCGGGGTCACGGAATATTTAGCGTCGACACCTATTTCATTGTTCTGACGGGTTTGCTTGTCCGCAGAGCCGCCCTGTCCAACCTGACCCAAAATATAAGGCGCAATTTTGAAGTTGCGCTGCTTGGGAACAGCTACTCCGGTCAAGGTACCCGCTTCGGAAACCCGGTTTAAATTATGCTGTCGCGGTAACGGCGCCCAATAAACGGTCTCGTCTTTACGAGCGATATTACGTTGAAAATTTATGCCCCAATCCTGCAGGTCGCCACCCGCATA
>CENU01188680.1_pt1 | contig 15793 bp, 17 predicted proteins | sample 361331 | NCBI WGS metagenome assembly CENU01 (sample SAMEA2619766, study PRJEB7988) | marine metagenome | isolation source: saline water (ENVO:00002010), including | reverse complement strand
GACATTACGCATATAGCTATCAGCGCTAGGAGATTTTTCAATTTTATCACTATCTGGACGTAAGAAAGATTCGGGCTTACTCTCCCATAAAAGTAGAAAGCTTGCGGTCATCATAACTAGGCAAGCCATTAAAAAAAATTGTTTAATCATTGATAGGATGCCAGAAGTGAGTCCAGCTTGCCTTGAGCGCCTAATATTAGCTCAGCTACTTCTCTGACTGCGCCATTTCCCCCTGCTTTTTTAGTTTGCCACAATGCTTGACTGGCAAGAATATGGTTGCCATTTGCTGGAGTAATACCCAATCCAACACGACGAATCACGGCTAAATCTGGGAGATCATCACCCATAAAAGCAATTTCAGACAGGTCAATACTTTCGTGACTCAGAATTTCGTCTAGAGCGTCTAACTTATCCTCACGACCTTGAATTACGGTATCAATATTAAGCTCATCGGCTCGGCGTTTTAAAAGCTTGGAGGTGCGACCAGTAATAATTCCAATCTTTATTCCAGCGCGTTGAAGGAGTTTAATGCCTAAGCCATCTTGAATATCAAATGCTTTTAACTCTTCCCCGTTATTACCGTAATAGAGTCGACCATCAGTCATAACTCCATCCACATCCAATATAAGAATTTTAATTTTTTGAGCAGCTTTTATTACTGTTGAAGGATAATTTTCATTCATTAGATTACACCAGCTCGAAGAATATCATGCATATGTACTACGCCAACGGGATGTTTTTTTTCATCCTCGAGAATTACTGCAGTGATACTATTTTGTTGCATTATATTAAGTGCCTCTGCCGCTAAGATGTCTTGATTGATGGTGTTCGGGTTTGGCGACATAACATCTTTGATTAATGCTCTACTTAAATTAATTTTTGAGTCAATGACACGTCTTAAATCACCATCAGTAAACACGCCCAAAAGCATACCTTTTTCATCCACTATGGTCGTCATACCAAAACCCTTTTCAGTCATCTCTAATAGCGCATTTTGTATGGGTGACTCAGGTGTTACTTTAGGTACTTCCTGATCCTGATGCATGATATCGCTGACCTTTAGCAATAGCTTTCTGCCAAGTGCACCACCTGGATGAGAAAAAGCAAAATCTTCAGCGGTAAAACCGCGTGATTCTAAAAGTGCAATCGCCAGTGCATCGCCCATTACAAGGGTAACAGTTGTACTGGTTGTTGGGGCTAGATTTAAAGGGCAGGCTTCACTTGAAACGCTGATATCAAGATTAGCGCAGGCCGCTTGAGCAAGTACAGAACCAGCATCGCCAGTCATACTTACAAGCGGAATTCCAAGGCGTTTTATAAGGGGGATCAAGGTAACTAACTCAGCTGTATTACCTGAATTTGATAATGCTAATACCACATCATTCTTTGTGATCATTCCCAGATCGCCATGGCTAGCCTCACCGGGATGCACAAAAAAAGCCGGGGTTCCAGTGCTAGCAAGAGTAGCGGCGACTTTGTTTCCTATATGGCCAGATTTACCCATACCAGTTACTATCACACGACCTTCACAGGCCAATAACGTTTCACAGGCAACAGTAAAGGCTTCATTAATTCTATACTGAAGTTCGCTTGCTGCTTGAGATTCAATCGCTACAGTGCGAAGCCCTGATTCAATAAATGTATGTTTTGACATAATACTTATGCTTTTAATTCCTCAACAAAAACTTATTATAGGGCAAAATGGCTCTCTAGTGTCCAATATCATCTTACAGCTGTTGAGCTCCAAAGCAGAAGATAGTAAAAGCAGTAAGCTACCAAGAGTATAATGCCTGCAGCTCGAGGTAACTTTGCATTATCGATATTACCCCGTAAAACACATGCCATTATTAATAAAATTATCACAGTTATTACTGCCATGGCCATATAATCTCGAGTAAATACTTGGCTATCAAGTGCAATTGGTGAGATTGCTCCAGCAGCACCCATAACTAAAAGTAAATTAAAAAGATTAGATCCAATGATATTCCCAATAGCTATGTCGTGGTGACCGCGTATAGCGCTAATAGTAGAAGCGGCTAATTCAGGTAAGCTTGTGCCTATTGCGACAATGGTTAAGCCGACGACTAATTCACTTATACCCATACTCACTGCAATAGACTTAGCGCCCCAGACTGTGAATTCGGCACCAAGCAACAGCACCACCAGACCAATGACGAAGTTAAAAAGTGCGCCGTTGGTGCTAAGTAGGACTTTCCCTTGAGTTTGTGACGACTCAGTTTGAGATTTCTTATATTTTGCCGCAAGCAGTAATAAGGGAATAACTAAGAGAATAAGTAGAAGGCTTTCAATCCTACCCAGGAAGTTATTGTATAAACATATTCCGGCAAAAATGGTGACCAGTAAAAGAATCAAGCCTTCTTCTTTGAGCAGGTTTTTTTTAAAAGGTATGGGTGCAATTAACAGGGTAATACCTAGCACTAGACCAATATTAGCCAAATTTGAGCCAATTGCGTTGCCCACAGCTAATTCGCCAGAACCTTTTAAAGCAGCATTAATAGAAATAATAATTTCAGGCGCAGATGTGCCTATGGAGACAATAGTTAACCCTATAACTAGAGATGATATTCCTATAGACCGAGCCACACTTGCACTTCCTGCAACAAATCTATCAGCACCCCAAATAAGGCCGAGTATACCAGCGACAACTGCGCCAGTAGGGAGGTATAATGACATCATATATTCTGGCAACGCTTCGTAGGTTGTTTATTCAATAAACCTAGAATGGTATAGTGACTAGTCTCTTATGTCAGTAGAAAATTTAATTAAAGCCTCAATATTTTTGGCTGTTACAGTGGATGTTGAAAATGAAATTTCTAAAATATAGCTTTCTTCTCGGTGCGATGACCATCCTAATCTTATTGCCTGCTACATTTGCCGCCAATAAAGCTGAAGATCCCTACGAAAAAATTGAAAAAATTACCCAAGAGTTAATAGTTATTATTAGTTTGCATCAGAAAGACTATCCGAAAAATGAAAAGCAGTATTTTGACGCAATTTCCGATCTCCTGATTAATACAGTGGATTTTAACTATATTGCTAAAAAAGTGGTGGGCCAATATAGGACCGACATCACAAAACAGCAAAGATTGTTGTTTGCCGAAAAATTTCGCCAAGGTCTTATCGAAACTTATGGGCGAGGGTTAATTAATTATGGCAATCAACAGATTGTGCTGATTAATCGTTCGCCCCTCAAAAAGGGACAGAAAACCCTTATTGTGCAGCAAGAAATTATAAGTTCAGGAAATAAATTTCCACTTAGATACTCAATGGCCCGAAAAAAAACAGGTGAATGGATGGTTATTAATATGACTATTAGCGGCATAAATTTGCGTGATATTTTTCGGAATCAATTTTCCCAATCAGTACAGCAAATGTCTGGGGATTTTGATGCGGTCATTTCTGGCTGGGCTACAAAATTTGAATAACTAAAAATTAGGAAACAATTAAATGAATGCGAACGACGTGAAGTCAATTCTTGAGGCGCAGTTGGTTGGCTGTGATATTAAAGTGGAAGTGGGTGGCAGCCATGTCAATATAATAGCCATTGGCGATATCTTTGATGGTAAGCGCACAGTTCAGCGTCAACAATTGGTCTATGCCGCGCTGCAAGAGCATATTGCATCTGGTGTTATTCATGCAGTAAATATGAAAACTTACTCGCCGCAAGAATGGCAACAGCAAGCATAATTTCATATAAAATTTTTAATATACAAGACATTAAGGTCTTACATACTCGAAAAAAGGAAAGTCCATGGATAAACTGGTCATTCAAGGTGGAGGCCGTTTAGAAGGTGAAATTTGGATTTCAGGATCAAAGAATGCTGCGTTGCCCATTCTTTTTGCGACGCTGTTAACCGATCAAAAAGTCACATTATCCAATTTGCCCCATTTACAGGATATCACTACCACTATTGCCCTTTTAGGGGCGCTTGGTGTGGCCATTAGTATTGAAGATAATATGCAAATTACGATTGAATCAGCCTCTCTTAATGCTGTCACCGCCCCCTATGATCTAGTAAAAACCATGCGTGCTTCAATATTAGTTTTAGGCCCTTTATTGGCAAAGTATGGTGAGGCCAATGTATCTTTCCCCGGCGGCTGTGCTATCGGAAGTCGTCCCGTTGATCTTCATCTTAAAGGATTGGAGGCCATGGGCGCAGAAATAGAAGTCGACCAAGGCTATATCAAAGCTCGAACCAACGGTCGGCTCAAAGGGGCAAATATACTTATGGATGTGGTATCCGTCGGTGCGACAGAAAATCTAATGATGGCGGCAGCACTAGCCGAAGGCACAACGGTTATTCAGAATGCTGCGAGAGAACCTGAGATTGTTGATCTAGCTCAATGTATGAACGTCCTAGGAGCAAAAGTTGAGGGCTATGGCTCTAATACCCTAACTATTCATGGTGTTGAAAAAATGATGGGTGGTGAATACAGTATCATGCCAGATCGTATTGAGACTGGAACCTTTTTGGCCGCCGCCGCTGCAACTGGCGGCAGAATTAAGACAGCCAAAGCTGATCCGGCAAGCCTTGAGGCAGTATTACTTAAGTTGAAAGAAACAGGCGCAGAAATTACTCAAGGAGACGATTGGATACAGTTAGATATGAAAGGAAAGCGGCCCAAAGCAATTAACATAAAAACCGCACCATACCCAGGATTTCCAACTGATATGCAAGCACAGTTAAGTGTCGTCAATGCAGTAGCTAAGGGTACTGGAAGGATCACAGAGACAATTTTTGAAAATCGTCATATGCAGGTCCAAGAGCTCAATCGAATGGGAGCTAACATTGCTGTAGAAGGTAATACTGCAGTGGTCACCGGCGTTGATCAACTCAACGGAGCCCCAGTCATGGCATCTGATCTTCGAGCCTCAGCGGCGCTTGTTATAGCGGGAATGGTCGCTTCAGGTGAAACAGCCGTAGATCGTATCTACCATATTGATCGTGGATATGAGTGTATAGAGGAGAAATTACGTCAAGTGGGTGCTAGAATACGCCGAGTTCCATCAAAGTAACCAAGAGAAAGCATTAGTTTTATGACACATATTACAATAGCCCTGACCAAAGGGCGCATCTTAAAAGAGACATTGCCACTGTTAAAGCAAATTGGCCTCGAGCCTCTGGATGATGTATTTACCAGTCGAAAACTACTTTTTCCGACCACTAAGGACAATATTAGACTGCTTATACTAAGAGGGTCAGATGTGCCTACTTACGTTCAGTTTGGTAAGGCTGACATAGGAATAGCCGGAAAAGATGGGTTACTTGAGCATCAAGGTGATGGTTATTATGAGCCAGTGGATTTAGGGATTGCTAAATGCCGGCTAATGACGGCGGCGCCGGTGGGTTATCAGCGAGACTTTGGTCGCTTGCGTGTAGCCACTAAATATACCAAAGTAGCCAGAGAATATTATGCCAAGCAAGGCAGGCAAATTGATCTAATTAAATTATATGGTGCCATGGAGCTTGCGCCTGTGATGGAATTAGCTGATGAAATTGTGGATATTGTGGATACCGGTAATACCTTAAAAGCGAACGGTCTAGAAGCCAAAGAAATGATAGCGAATATTAGTTCTAGAGTAATCGTTAATAAAGCAGCCATGAAAACAAAGTTCCCAGTTATCAAACAGATTCTAACAGCCCTAGAAGAGGCGGTGAGCGCTAAATAATGAGCACGCCATTGATTAAAAGACTGTCGACTTCAGATGGAGATTTTCTTCCCACGCTCGATAAGTTGATCGCTTGGAATACTGTTTCAGATTCCAATATTGAAGAGCGCGTAGCAAAGATTATCCAGCAGGTTCGTGCTAACGGCGATCAAGCGCTTATAGATTTTAGCAATCAGTTTGATCGTCGTTCTGTTAATTCTATAGAACAGCTATGTGTAGACTCAGCTCAACTTGAAGCGGCTCTAGCAAATATTGATACCGAAACACGCACAGCACTAGAGACAGCCGCTCAAAGAATTAGCGATTATCATCAGCATCAAACTCAAGACTCTTGGCAGTATCAAGAGCCTAATGGCACCATACTTGGTCAGCGTGTTACCCCTTTAGAAAGGGTGGGGCTTTATGTACCTGGTGGTAAAGCCAGTTATCCGTCCTCAGTTTTAATGAGCTGCATACCCGCTCGAATTGCCGGTGTAGAAGAAGTTATTATGGCAGTGCCAGCACCGGATGATGAGTTAAATCCAATTGTATTAGCCGCCGCTGCAATCGCCGGTGTTGATAAGGTGTTTACAGTTGGGGGCGCTCAGGCAGTTGCAGCTATGGCCTATGGAACACAAAGCATACCTAAAGTGGATAAAATTGTCGGCCCTGGCAATATCTATGTTGCCACCGCCAAGCGTATGGTATTTGGCGCTGTAGGTTTGGATATGGTAGCCGGGCCAACAGAGATTCTTATAATCTGTGATGGAAAAACCGATCCAGATTGGATTGCCATGGATCTATTTTCTCAGGCAGAGCATGATGAAAACGCCCAATCTATTTTAATCAGTTGGGATGCCTCGCACTTGGATGCAGTTTATCAAAGTATTGCAAAACTTCTTCCTGAAATGGAGCGTAAAGATATTATTGCTCAATCTTTAGCTGATAGAGGCGCGCTCATCGAAGTGGTAGGCAAAGAAGAAGCTATTATGCTAAGTAATCGTATTGCGCCAGAGCACTTAGAGTTATCGGTTGATGATCCTGAATCTTGGTTGTCAGAAATTCGTCATGCCGGTGCAATTTTTATGGGTCGCCACACGGCAGAAGCGATAGGTGACTATTCTGCAGGACCAAGCCATGTCTTGCCCACCTCAGCGACTGCAAGATTTTCGTCGCCACTAAGCGTGTATGATTTTCAAAAGCGTAGTTCGCTTACCTATTGTTCCCCTGAGGGCGCATCAGAACTTGGTAAAGTTGCCTCTGTTTTGGGTAGAGGTGAAGATTTAACTGCCCACGCAAAATCGGCAGAATACCGCATTATAAAATAACCCAATAGAGCGATTATTATGAGTAGCTACTGGAGTGATTTTGTTAAAGATCTAGACCCATACAGTCCGGGTGAGCAGCCGCAGATTAGCAATATCACAAAGTTAAATACCAATGAAAATCCTTATGGACCCTCTCCTGCAGTTATTACCGCAATTTCAGAGGCCGCCGATGATCGCTTGCGACTTTATCCGCCGCCAGAGGCAGACCAACTCAAGTGCAAAATAGCTGAATATTTTCAGTTGTCTGCAACACAGATTTTTGTAGGTAATGGATCAGACGAAGTTTTGGCTCATATATTTAATGGCCTTCTGAGTCACCCAGAAAAAGGACCATTACTGTTCCCAGATATTAGCTATAGCTTTTATCCAGTCTTTTGCCAACTTTACGGAATACATTATGAAAAAATTCCATTGGCTGACGACTTTTCTATTGATTTAGATGATTTTCAGCGTGCAAATGGCGGGATTATTTTCCCCAACCCAAACGCGCCAACCGGTCTATTGCTCGGATTAGACGCTATAGAAAGCGTATTGCAAAAAAATACTGACACAGTGGTTGTGGTTGATGAAGCCTATATAGATTTCGGCGGTCAAACAGCGGCTTCACTTATTGATCAATATGATAATTTGCTGGTAGTACAAACCATGTCAAAATCTCGCTCCCTTGCTGGAATGAGAGTTGGTTATGCTATGGGGTCGGAGCATTTAATTGAGGGCCTAAATCGAATCAAGAATAGCTTTAATTCCTATCCCCTAGGGCATTTGCAGATTGCGGCAGCCATTGCAGCATTTGATGATACACAATATTTCGAAAATACTAGGCAAAAAGTTATCAGTGAAAGAGAGCGTGTAGTCGACAAATTACAGAGTCTTGGTTTTGAGGTGTTACCCTCCAAGTCTAACTTTGTCTTGGTGCGTCATCCACAAAATAAAACGGATCTATTGGCCCAAAGTCTCAGGGAAAAAGGGATTATTGTTCGATATTTCGCCATGCCAAGAATTGATCAATTTTTAAGGATAACCATAGGTACAGACGCGCAAAATACTCTATTGATTGAATGTCTAAAGCAGATACTCTAGTTAGTCTAGTTAGTAGCGGGACGTTCGCCAGCAATTGCAGTAATAGTTAGCACCTGCTGTTTTCTTAAAATAATAAGCTCTATCGGTTGTCCGGGAAAAATTTCAGCGATTTGACTAATACTGCGGTGACGATCGGTTACCGATAGACCGTTAATGGACGTCACTATATCCCCAGGTAAAATTCCCGCTTGCTCAGTAGGACCATCCTCAACAGTTGCTGTCACCAATAAACCATTAGAAAGATCAAGAGAAAGCTTTTTAGCCAGGGTTTGAGTGACCTCTATAGCCTCCACACCCAACCAGCCTCTAACAACTCTGCCATATTCTATAATGTGTGTGAGAACTTTTTCTACTTCATCAGCTGGAATTGCAAAGCCAATACCATCGGATTTTTCATTATTTAAAATTGCCGCATTGATTCCTAGTAAATTGCCATAAGCATCAATTAAAGCGCCGCCAGAATTGCCTGGGTTAATATCGGCATCTGTTTGAATATAGTTTTCAAGATTATTGAGATTTAATCCGTTGCGTTGGGTCGCGCTCACAATACCCTGCGTTACAGTTTGTCCCATGCCAAATGGGTTGCCAATGGCTAAAACAACATCGCCAATTTCAGCTTTATTAGGGTCGCCAAATTGAATGTCTTGAAGATTGTCCGCATCAATTTTTAAGACAGCTAAATCGGTTTCAGGATCAGTTCCAACTATTATTGCCGGTAGTTCCCTGCCGTCATAAAGAAGAATTAATATTTCGTCAACAGAATCTACAACATGAAAACTAGTCACTATAAATCCAGTTTTATCAATAATAACGCCAGAACCCAGAGAACCCTCAACCCGCTTTGGCTGTTGTTTATACATTCGTTTAAAAAAGGGATGCCTTGATAGTAGAAGGGCATTGCGCTTAACTTTAGTTTTGGTGTAAATATTAACCACCGACGGCGCCGCTTTTTTTACCGCTTGGGCATAGGAGACAGGCCCAGACCAACCAGATTGAGAAAACTCATGTTTAGTGTTTATGTTATCGCCACGAAACTCTGGAAAAATAAATAATATTAAAGCAGCAACGGCTAGCCCAGTAATAACAGGAATTCGAATAAATTCTATTGCTAATTTCAAACGCTGATTTTCAGCCATTATCTTCTTTAACCTAAGTATTTTTTTGCAACGCAAAACCAAGTTTTAATAATAGCTCTATTAAAGTGCTATTGCTCAGTCTTGGTCAAGGGTAATTATTAAGGAAATCGAAAATGACTAACGTAAAAGATTAGAAAGTTTAGGGTTCGGCTTGTCGGCTTTTCGGAAAAGTAAAATCATATGCCCAATCGATTGAATAAGCTTTGCTTTAGATTCTAGGCAAATTTCATCTATAGTCGCTTTTTTGGCCTCTCTATCGCCAACGGCTAGTTTTACCTTGATCAGTTCATGATCGCCTAGCGCGCGATCAAGTTCGGCAAAAACAGTCTCAGTTAAACCATTACCGGCTACTGTGACTACAGGTTTTAATCGGTGTCCAAGGGAGCGTAAATATTTCTTATCCGCAGATGAGGTTGTCATAGTACAATACCTAATTATCAATGCAGCCTATTTTAGCGAATATTCCTCTATGGCGAAATCAAAAAATCGCACCTGGATCAAACAACATGTCAAAGATCCCTACGTTGTGCAGTCACAAAGAGATGGTTATCGCTCTAGGGCTAGTTACAAGCTACTAGAGATTGTCGAAAAAGCTCGACTGATTAAACCAGCAATGACAGTGGTAGATCTTGGTTCGGCGCCTGGAGGATGGTCTCAGGTGGCGGTAAAAAAGGTAGGTCACAAAGGAGCGGTAGTCGCGGTAGATATTCTGCCAATGAATCCCATTGCAGGTGTAGAGTTTATCCAGGGTGATTTTACCGAAGAAAAAATACTGGCCGAATTATTAGAAAAAATAGGAAATAAATCAGTAGACCTTGTAATTTCAGATATGGCCCCCAACTTAACAGGTATGAAGGCAGTTGATCAGCCAGCAGTTGTCTATTTGGCAGAGTTGGCGGTAGATTTAGCGCAACAAGTGCTTAATAAAGACGGAATTTTTATTGCTAAATTATTTCAAGGTGAGGGATTTGACGAATTTGTGCGTAATACTAGAGAGGTGTTTAATACTGTAAGTCTTAAAAAGCCAGATGCATCTAGGTCAAAATCACGTGAAGTGTACCTAGTGGCAAAGGGCCTGCAAAAAAACTAATGAGGTTGATGGTTTGAATGATTTTTTAAAAAATATACTAATTTGGCTGGTGCTGGCAGGTATTTTAATGTCGGTATTCAATAGCTTTACGCCTAAAACTGAGGTCAATGATCTGAGTTACTCAGATTTTATTCTGGAAGTTCAAAATGAACGAGTAGCCACCGTTATCAACAACGGGTCAACCATCGAAGGAGAGCGCGTCGATGGCAGTAAGTTCACCACAGTAATACCGCCAGCCATTAAGGATGACGGTCTTATTAAAGACTTGGTTAACAACAATGTGAAAATTGTCGGTAAGCTACCAGAAACACCCAGCGTGTTTTCCCAATTACTTATTGCTGCATTCCCTATTCTATTAATCCTTGCAATTTTTATGTTTTTTATGCGCCAGATGCAAGGCGGCGGTGGTGGCCGAGGTGGCCCTATGAGCTTTGGTAAAAGTAAAGCCAAACTACTAGCGGGCGATCAAATTAAAACCACCTTTTCTGACGTGGCTGGTGTTGACGAAGCTAAAGAAGATGTGGGTGAGTTAGTTGAGTTTTTAAGCGATCCCAGTAAATTCCAGCGCCTTGGCGGCCGAATTCCCAAGGGCGTGCTTATGGTAGGCCCTCCAGGAACGGGTAAGACATTATTAGCCAAAGCGATTGCGGGTGAGGCCAAGGTACCATTCTTCTCAATTTCAGGTTCTGATTTTGTAGAAATGTTTGTCGGTGTCGGTGCATCCCGGGTTCGCGATATGTTTGAGCAAGCTAAAAAGCAGGCACCTTGTATCATATTTATTGACGAAATTGATGCCGTAGGCCGTCATCGTGGAGGTGGCTATGGTGGCGGTAATGATGAGCGTGAGCAAACATTAAATCAGCTACTGGTCGAGATGGATGGTTTTGAAGGCAATGAAGGGGTTATTGTGATTGCCGCAACTAACCGCCCTGATGTGCTTGATAAAGCCTTGTTGCGTCCCGGACGATTTGATCGTCAGGTGTATGTCAGCCTGCCAGATATTCGTGGTCGTGAACAAATTCTTAAAGTACATGCGCGTAAGGTGCCACTGGATGAATCCATTGATTTAGGAATTTTGGCTCGAGGAACCCCGGGGTTCTCTGGTGCGGATCTAGCTAATCTGGTCAATGAAGCTGCGCTATTTTCTGCCCGCGCTAATCGTCGTCGAGTCACTATGGAAGAATTTGAGAAGGCGCGAGATAAAATCATGATGGGCGCCGAAAGACGCTCCATGGTGATGTCAGAGAAAGAAAAAATGAATACTGCCTATCACGAGGCCGGCCATGCAATTATTGGTCGCTTGGTGCCAGAGCATGATCCAGTTCACAAAGTGTCTATTATCCCCCGTGGTCGTGCGTTGGGCGTCACTCAGTATCTACCTGAAGAAGATAAATACAGCTCAAGTCGTCGGCAATTGATAAGTATGATATGCAGTCTCTTTGGTGGCCGAATTGCTGAAGAAATGATTGGTGGTGTTGATGGTGTGACTACCGGCGCTTCAAATGATATTGAACGGGCAACCCAGTTGGCCAGAAATATGGTGACCAAATGGGGCTTAACTGAAAAAATGGGCCCAATTTTATACGGAGAAGATGAATCTCAAGCGCCGGGTGGTGGTAATACCCATTATTCTGAGGACACCTCGAGAGAAATTGATCAAGAGGTTCGCGATATTCTTAATAATGCTTACAGCACTGCCGAAAAATTACTCGAAGAAAATCGTGATATTTTAGAGGCCATGAAAGATGCATTAATGGAATACGAAACCATTGATGCTGATCAGGTAGATGATCTAATGGCAAGGCGGAAAGTTCGCCCGCCCCACCAATGGGATGATAACGATACAGGTCCTTCCGATGGAGCTTCAAGTGCAAAAAAAGCCGAACCCAAAAAACCTAATGTGGGTGACCCTGTAGAAGGCGTCTAATCTTATTATAGTAAAAACACCGAGCCATTTAGGTGGCTTGGTGTTATCTTCTAAGCCATGTCAAAAAAACAGCTCCAGCCCAAGTGCCTTAAATGCGGTACTAAAACTCTCAATCTCTCCAGCCCTGCAATAATGGCGGTGCTGAATATCACACCCGATTCGTTCTCGGATGGAGGCCAGCTCTTTAGCCAAAAAGAAATAGATATAGACAAGGTATTGCGAACAGTTGAGGCTATGATTGATGAGAGTGCCGATATTATTGACCTAGGGGGTGAATCCACCCGCCCAGGCGCGACCCCAATAACAGTTCAGCAGGAACTTGACCGCGTAATACCGGTCTTAGAGTTGCTATCTAAAAGATTTGATACAATTTTTTCTGTGGATACAAGCTCCCCAGAAGTGATGCTTGAAGCTGATAAGGCAGGTGCTCATTTGATTAATGACGTGAGAGCCCTTAGACGCGAAGGCGCATTGGATGCGGCTTTGGAAACAGGCTTGCCAGTTTGCCTAATGCATATGCAGAATGGTCCAAAATCAATGCAACATAATCCTCAATATCAAAATGTTGTCAGTGATGTAATCAACTTTTTAGACCGACGAAAATTACAATGTATAGCGGCAGGAATTCCCAGCGATCAAATACTATTAGATCCTGGATTTGGTTTTGGTAAAACCCTCGACCACAATTTGGCGTTGTTTTCAGGGTTAACCCAACTGGCAGAGCAAAACCATCCTATAGTGGTAGGTTTATCTAGAAAATCCATGATTGGCCAAATCCTTGATGCAGAAGTAAATGATAGATTAATTGGAAGTGTTACAATGGCGCTTTTATCGACACAAAAAATCTTTTCGGTCGGAGGCTCTGTGATTTTGAGAGTTCACGATGTAAAAGAAACTAAGCAGGCTCTAGATGTTTGGCATGCAACAGAAAAATAAGGTTTTGGGTAACCCATGAAACGCAAATATTTTGGAACAGACGGTATTCGAGGTAGGGTTGGAGAAGACCCTATAACCGCCGATTTTATTCTTAAATTAGGTTGGGCAGCCGGCAAGGTTCTGACTAAATATGCAGAGGGTAAAAAAAATCGGGTAATTATTGGTAAGGATACAAGAGTATCTGGTTATATGTTCGAATCTGCACTTGAGGCAGGGCTAATTGCTGCAGGTGTAGATGTAGACTTGCTGGGGCCAATGCCAACTCCGGCTATTGCCTACCTAACCAGAACTTTCCGCGCCGCAGCGGGAATTGTTATTAGTGCTTCCCACAATCCCGTAGAAGACAACGGTATAAAATTTTTCGCCGCGGATGGTTATAAACTACCCGATGAAATTGAGCTTGAGATAGAAGCCCTAATTGCTCAGCCGTTGATAACCAATGGCTCAAATAGTCTGGGTAAGGCGCGACGTATTCATGATGCATCGGGTCGTTATGTCGAATTTTGCAAGGGAACACTACCGTTAGGCTTTAATTTATCAGGAGTTAAAGTGGCACTCGATTGTGCCAATGGCGCAACCTACAACACAGCACCTAGGGTATTTAAAGAGCTAGGTGCATCAGTAGTTACCATAGGTAATGCACCTGATGGGTTTAATATTAATCGAGAGTGCGGCTCAACTCATTTGCAGGCATTGCAAGAAGTGGTTCAGCAAGAACAAGCAGATGTAGGTATTGCTCTTGATGGCGATGGTGATCGGGTATTATTTGTTGATAGCAATGGAGAAATAGTTGATGGCGATGAATTGTTGTATGTTATCGCGCAACATCGACATAGCCATAATAACTGCAATGGAGTGGTGGGTACTCAGATGAGTAATCTGGGTCTAGAATTGGCATTATCCGAAATGAATATCCCCTTTGAGCGTGCAAAAGTTGGTGATCGCTATGTGGTTGAAGCTTTAAAGGCAAATGATTGGGTTTTAGGTGGCGAAAGTTCTGGCCATATACTTTGTGGTGAACTTAATACTACAGGTGATGGCATTGTATCTGCTCTACAGGTCATGCGGGCATTAGCTGATGCAAATAAAACTCTGGCACAGCTAAAATCTGAGATGACTAAATTTCCGCAAATGATGATTAATGTAAACTTACCCAAAAGAGTTGATATCAGTCAAAATTTACAGATAAATCAAGTGGTAGCAGAGGCAGAGAAAAGGTTGGATGGGCGCGGTAGAGTTCTACTAAGGCCCTCAGGTACAGAACCTGTAATTCGAGTAATGGTAGAGGGTGAAGACTCTGTGCTAGTGAATAATTTAGTGAATCAGATAGCTGATGTAGTTAGGCAGCAGGTTAAATAAAGCCCTTAACTTAGTTTGCTGGTTGTATATTAGCTGTTAGTCGGGTAGCATTCGCAACCGTTTGGGAGAACCCTCTAAAGAGGAGAGCTGAGGATGGCAAAGCCGCTATTGGCAGGCAACTGGAAAATGCACGGAACAGCAACATCGGCGGCCAAATTGGCTAGCGAAATTGCTGAAATTTCAGGTGAAAATCCAGAAATTATAGTATTTCCATCATTTGTAAGTATTCCTGGCGTAGTGTCTGCTTTATCGGGGCGCAAGAATGTTGCTGTGGGTGCACAAAATCTTAGTCACTATTCAGACGGGGCATATACCGGAGAAATTTCTGGACAAATGCTTGCAGAACTAGGGTGCACTTATGTGCTAGTAGGGCACTCAGAGAGGCGAACATACAACGCTGAAAGCAATGAGCTAGTAGCAGAAAAATTTTCTGCCGCTCAAAAAAGTGGTTTAACACCTATACTTTGTGTTGGTGAAACCTTTCAGCAAAGGCAGGACAAGATTCAACTGCAAGTGATTAAAGCACAGATTACTGCAGTTATTGAGAAAGTAGGATTGCAAAGTGTATGTGATGCAATCATTGCCTATGAGCCAGTTTGGGCTGTAGGGACTGGAGAAACTGCTACGCCGGATCAGGCTCAACAAGTCCATAGCTATATAAGGGCTGAGTTGGGTGACAAAGGTGTGGATACGCAGCTTTTATATGGCGGTAGCATCAATGCAGACAATGCAGCAGATTTATTTACTCAACCGGATATAGATGGTGGTTTGGTTGGCGGAGCCTCATTAGAGGCAGAACATTTTAACAATATTGTACAACAATTAATCGAGCGAAAGTAATGGAACAGTTTATTTTAATTTTTCACTTTGTAGTAGCCGTAGCACTTATCGGCCTTATCCTCATTCAACAGGGTAAGGGAGCAGAGGCGGGTGCTTCATTTGGCGCAGGCGCATCTCAAACCGTTTTAGGTAGTTCTGGTGGCTGGAATTTCTTCAGTAAAGTTACCGCTATATTAGCGACTATTTTCTTTGTAACCAGCGTGAGTTTGGCGGTAGTTGCGAAAAATCGTACGGTGGTAAGTGATATTGATCTTCCAGTGCTTGAGCAAGCGCCTTCAGAAACTACCATTGAAAGCTCGATTCCTGAGATTGAGGTAAATACTGGAACTGCCTTGCCGGTGGTCGAAGACTAATACCTCGGAGTTAAGCAATAATCTAATATTGCCCAAGTGGTGGAATTGGTAGACACGCTATCTTGAGGGGGTA
>CENU01178698.1_pt1 | contig 15810 bp, 11 predicted proteins | sample 361331 | NCBI WGS metagenome assembly CENU01 (sample SAMEA2619766, study PRJEB7988) | marine metagenome | isolation source: saline water (ENVO:00002010), including | reverse complement strand
CAATGGTTCGGACTCAGCATACGAGCACGCGTAATCGTTTACTCTCGGCAACGAGTCTCTCCAGATCAATTAGCAACTTATAAAGCGTTAGCGGACCCTAAGTGGCGAGGAAAAATCTGCGTCCGTTCATCAGGCAATATCTACAACCAATCTTTAGTGGCAGGCATGTTAACGTCACAAGGGTTGGAATATACTTCAGATTGGCTTAAGGGTTTAGTAAAGAACTTTGCCCGAAATCCATCAGGTGGTGACAGAGATCAAATTAAAGCCATTGCCGCGGGAGAGTGTGATATCGCGCTTGTCAACAGTTATTACCTCGCTGGCATGCTTGACTCCGAAGACCCTGTGGAGATCGCAGCGGCATCAAAAGTGGCTCTATTTTGGCCGGATCAAAACCAGCTTGGGACGCACATTAACATCTCAGGTGCAGGAATTACGAAGTCCTGCTCTAATCCGGACCTCGCCACTGACCTTATCGCCTTTTTGACGAGCGACGAAAGTCAGCAGTGGTATGCTGAAGTCAATAATGAATTCCCCATCCGTGACGATATCGAGTTGAATGATGTCCTGAAATCTTGGGGCGCTTTCAAAGCCAACCAAGTCAACGTGTCAGAGCTAGGACGCCAAAATGCAGCCGCTATAATGGCGATGGATCGCGCTGGTTGGAAATAACACCTACTACCGTCTCTCCGGCCCATAACTCTAACTGGCTGACTTCGCGCAATACGGCTACTTGCATCACTGCGATATTAACAATGCCATTATTACTTGTAATGGCAAGCCTGATGCAACCTTTCAGTACCACATGGCAGCACTTAAATGACACTGTATTAACAGAGTATGTGTTTAACACAACTACCCTTGTTTTTGGGGTAGGAATCGGAACCTTTGGGTTAGGGGTAAGTGCTGCATGGCTAAGCGCACTATGTGAGTTTCCTGGGCGCCGATTTTTGAGTTGGGCTCTTTTGCTTCCGATGGCTATGCCGGCTTACATAATTGCTTACACTTATTCAGGCATCCTCGATTCATTTGGAATCCTGCAGATTCTGATTCGATCTACATTCGGGTTGGACTTTGGAGAGTATTATTTTCCCCAAATTCGTTCACTCGGGGGCGCTGTTTGCATGCTATCTTTGGTTCTTTACCCATATGTATACCTCTTGGCACGAGTTGCATTTGCGGGTCAATCACTCACGACACTTGAATCCAGTCAGAATTTAGGTCGCGGCCCATGGAACTCCTTTTTATTCGTCTCTCTCCCTCTAGCTCGCCCAGCGATAATTGCCGGACTTAGCCTCGCTATAATGGAAACTCTCGCAGACTATGGAACAGTTTCATACTTTGGAGTAAACACGTTCACCACAGGGATCTTTAGGACCTGGCACGGTTTGGGAGAGCTCGTAACTGCTGCCCAATTATGTGCGTTTCTGCTGCTCTTTGTTTTCGCTTTGATGCTGGTTGAGAGAGAATCAAGAAATAAACTCCGGTATTATCAGAATTTTACTTACACGAAAACTAAATCAATCGTGTTAAAAAAATGGCATGCGGTTGGCGCAGTAATTTTACTTAGTTTTCCAATAATTATGGGATTTCTCCTGCCTGCAACACAGCTTGCAGTATGGGCAATAAACCATTGGCGAAAAATTGAGAAGGTGGAATTTTTTTATCTCCTCTTAAACACCATAATACTTGCTGCCGCGGCGTCTGTCCTCTGCCTTGTTCTTGCACTATTTCTGTCATATGTAAAACGGCGTTTTGGGGAACAACGAGAACTTGTACAAACAGAAATAATAAAACTAGGATATGCTGTTCCCGGCACAGTGATCGCGGTAGGCGTCATGTTACCCGCAGGCTGGTTGGACCAGCAAATTAATGAACTCAGTGTGCAAGTGATTGATGAGAGTTTTGGACTAATTTTTAGTGGCACGTTGGGAATTCTTTTATTTGCATATCTTGCGCGCTTCCTCTCCATATCGCTGCAAGCTATAGATTCTGGTATGTCGACCATCAAAATGAACCTTGATGAATCTGCTCTCTCATTAGGAGCCTCGCCATCGCATCTTTTAACCCGAATTCATTTGCCTATGCTACGCCCAAGTTTGTTTACAGCACTACTTTTAGTCTTTGTAGAGGTTTTAAAAGAACTTCCAATAACATTGATTTTGAGGCCCTTTAATTTCAATACGCTAGCGATACGCACATATGAACTAGCTTCAGAGGAGCAGTTAATGGATGCAGCACTTCCTGCATTATCCATTGTCGCAATTGGCCTTATACCTGTATTATTAATTACTCGCATTATCATTCAGGATAAAAACTAGGATGAGTGAACAACTAGCTCTCAATGGAGTAAGCATTGAATATCCTGACGCTACAGCAGTTACTGATGTATCTTTTGCCTTACCCAAGGGAGAAATCGGATGTTTGCTGGGTCCGTCAGGTTGCGGGAAAACAAGTTTACTTCGGGCTATTGCTGGTTTCGAACCGATCCGCGATGGTGAGATAAGGTTGAGAGGTAACGTTATAAGCACACCTAGCTTCAGTAAGCCTCCCGAACAGCGCTCTGTTGGAATGGTCTTTCAAGACTTTGCCTTATTCCCACATCTGACTGTTCTTCAAAATATTGGTTTCGGTCTAACGCGAACTGATAAGGAGCAAAAAGCTATTCGGATTAGAGAGATGCTTGACCTGATTTCACTACACCCACTTGCGCAACGATATCCCCATGAGCTCTCCGGAGGTCAACAACAGCGAGTTGCTCTCGCGAGAGCCCTTGCACCCGACCCAGAGATCCTTTTGCTCGATGAACCGTTTTCAAATCTTGATAGTATTCGTCGAAGTCAGCTAGCGGCAGAAGTTCGGGCCTTACTAAAAAGACGAAAAATCACCGCGTTAATAGTCACCCATGATCAAGACGAGGCCTTTGCAATGTCTGATCAGATTGTATTGCTCGATCAGGGATACGTTGCGCAGATTGGCTCACCTCGAGATTTATATCAATACCCAGTATCACTCTTTGCAGCAGATTTTATTGGAGCGGGCAAACTTATAAATCTTGAAATTGATGCAGCTGGCAATCTAGTGAATGGTTGGGGTAAATTATCGAGTAAACAATGGCCAAGGGGGAATGAGGGTCGCATCAAGTTACTGATTCGACCAGATCTAGTGGTGGTCGATAAAAATAAAGGACACCCTCTGTACATAGTCGAAAAGCTCTTTCAAGGAGCTAATTACCTTTATCATCTTGCCATGGCAGATGGGCAGATACTGTCATGTCTCGCCCCAAATGATGTCGACCGTTCTATTGGAGACGAACTACCAGTCAGATTCAGATTAGATCAGGCTGTAGTCTTTAAGACGGAGAGCGCTTAGTAGTGCTTGAGTTTAATCCTAAAAGCACGAACAAAAGCCGTTTTGGCGTCGTCAGCTAACTCATAAAGCGCCTCGATACTTTTCGATTATGAATCTCATCACTCGGACTTTTGGTGTATGCCTTCGACCCAACTACCCTCAACCGACGACTGATTCTGGAATACATATCTGCCTTGACCATGCCTCTTCCCCGAGGCAAAGCTACCTTCATAGAACTCTCCATTTTTGCAAACATACTTTCCAAATCCATTCATCTTATTTTTACTCCATCCACCCTGATAAGAATCACCATTGAAAAACGATGACCACCCCTCCCCATGCCGTTGACCATTAACAAACTCTCCCTCATAAGTAGTACCGTTAAGATAAGAGGTTTTGCCTTTCCCGGTGCGCTTGCCGGCTAACCAATCTCCTTTATAGGAAGAGCCGTCCGGATATTTATAGTTACCGAGTCCATGGCGCTTATCATCCCTCCAGCTACCACTGTAAATTGCCCCACTAGGATGCTTATAAGTACCCTCTCCATTACGTTTGCCATTTTCCCAAGCACCCTCATAAACTGCTCCCATTGACCATCTAAATATCCCTTTACCATGATAGAGCCCATTTAACATCTCTCCTTCATAGGTATTGCCATTATGAAAGGACATACGTTGATTTACAGATTTTTCAGCATTTAGCTGATTATTCAGCTTACTCTTGGCGATGGAAAGGGCAGCAAGTTCGTCGGCATCACTCTTGAGATTATTCTCAAAGGATATGTGCACCGGTGACAGTGGATTCTTATAATTATTCATAAAAGTACCATTTAAACTATACCCTGTTTTCTTCTCAAGAGTTAAACATTGATATTTTGTCTATTTTCGAGGTATGACGCTCTATTTTTCATAATCTCATCACGCCTTGCCGAGATAGTATTTTTATTTTCCGAAAGAGCCTCAGCATTCTCAATTGAAGCCTCCATTATCTCCATAATGCGCTCGGACTGCTCGTTTGATTCAGATGCAACGCACTCTATCAGCGCCTCATTCTCGGACATTAAACGGGAATTTTCCTGATGAGTGGACTCTAGATCTGCCGATACTAGATTCAATAAATTACTATTGATGTCAATTTGGCGCGAGTTGAATGAAACAATTTTTTCGTTAGCCTCCATTATTTTATTGTTGATCTTTATTAGGCTGGCATTTATTTTCGCCATATCCTCGCTGATACTCAAGACTGCGGTGTTCAGTGCGCTACGGTTTTCTAAAAATATTAATTCTGCGTTTCTTATTTTCACGCGAATAGTTTCATCCTCCAAATCAGTTTTAGTCTCAACTGACTCCAAAATAGCCCTTCGATTTGCAAAAATTTCGTCTGTGTTATGATTTGCTAACTGCCGATTCCCCATAAAAGCCGCAGCATAGTTACTCAAGATCATCATACGATTTTCTTCAATCATGGCACGCGATTGATAAAGTGATGCCTTATGACTCAAAACGACAGTTCTGATGTCACTAATTCTTTTTTGTTCCTCTGATCGCGACTTGGTCTTGATTTCGATACTCTCCATTCTCACCCCTAAATAATTCAGTTACCAAATAAGCAATAGAGTAGCTAAATTTCGCTCGTAAGAAAACAAGCTCTGTGAATACGGGGAAAAATAATTTACTTCAGAATTTCAGTTTTTAATCTCGACACAAGTACAATGGAATAAAGGAATAACAGATGATCATTAACAGGCTAACTGCAAATAATTCAAACTCTTGTATAAAGGACAAACCTTCTTCAAAAATACTACTTTGAAACTTCGTACTGAATCGATAACGATGAAAGCTTAATTGCACCAAAGTCAGGGATATTCCTCAATAAACCGGATCCAGTTAATGTTCCAACCGCCGCCAACTGCGTTTAGTCTGAGAACATTTTGGCCGGCGGCCAGCTTTATCTGACTGCTTTGAGTTATCCAATCCTGCCAGCCACCCGTATCGGTTACGGTTTGCGAGTCCATATTCTGATTATTCAAACGCACCACAAAACCGTCACTTCCACCAAGACTCGCAAGCCGATACTCAATTTTATAGTTACCCTCCTTAACAACATCAATTCTGTATTCCACCCAATCACCTGGATCCATAAATCCAACGTTGGATCCCCCTGAGATATCAGAGGTAATCTCTACTTGAACGCCGTACATATTTGTATAGTTTTCCGCTTCAATGAGACCGGGTGCTGAAAAAGAAGCAGTGGCTTGTGAGTCTAATTCTCCATCCGTGACCAACTCACCTAGCATATCTATGTCGCTATATGTCAGCCCGAAGCCGAAAGGAAACAAGGGGTTATAGACGGTATCGTAACGGTTAAGGACTGTCTGATCCGGTCGTTTTGGCCATGAGAACGAAAGCTTCCCACTAAAATCATAATTTGTGGTCAGATCAGATCTCTTAAAAATTACATCTGCAATCCCGGCACCCTCTGTACCAGGCAACCAGGCCGCGACAAATGCATCCGATGAATTGAGCTCAGCATTCACCCACATTGGGCGTCCTGAAAGGAAAATAGATACAACCGAGATGCCCTGTTGTCTCAAACTATTTAGCATAGCAAGATCTTCCTTGGCTCCCGCCTGATACTCCAATGTCGATAGGTCTCCGGCCCCCTCAGCATAAGGCGTCTCTCCAAAGACAGCGATAGCGACTTCTGGCATTTCTTCCAGAAAGCTTCCATCAATACTTAGTTCAACCGAACCACCAGCCGCTTCTACAGCTTGTTTAATACCATCATAAATAGAAGTTCCCTTGGGGAAATCATCATTGCTGTTTCCTGTGCCCTGCCACGATAGTGTCCATCCTCCAGTCTGCTGGGCGATATTATCAGCTCCCCCACCAGTCACAAGCACACGAGAATTGGGATTTAAGGGTAACAATCCGTTTCTATTTTTTAACAGGATGAGGGACTCGCGGACTGCCTGTCTGGCAAGTTTCCGATGATTTTCATTCCCGACAAGGTCAGCGGCATTTGTATGAGCACGCTCGCTAGGTTTTGGAGCATCCAGCAATCCAGCGCGAGTTTTTACCCTCAGGATTCGAGTAACTGCGTCGTCTACTCTGGTAATTGGAATCTCTCCAGAGATGACTTGATCAATTGTATTCTGGATGAAGGCTTTCCAAGACTGAGGAACCATCACCATATCAATACCAGCATTGATAGCAGCCGCGCAATGTTCATCACTGCAGCCCGGAACCTGTCCATGCCCATTCCAGTCTCCAATGACAAAACCATCAAAATCCATCTGTTCTTTTAAAACGGTCGTCAATAGATATTTGCTCCCGTGAACCTTATTCCTCTGCCAACTATTAAAAGTTGCCATAACTGTTTGCACACCGGCCTCAAGGGATGAGAAATAACCCGCTCCATGAATATCCCTCAGGTCCTGTTCAGAAATATCTGTGTTGCCCTGGTCAATACCATTCGTTGTTCCACCATCTCCAATAAAATGCTTAGCGGTTGCCACAATTCGACCAGGATCAAATAGGTCAACAGTTCCTCCCTCGCCCTGCAAACCCTCGACCATTGCATAAGAATATACTCGAACTACTTCGGGATCCTCGGAATATCCCTCATAAGTTCGCCCCCAGCGATCGTCTCGTATGACCGCAACGACAGGTGCAAACGTCCAATCTATACCAGTAGAAGCAACCTCCAGAGCGGTAATTTCACCAATTTCCCTTACGAGCTCAGCATTATTCATCGCACCAAGGCCAATATTATGCGGAAATATGGTGGCGCCCATTACATTGTTGTGTCCGTGGACTGCGTCAGTGCCCCAAATAATTGGTATACCAACTCCACCATCTCGAACGTCCGTACTCGCATCAAAGTAACGATCAGCTAGTGCCACCCAGTCCGAGACCGGCGATGCTTTTCCATTTGGATGGCTACCACCACCGTTTAACACTGAACCAATATCAAAAAATCGGATGTCCTCTGGGGTCACCGAACCTATCTCCGCTTGCACCATCTGACCCACCTTCTCCTCTAAGGTCATTTGAGCCACAAGGTTACTTATACGAGCCTCAACGTCACGTTTTACTTTACTGTCTACACGGGACCAAGTAATGACGGATAAATTTTCTCCCGCATCAGCACTATTTTCAAAAGTATTCCCATCAATATTTCCACCAGATATGATGGTCATATCTTTGATAATCACCGATTTATCGCGTTCTGTTATCTTCATTAAAATAGATCTGTAGGTCTGATCTGCTGGTCGCGTGGGGATCAAGATTGAATATTTTTTTTCACTGTTGCCATCCACTGTGATTATTTCAGTATCAAACTGTGGCTCGACGTTCGGCCAAACCGACTGCTCAAAGGTGAACTTTATTCCAACCTCTACATCACCTGTTGGAATCATTGCCGTAAAGTTAATACTTCCACCTTCAGAAAAGCTAATTGGAATCAATGATCTATTTGTGTTCTCAAATCCAGCCCAGTCCTGAGCTCCAGTTGGCCAAGTGAATATATTCCCATTTTTCGTAGCACCATCAAATGGATTCCACACTGCTACCGATGGGCCTGTAATTGATTCATCGACATCATCTATTATTATAGAGATTGTCTGGGTTGTTGAATTTGCTCCATCTGACGCAGTAACGATGACAGAATATCTGTTGTTAGCCTCATAATCAGGTGCCGTGAAAAATGATAAAATCCCCTCGTTTGTAATTGTAATATCTGAATTAACCGCAGAAAACGTTGTAGAGGGGCTATCAGGATCACTAGCACTTAGTGTACCAATCAGTGTCTGATTTTCTTGCACGTTGAAAGTCGCCGGAGAGATAAAAGAAGGAGGTACATCATCCACATCTGATACCGAAACAATTATATTTTTTGTCACGGACTCTATTCCATCACTAAGACTCACCTCGATCTCGTAGTCATTTGATACATTTTCGTCTGATGGGGCCTCATAGTCAGGTGCGGTATTAAAAGTGATCGCTCCGGAATTATTATCGATCGAGAAAAGAGCTGCATCCTGCCCACCGGATATACTCAGCGTCAAGATGTCACCAGAATCAACATCAGAAACTACTGCTGTCAAAACATTAATTTGATTCTCTTGGACAGTAACTGTAGAGGATATGTCAATTTCAGGAGAGGTGTTGGCGGACTCTAAAACAACTTGTGATAGAAAACCGGGAGGCTGGCTATCATTGCCGCCGCCTGAACCCCCTCCGCATGCAGATACAAAAAAGCAATAGGTACCTAATATAGTAATTCTCAATGTCTGATTTTTCATAATCCCTCAATATTCAAATCATTATGAAAAAGCAGACTGAACAATTAGATGAAATGTTTGACAAAAAATAAAATCTAATCCGATGATTGCTATCTAGGAACTTCCGCCCATACACTTTGGAGATTCCACAATCCCCCTTTTGGCATCAGTCCACTCGTACGTGGTGAATGTCGTCATAGAGAGCGCATGTACCGGTCCTGATAGTTGGTCCGATAAAAGGCCATAAACCAGCTGATGTCTCTTAACCTGCGTTTTCCCTTCGAAAGCATCGCTGACAATTATTAGCTTGAAGTGAGTCTCCGAGTCATTCGGAACGGAGTGTAAAGAGCTCTCGTTACGCAAATCCAAAAAACTAGGCTTTAGAGCTTCAAGCGCACTAAGTATACTCTGCTCGATCGGTCCCATTAATTATGAACCTGAAACCAGATTAATCATCACGCCTGCCGCCACAGCAGAACCGATCACTCCTGCCACATTTGGACCCATCGCGTGCATCAAAAGGTAATTATTAGGGTTAGCCTCGAGGCCGACTCGATTGGAGACCCTTGCTGCCATAGGAACTGCAGACACACCAGCGGCCCCAATTAAAGGATTAATCTTATGTTGCGAAAAAGTATTCATCAATTTAGCCATCAATACACCTGCCGCGGTGCCGATACAGAAAGCAACCGCGCCGAGCGCTAAAATTCCGAGGGTTTCAAAATTCAAAAACTTATCAGAACTCATTTTTGAGCCCACACCCAATCCTAAGAAAATGGTTACAGTGTTGATAAGTGCATTCTGAGTAGTGTCACTTAGGCGATCAACAACCCCGCATTCCCGCATTAGATTCCCGAAACAGAACATTCCAAGCAAGGGAGCCGCATCCGGCAACAACATACCAACCATCATCAGTAGCATCAAGGGAAAGGTAATGAGTTCGACTCGAGAGACTTTCCGTAGCTGTCTCATGACAATCATTCGCTCTTCCTTCGACGTCAAAGCTCTCATAATAGGAGGCTGAATTATAGGAACAAGTGCCATGTATGAGTATGCAGCAACTGCCACGGCACCAAGAAGGTCCGGTGACAGTTTACTTGCCACAAAAATTGCTGTAGGGCCATCCGCACCTCCGATTATGCCGATAGATGCCGCATCTCTCAATGTGAAGTCGAGTATGCCATAGTGTCCCAATGCGACCGCGCCGAGGACAGTAGAAAAGATACCTACTTGAGCTGCAGCTCCTAGTAAAAGTGTCTTAGGATTTCCGAGGAGTGGTGCAAAGTCAGTCATGGCACCCACACCCATAAAAATAATCAAGGGAAATAATCCTGTCGCGATTCCACCCTCATAAACATAAAAAAGCAGCCCTCCCGGGCTAACAAGTTCTCCCATCGCATCCACAATTGGGGGTGCACCGAATCCAGCTCCCGGGATATTTATGAGAACGGTACCGAATCCGATTGGCAGAAGCAGGAGGGGCTCAAATTTTTGACTAATTGCGAGATAGAGGAGCACAACGCCAACACAAATCATCAGAACCATACCGGCCTCTATCTGCATGAATCCGGAACTAGCGAGAAGTTTTGTCAAATTATCCATTTTACGGCCCTAGACTAAACCGACCAAAGAATCGCCAACCGATATGCTATCACCAGATCGGACATGAATCTCGGCAATGGTACCATCCCGCGGGGCACTAACTTGAGTTTCCATCTTCATAGCCTCAAGAATGAGTACCGGATCTCCCTTTTTGACAACATTTCCAGAACTTACGATGACTTTTACCACGGTCCCTGCCAACGGTGCTGTAATCACTTCGCCTTTTGAGAGATCTCTAGATAAGGACACCGTTTTATCCGCTTGTACTTCCCCGACAGGAGCGATTGCAGAGATATCTCCTCCCGGCGCCACTTTGACTAAATATGATTGATTTTCGACCTCGACAGTGTAAATTTCCTCTCTGTTTGCATCAGGCAGGGTGGCTTTTCCTGTCGGCATTGGCTCAAATACGCTAGCATCGCCTCGATTTTTCAAAAAATTTAGACCCACCTGCGGAAATAAGGCATAGGTCAAAACATCATCAATCCCCTCCTCTATCTGCGTCAAACTGAACTGATGAGTTTTAGATAATTGAAAAAGTTCTTCGCTCAAGTCCGTGAGTTCCGAGTCTATTAGATCTGCCGGCCTGCAAGTTACTGGCTTTTCATCTATATCTAGTACCCTCTCTTGCAATTTTTTATCGACTTGTGCGGGAGTGGCCCCGTATTCACCCCTGAGGACACCACTCGTTTCCTTACTAATAGATTTATAGCGTTCGCCTGTTAGCACATTCAAAACCGCCTGCGTGCCAACGATCTGCGAGGTGGGTGTTACAAGCGGAATAAATCCTAGTTCCTCTCTAACTGAAGGAATCTCAGCGAGAACCTCATCTAATCGATCTGCCGCTCCTTGCTCCCTCAGCTGGCTTTCCATATTGGTCAACATTCCACCAGGCACCTGTGCAACAAGGATGCGTGAGTCCACGCCCCTTAAGGAGCCTTCAAATTGCACATATTTTTTTCGAACATCTCTGAAATATGCCGCTATGTTTTCCAACTGATCAATATCCAAACCTGTGTCCCGATCCTGACCTCCAAAAATGGACACTACAGACTCAGTTGGTGAGTGCCCATAGGTCATAGACATCGATGAAATTGCGGTATCAACATTATCTATACCAGCCTCTACACATTTCATAATTGTGCTCGTAGAGAGCCCAGTAGTCGCATGGGCATGCAATTGCAAAGGAATATCCACCGAACTCCTCAACTGCCTAACGAGTTCGTATCCCACATATGGCGTTAATAATCCCGCCATATCTTTTATACATATTGAATCAGCACCCATGTCCTCAAGAGTCTTAGCAAGATCAACCCAAAGATCCAGAGTATGTACAGGACTAACAGTATAAGAAATAGTTCCTTGTGCATGCTTACCCACCTTTTTTACCGCGCCCAAGGCGGTTCTGAGATTACGCATGTCATTCATCGCGTCAAAAACGCGAAATACGTCAATCCCATTAACGGCGGCCCTTTCCACGAACCTTTCGACGACGTCATCAGCATAATGGCGATATCCCAAGATATTCTGCCCCCGAAAAAGCATTTGCTGCGGAGTCTTGGGCATTACGTTTTTGATTTCCCTGATTCGATCCCAAGGATCTTCGCCTAAATAACGAATGCATGCGTCGAAAGTAGCCCCACCCCAAGATTCGACCGACCAGTAGCCTATCTGATCTAATTTCTCGGCAATGGGCAACATATCGTCAATGCGCATTCGGGTCGCAAATAGAGACTGATGAGCATCCCTCAATACTACTTCCGTAATTCCCAAGGGCTTTACATTCCCAGACATATTACTTTCCTTCAAAAATTTATGTTAGTTCGAGGCCAAAACTAAAGACTAATTCATCTCTTACGATAACGGTCGATCGCGATCTGAATCACCGATGCAATACGAGGATCCAAGGGGGACTGCTCCGCAACTGTTTCAGCATCAGCCTCCACTTCCGGATACCAGTGATTCACCATCTTCGACATGCCAACAGTCACTGCGACCAGCAAAAATAAAAAAATAAACACAGTGCCCATGCCAAAGAACATTAAGTCAAAGCCTTGCTCGATCAGAGTTGAATGCATATAACTTCCCTGTTGCGCAGATAAAACGATGCTTTACTGAATAAGAGCATATCAAACGAAGACAAAAACTTTAAGCACTGATACCGTAACCCAGTTAATCATAGCAAAGTAGGTTTTGACATGGCAATCATGCTAACAAGTTAGAACAAATCCTTTATCAACTATCAGTTTTTTCTTTGCTTTAATCGGCTCTGAATTTACAATTTGCTGAGCTTAATCAGAGCAACTTTTTTATGTCAATCAAAAGTATTGTCGAACAGCGACTTTTAACCGCGATGATAGCACTCGGTCTTCCAACTAATACCTCCCCTTTGGTAAGGCCAAGTGTCAGACCAGAATACGGAGACTATCAAGCAAATGGAGTAATGAGAGCTGCTAAGTTAGCTGGTGAAAATCCAAAAAATCTTGCGGAAAAAATATTGGCTGCTGCAGACCTTTCAGATTTAGTGGACTTCGCCGAAGTCGCGGGGCCTGGCTTCATAAATTTACATTTAAAAAAAGTTTTTATAGCGAAAAAACTTTCAGAGAACGACGTTAAGAAGATCCTTAAACGAGAGCCGAAAATAGTTGTAATTGATTATTCGGGGCCTAACCTAGCAAAAGAGATGCACGTTGGACACCTACGCTCTACCATTATTGGTGACTGTATAGCGAGGGTGCATGAGCATCTCGGGAACGAAGTCATCCGACAAAATCACATGGGCGATTGGGGCACTCAATTCGGTATGCTAATTGCGGAGCTAGAGTGCCACATGAGCAGTGGCGAAACTGCCGAGCTGGTGTTGAATGATCTTGAAAAATTTTACCAACAGGCCAAAGCTAGGTTTGATTCTGAAAATGCTTTCGCTGATAAAGCCCGAAAATATGTTGTTCGTCTACAATCAGGGGATCAGCACTGCCTTCGGCTGTGGCAACATTTTATCGCCATATCTGTTCAACATAATCTGGGTATTTATCAGCGACTAAATGTTAGCCTGAAAAAAGAACATATCAAAGCAGAAAGTTCATACAATAATAAACTTGAAGAACTCGTTTCTAGACTCAGCCTCTCGGGAATAGCAATTGACGATCAAGGGGCGAAAGTCATATTCCTTGATGATTTATCGGACAAAAATGGTAAAGCATCGGCGATGATAATCCGCAAGTCAGATGGCGGGTATCTATATGCAACTACTGATTTAGCCGCACTCGAACATCGTGCGAAAATACTTAGGGCGAATCAAATACTATACTTTATCGACGCACGACAGGCACTTCACATGAAGCAAGTGTTTAGCGCTGGAAGACTCGCCGGACTCGTTTCAGACGAGGTTTCTTTAGAGCATCATCCCTTCGGGACAATGATGGGAAAGGATGGCAAACCATTCAAAACGCGTACCGGAGGCACTGTTAAACTAGAAAATTTAATAGACGAATCAATTCAACGCGCCGCAGATTTAGTTGAAAGAAAAAACTCCAACCTTGATGAGAATGAAATTTTGGACATCGCAAAAAAAGTGGGGATAGGTGCAATAAAATATGCAGATCTCAGCAAACATCGATCAACAGATTATATATTTAACTGGGACGCAATGTTATCCCTAAATGGCAACACAGGTCCTTATTTACAGTATGCTTACACCAGAATTTGTAGCATTTTTAAGCGTGCCGAAGTCGAGATGACTAAATACTCAGCGGTAGTAATTGTGAATAGTGCCGAGGAAAAAACTTTATGCTTAAAAATCCTTCAGTTTAATGAAGTTCTAGAACAGGTGGCGGAAGACTCGTTGCCGCATTTGCTTTGTAGCTACCTTTACGAATTAGCTAGTGCATTTATGTCCTTTTATGAAAATTGTCCAATCCTAAAATCTACCGTACCAGGTGAAACATACCAGAGTAGGCTCACGCTTTGTTCAAAAACTGGGGAGACCATTGCCACCGGGCTTGAGCTATTGGGTATCGAGGTATCAGAAAAAATGTAACCAAATAGCTGACGCAAATTTACACATAGATTCTTTTAAAGCTTTACCCGGCTCTTCACGTAACTATCGATCACTTTAGTGGATAATTTTCTTTGAGTTAATAAGCTCCCCACACCTATAGCTATTAATGAGAGCAAGAATCCTGGCAACAAAGAATAAAGGTCAAATATCCCCCCAGACAATTGAGACCAGATAATTACTGTTAGGCCACCCGCTATCACACCAAAAATTGCACCAGTCGATGTCATACGACTCCAATATAAACTTACTATTACAGCAGGTCCCAATGACGCTCCGAGTCCCGCCCAAGCATAAGAGACGACATCTAACACCTTGCTTTCTGGATTCATAGCAATACCAGTTCCCATAAGTGCAAGAAAGACAACCGCACATCTAGCGATCTTCAACCGATCACTGCCAACTAACTCCCGGTCGCTTACAAGAGGATAAAGGTCCTCCGCTAAAGACGCGGAACATACTAATAACTGCGAGTCCACTGTGCTCATAATCGCGGCAAGAATTGCGGCTAGAAGAGCCCCTGCAATCAGTGGATCAAACATCATTTTCGTTAGGGTAATAAACACTTTTTCTGAGTCTTCTAGGGGTTGTTCGATGATAAAAAGACCGCTTAGTCCAACCGCAACCGCCAAAAAATAGCACAAAAAAGCCCACGTAACGCCTATAAAAGCGGCTCTGTGCACATATCTCGGAGACCGAATCGCTTTAAAACGCGCTAAAATATGTGGCTGTCCAAAATAGCCTAACCCCCATGCCATGGCGCTTGCAATAGCTGTGAAACCCAACTCCTTACCATCCGTAGAAATAAAAATATCAAGCAAATACACGTTCTTATCAGAAACTCCCTCAATAAAAGAACTATAGCTACCAGCTTTATTCAAAACTAGCATCGGTAATAAAAATAATGCTACTAATATTAATATTCCCTGAAAAACATCTGTCCAAGATACTGCTAAAAAGCCCCCAAAAAGTGTATATGCCAGAATAACTGCAACACTTACAACAACTGCCATTTGATAGTCAATACCAAATACTTCGGTAAAAAGTTTACCGCCCGCGATTAACCCAGCAGCCACATAAAAGAGGAAAAAAAGTAAAATACTCAGCGAAGAAATCACCCTTAACCACGGTTTTGGATCTGCAAAGCGACGCTGTAAATATGTAGGAAGTGTGACTGCATCATCAAGTTTAAAACTAATGATTCGTAAAGGTTTTGCAACTAGAAACCAGTTTGCTGCTAATCCCATCACAAGACCAATAGAAATCCAAAATGCCTCCAACCCCGCAACATAAGCATAGCCTGGCAACCCCAGCAGCACCCAACCACTCATATCAGAAGCACCAGCGCTAATCGCAGATACAGATGGCGAAAGTTGCCTCCCCCCCAGCAAAAAATCTCCAGCAGTGCGGGTCTTAAGATAGGCGCAAAAGCCAATTCCTAGAACTATGGAAAGATAAATTAGAAAGGCTAAAAATGTTGCTAAACCAAATTGTGGCATTTATAAAACCTTTTTTT
>CENU01046371.1_pt1 | contig 15824 bp, 18 predicted proteins | sample 361331 | NCBI WGS metagenome assembly CENU01 (sample SAMEA2619766, study PRJEB7988) | marine metagenome | isolation source: saline water (ENVO:00002010), including | reverse complement strand
TGCATAACTTCTTGAAGTTCTTTTTTTACTGTTGAAACTTCATAACCTGATGAGGATTCATTTAATATATTTAAATTGTGAAGCGCTTTATCAATGTCATCTTTACCAGCATCTGCAACACCGCCGCCAGACTTCATAGCTTGATTAATATGAATACCAGCAGCTCTTCCAAAAACAACCAAATCTAAAAGAGAATTACCACCAAGTCTGTTAGCGCCATGAACTGAAACGCATGCAGCCTCACCTACTGAAAAAAGTCCTGGAATATATTCATCATTGGAGCTGCTTATTTTAAATGCTTGGCCATTAATATTTGTTGGGGTGCCACCCATCATGTAATGACATGTTGGAACTACTGGAATTGGTTCATAAACTGGATCGACAGCTGCAAAGGTTCTAGATAGTTCGCATATGCCCGGTAATTTTGCATTTAATACATCTGCTCCAAGGTGATCAAGCTTAAGAAATACATGATCTTTTTCATCACCGCATCCTCGCCCTTCAAGAATTTCTAAAACCATTGAACGAGCAACTACATCTCTTCCGGCAAGATCTTTAGCATTAGGAGCATATCGCTCCATAAATCTTTCTCCGTCTTTATTTATAAGATAGCCTCCCTCACCTCTACATCCCTCTGTAACTAGCGATCCAGCACCATAAATTCCAGTCGGATGGAATTGCCACATTTCCATATCTTGCGCAGGGATACCTGCTCTAAGGGACATTCCAAGACCATCACCAGTGTTTATGAGAGCATTTGTTGTTGAGGAATATATCCTTCCAGCTCCTCCAGTTGCAAGGACAGTTGCTTGAGCCTTTAGATATGCAACCTCTCCAGACTCAATAGAAAATGCAATTACTCCTGTAACTTCTTTTAATTGATTGAGAACCAAGTCAACTGCAAACCATTCATTTAGAAAATTAGATCCTTCTTTTACATTGTTCTGATATAGAGTGTGCAATAAAGCATGTCCTGTTCTATCTGCGGCAGCACATGTTCTTGCCGCTTGGCCACCTTTTCCAAAATCCTTAGACTGACCACCAAATGGCCGTTGATAAATTCGACCATTTTCAGTTCTAGAGAAAGGTAACCCCATGTGTTCAAGTTCAAAAACTGCTTTTGGTCCTTCAGAACACATATACTCGATTGCATCTTGATCTCCAATGTAATCTGATCCCTTAACAGTGTCGTACATATGCCATCGCCAATCATCTTGAGGATCGGCACTGGCAATAGCACAAGTTATGCCTCCTTGGGCTGAGACAGTATGAGACCTAGTTGGAAATACTTTTGAAACAACAGCTGTTTTTAATCCAGATTTGGCTAGTTCAAGAGATGTTCTCATTCCAGAACCGCCTCCACCAATAACTAGAACATCAAATTCAAGTGTTGTGATATTAGAAGAATTTAAAATATTCAAAATTTAACTCCAAATAATAAATAAAGTTGTTGTAACAATTAAAATGCCCAGAGCTACAAATATGATTGTATAGGCGCCTCTAATAAAATCTGCATATCTGATAAGAGTAGGATTTATAAATCCAAGTGTTCTTGAGGTGAAATAATCTGTGCCTACGGCCCACAAACCAATGAATGCATGAATGAGTATGAACAGAAAAGCAAAGGTAGTTGAAAATTGGAATAGTGGTTGATTAGTGAACGAAACCCAAGCAACATACTCAATGGGCTTATTAGTTAATATGAAGCTTAATATCCATAGCGAATATCCCAGCACGAAAAGAGCTGATAAGCGAACAAGATAAAATAATGTCGAACCTTTCATATGTATAATCCCGACATAACAACAAAAAATAATAAAATCCAGATAAATAAAACAAGGTATGAAGATAGCCTTGATTGGATCAACGATTCCCCAATGTGAATATCCTGTAGCAAATGTCTGAACCCAGTTAATAAATGATAGAAATAAACAAGAAAGCTAAAAGTAACAAATGTTGAGAATAAATTAGGATTATTTAATATATTATAAACGAACATAAAATCATTATAACTTTTTGTTGAAAAGTATAGAAGATATAGGGCAAGAGGAAGAGTTATAAAAAAATTATATATTCCAGATAATCTATGCGTAATAGACATAAATGCAGATACAGGAAGCTTAATCTGCATTAAGTTGATAAATACTGGTCTATAAACAGGCCTAATTTTATTTTGATTAGTAGACAAAAGTTCCTTTATTGCGTGGTATTAATTATATTGTAACAATTATTTAAGTTATATCCCAAACTATTTTTGTAGCGAGATTTGAAATTATATGAGATTAATTGTCAATAAATAAAAAAAGTTTGTTTTTAAAGGATTTAAAGACTATATATTAAGTAGTTAAACTACAAATATTTAATATTACTTATTTTTTTTGGTATATTTTACAAGACGTTTTTTCTTTTTAATTTGCCTGGAAGTTAATTTATTTTTTTTACCATCATATGGATTATCGCCTTTTTTAAAACTAATTTTAAGTTCTATGCTTTTTAGATTAAGCTCATTCCTGAAAGAATTGATCAAATATTGTTTAAAATTTGAAGGGATTTTAGAAGAAAAATTAGAGTGAATTATCAATTTGGTAGGGTGTATTCCACCAAAATGAATATATCTCATTTTAATCTGTCTCCCAGATATGGTTGGAAGATTAATTGAGCTTATGAATTTCTTAAGTAATTTATTTAAACGTCCAGTAGAAAAATTAGTTTTTGCCAGTTTGTTTACCCTTAAAAGCGTTCTAAAAAGTATTTTGAAACCATGTTTATGTAACGCAGAAATTTTAATTACATGCAAATTATTTAAAGCAGAATTTTGAAATTTCTTTGTCTCTGTTAATTGACGGACATCTGTTTTTGATAACTCATCAATTTTATTTAAAGCTACAATTAACGGCTTACCATAACTTCTTACTAGATTTAAAATCCTGAGATCTTGATCTACAACTCCATTTGTAGCATCTATCAACATTAATACGATATCTGATTCGTCTACTGAATGCATGGCTCTTACATATGAAAAATACTCAACGGCCTGACTTTGTTTAAATTTTTTCCGAATTCCAGCAGTATCAATAAAAATGAAATCCTCTTCATTAAAAGAAAACGGGACATGAATAGAATCTATAGTTGTACCAGGTATATTAGATACAATTAAACGATTTTGTTTTGTAAATTGATTTATAAAAGTTGATTTACCAGCGTTTGGCCTACCAATTACAGCAATTTTTGTTCCATTAGTATCATCGTATTCTTCAGCCAAATGATCAAATTGTTTTGCAATTTGAATTTGCAGTTCTTTGATTCCTCTTGAATGCTCAGCACTAATTTCAATTATGTCAATTACTCCTTTTTGAATTAAATCGTGTTTTGCATTTGATTGTTTTTTTATATCAATTTTATTTAATACAACAAAAAAAATTTTATTCATTTTACGAATAACTTGAAGTAAATTGATGTCATCAACTGTTAACTCTTCTGAGGCATCAATAACTAACAATAAAAGATTAGAATCTTCTGCAGCTATAATTGCCTGTTTTGTGATCGCCTCAGTGAATTCAGTAACTTCTGAACCTATACCGCCTGTATCAATTATTAAATAACGATGATCTTTAATAGATAGATACCCAAAATTTCTATCTTTTGTAAGACCAGAATAATCTGAAACAATTGCGTTTCGTGTTTTTGTTAACTTATTAAATAAGGATGATTTACCAACATTTGGTCTGCCAAGAATTGCTATTGAATTTAACATTATTCAAATACATCTTAAAAAGAAACTGCAACTATATTAGATTCTTGATCGATTACATATGCAAGATTTCTAAACGATACTATGCTAACAATTGGATTACCAGACACCTTTCTTCTTCCTACAGTTATTCCTGTCAAAGTGTTAATAACATGTATATACCCTTCTAAATCACCCACAAGCATCAAGTTGTCATGCATGGATCCATTTGAAAGTTCTCTGCGAAGATATTCTTCTGAACTCCATGAAGAAGATAAATTTGTCATTGAAAAAGATAGTATTGAGCCATCATCTTGGATCACCATGAGCATATTGTTACCAATAACAGGGGAATGGAAAGAAGATGCTTCTGCATTCCAAACAGGTCTTTTTTGAGCAAGATCAAATGCTGTTAATCTGCCTTGGTAATTTGTAGCAAAAATTAATTGCTGAGCTATAACTGGTGATGAATCAGAATCAATTAAATTTTCTAGTTCAGATGTGCCTTCAACAAAAGATATTGGCCCATCCCAAAGAAAATATCCTGTATCTAAATCAAATGCTCCTATTCTGCCATTATCGAAAGTTGAATAAACAATATTATTTTCAATAATAGGTTCGCCTGTTCCTCGAACGGTAAGTGCTGGTAATTGAGATCTAAATGACCACTTTTGCTCGCCAGTTAAGCTATCTAAAGCTACTAATTCTCCTGCTGAATTCTTAACAATTATCAATGAGGGAGAAATGACTCCATTTATTAGAATTTCTCCTCCAACACTTTTTTCCCATAAGGTTTCTTTGGTGATTGAATCTATAGCTATCACAAAACCATTGGTATCAGAAACGATGATCTTACCAAAACCAGATGCAGTTCCAGCAGACAAATTTCTTTTTAGATCTATTTCCCAATTAATTTTGCCGGTACTTGGATTAATCGATACAAGATTACCATCAGGGTCAGCTACAATCATTTCGTCAGAATAAAAAGATGGTACAAATGATCCTAGATCATTTTCGCCATTAAAAGATCTTTTCCATTCAACCTCTATTGGGTATTGATTTTGTATCTTTGCCAGCTTGACAGGTTCAGCACTCTCTTCCTCTGCATCGTCCGACCAAAAAGCAAGAGTTGAGCATGATGAGATAAAAAATAGCGTAATTGCAAAAACTATATTTATTTTCATTTCTTATAACTCAATGGAATTTATTTTTATATTAAGAATAGATTTTTGCGATTCATTACGAGCATTTTCTATTGCTAATTCATATTGCTCCATTGCAAGCTCCTCTTTTTTCAAACCAACAAGAGCGTCGCCTTTTATCTCATAAACCATTGGATGTTCTGAATTTGAAGCAAAAGAATCTAAAACTTTTAGGACATTGGTGAAATTCTTATTGCTTAACTCGATTCTTGCAATATTAATTTTAGCAACTGAATTAAGTACATTATTTCCAAAATAACCCGAGGTATCATCTAAGAGTAGTCTAAAATTTTCTAATGCCTCAGAAAGATTCCCCTGTCTAGCTAGATTTGAACCATTAATCATCATAGCCAATTGCGCATAGCCCGTCCCTGAAAAAGTATCTTGCAATTCATCAAAAATCTCTCTGGCGCTTTCATTATTAGATTCAAGAGCTGTTAACCAAGAGTCATATATTGTTGCAGCATCAGAATTTCTTGTTTCCTTGTATGACTGAAAACTGATTATAGAAATTAAAGAAATGAAGATTATTGCAAGTGAAGACAATATAATCGTCTTATAGTCCTTAAAAAAATTTATAACAGCGGCAAATCTTTCCTCATCTGAATTGTACTCTGCCATGACTTCTCCTAAAGATTGATATATTGGTTGATCAACTCTTGCACGCTTAGTATTTCTTGCCCACCTTTTTCACGCAGATCTTTCCATATAACTTGGTTGTTCTTTGATTCTTGTTCGCCAATAATTACTGCAAAGCTACATCCAGATTTGTTAGCTTTTCTAAGTTGAGATTTTATACTTCCATTACTTAAAAAAGTATTAAGACTAATAGAATTATTGGCTAATCTTAAATCATTAGCTATTTTATATGTTTTTTTATTAATCTGCTCTTCACTGACAATAAATCCAACTTTTATTTTTTGAGATAAATCATCCATGTTTATTAGCTGCACAATTCTTTCTACACCAATTGCAAAACCAATAGAATGCATATCTTTGCCACCAAGTTGATTTGAGAGATTGTCATATCTCCCTCCACCAAGAAAAGCGTCTTGCGATCCAAGCTCTTTAGAAACTGTTTCAAAGACAATTCCAGTATAGTAGTCTAATCCTCTTACTAATGATTGATCAATTTGAATATCACATTGATCTTTAAAAGCGCTCACAAGACCGTCTAAAAATACTTTAGACTCCTCAGATATGAAGTCTTGATATTTAGGAGCATTTTTTAATAATTCTATCGTAGACGATTCTTTTGAATCCAAAATTCTTAAAGGGTTAGAACCAAGTCTTGCTTTGTCTTTTGCATGCAATTCATTTGCATTTGGCTCAAGAAATTTAACAAGGGATTTGCAAAAACTCTCTTTTGCATCCGCATCACCAAGATGGTTTATCTTAAGAGTATATTCGCTAATGCCTAATGATTGATTTGTCTGCAGAATCATAGATATTAACTCATGGTCTGCAGCGCCTTCATCAAACCCAAGATATTCGACTCCTATTTGATGAAACTGTCTAAATCTTCCCTTTTGAGGTCTTTCATATCGAAACATGGGCCCTTGATACCACACTTTATGTTTTTCTTGCTCTTGCTTTTTTTGAATAATTGCCCTGATGATGCTGGCAGAACCTTCTGGTCTTAGACTGATACTTTCTTTATTACGATCTAAGAAAGAATAAAGTTCTTTGTTGACAATATCAGATGAATTACCCGCTGATCTTGAAAAAAGTTCTGTAGATTCTAACAAAGGGGTTCTGATTTCATTAATGTCGAAAGAATGAAAGATTTGAAAGAGCTTTGATTCAAAGTAATGCCATCTTTCTAGATCCTCGGGAAATAGATCAGGCATACCTCTTAATGATTGAATTTTCAATGTTTAACCTTTAACAATTATTTCAACAGCATTTTTCTTTTGGAGTTGTTCTTTCACTTGCTCTTCTATTGTATCAACAAGTTTTTCATTTGAAATTTTCTTTGAGGGTAGTCCATCAACGTATAATAAATTGCTAGGTCCTCCAGTTAAACCAACGTCTGCTGCCTTTGACTCCCCAGGACCGTTTACATAACAACCAATTATTGCAACCTCCAAATCTTCAGAAATTCCCTCAAACCTTGTTTCTAATTCATTAACCACCTCAATAACATTGAAGTTCTGCCTAGAACAACTTGGACAAGCAACGATTCTGATACCTCGACTCCTTAAATTGAGGCTTTTTAAAATATCCCAGCCAATTTTAACCTCATCCACTGGATCAGAAGCTAAAGACACTCTGACAGTATCTCCGATACCCTCTGATAGAAGCATACCTAAGCCAATAGAGGATTTAACTGAACCCGCTCTGAAACTTCCTGATTCCGTAATTCCAAGATGTAATGGCTGATCTAGCAGTTCAGAAATCTTCCTATAACTTTCAACAGTCATTTGAATATTTGATGCTTTTAAACTGAGCTTAAAATTTGAAAAATCGTGCTTGTCCAAAATATCTACATGTCGCAAAGCCGATTCAACCAAAGCATCAGAGTTTGGTTCTCCATATTTTTTCTGGAGGTCTTTTTCAAGAGAGCCAGCATTCACCCCTATTCTTATTGGAATATTATTATCAATAGCAGCTTGTATTATTTCTTTAACTTTTTCTTCTTTACCTATGTTACCTGGATTAATCCTAAGGCAATCCGCAGAATCAGCTACAAGCAAAGCAATTTTATAATCAAAGTGAATGTCTGCAACTAAAGGAATTGATACAGAGCCTTTGATTTTTTTAAATGCCTTTGCGCATTCATTATCAGGAACTGAAACTCTTACAATGTCAGCACCAGCTGCCTGCAATTGCTCAATTTGATTAACAGTTGCTTGAACATCAGCGGTATTTGTATTTGTCATGGATTGAATAGATATTGGATGATCGCCACCAACACCGACATCACCGACAAATATATGATCAGTTTTTTTTCTTTTTATCCAAGAATTATTCATTCATCAAGCACTATTGGATCAACATTAACATTACTCTCATTTGAATCAAGTTTATCTGTAAATAAGAAATCATTGATCTGATTATTTAACTCATGTATTTCAGATTTTAGTCTTTGCTCTGGATCAACATTCAATTCTAATGAGCCTAGCATTACTGGATTTGTCGAGGTTTCTTCACTTTTTTCATCAATAGAATCACCTAAAATCACAAGAAAAATAATTGCAATTAAAGTGATAACAACTAAAAGAGAAGAAAATATTTTATTTTTCTCTAAAAAAGGCTCCGGATGATTTCTCAATTTTTCTTCTCTTGCAGCCTTTTCAATTAAATCTAAATTAAAAATATCAAAAAAAGTTGCCTCTATTGAAAGAAAGTTGGCATATTTTTCGAAATATTTTAGTGCGTATGTTCTTGCAGGAAAAACTGAATAGTCTCCTGATTCTATCGCCCTGATATATTCAATATTAATAACTGCTTCAATTGAAACTTCAGCTAGGCTTAAAGATTTCTGCAATCTAGCGTCCTTAAAAATTTTACCTACTTTTGCAGTTTGAGCTGATTTGAGATTCATGACGTATTTATAAGGTTAATTGAATTCCCTTTATTTTTTCCCCTAATACTCTTAGTAAGCTTACCAACAAGTTGGCCACACGCTCCATCTATTGCATCACCACGAGTTATTCTTAAAGTCGTGATCATTCCTTTTTGTATTAGAAAATCTTTAAATGCTTGAATAGTGCTATCAGGAGATCTTGAATAATTATTTCCATCAAATGGATTAAATGGAATCAGATTTATCTTACATGAGACTCCTTTTAATACTTTCACTAACTCTTTAGCATGCTCTATTGAGTCATTTACTCCATCAATTAATATGTATTCAATGGTTATTGTATGTCGCTTACTTTTATTTTTAAGGTACTTTTTACATGAATTCAATAATTCATCTAGTGGATATTTTTTGTTTATGGGTACTATTTCATTTCTAAGGGTATTATTTGCTGCATGCAAAGAAATGGCTAGAGAAACGTCAGTTCTTGATGAGAGCTTATCTATTTCTGGAACTATTCCAGATGTGCTGAGGGTAATCCTTCTTTTCGATAAACCATAAGCATTTTGATGCTGCATTAAACTTATTGAGTCTAAAACAGGTTCAATGTTAAGAAGAGGCTCTCCCATGCCCATAAAAACAATATTTGAAATTGGTTGAGCAAATTCTTCATTGAAATTTGCTAACCAAAGCTGACCTATAATTTCAGCACTCGACAAATTTCTTTCAAAACCCTGATGGCCAGTAGCGCAAAAAGTACACTGCAATGCGCATCCTGCTTGAGAAGATATACATAAAGTGAGCCTTTTCTTTTCCGGTATTTTTACCATTTCTATCATTGATCCTGAATCAAGTTTAATTAAATACTTTTTAGTTCCTTCAGGTGAAGTCAGGCATTCTTCAATTATTGGTGGTTTTATCTCTGCAACTTCGAAGAGTTGGTTTCTTAAGTTCGCACTAAAGTCAGTCATTTTGTCAAAATCAATAACTCCCCTTTGATGGACCCACTTCATAAATTGCGAAGCCTTGAAATTTGGTTCACCTAGTGAATTAAAAAAATTAACTAAAGAATCATGAGTCAATCCTAATAAGTTAATTTTTTCTTTTGACACTTACTTAAAAAATCTCACTATCGTCAAAAAAGTAAGAAATCTCCCTAGATGCACTTTCCACTGAGTCAGATCCATGTACTGCATTTGCATCAATTGTTTTAGCAAAATCAGCTCTAATGGTTCCTGATTCTGCCTCACTTGGATTAGTGGCTCCCATTAAATCTCTATTTTTTAAAATAGCGTTCTCTCCCTCAAGGACTTGAACAAAAACCGGAGCTGATGTCATATATTCAACAAGATTTGTAAAAAAGGGCTTTCCATCATGCTCAGCGTAGAATCCCGCAGCTTTGTCTTGGTCCATATGAATTAACTTTCCTGCAACAACCTTGAGGCCGTTACTCTCAAATCTATCAATAATTTTGCCAATAATATTTCTTGACGTTGCATCGGGTTTTATGATCGATAATGTACGTTGGATTGTCATAGAGTGATTCCTAATTTTTGCGACATTATAGTTTAGTTAGTCTAATTCATCTATCCAAGCCATTTGAATAGCTTCTAAAATTTTCTCGTTTGAACTATTCGGGTCGCCAATGAAGTGATCCAGGTTGCATATTTTTTTATGCAAATCAGGAAAACTTATCCACTGAGGATCAATTTCAGGAAAGTTTTCACACAATTCTATAGCAATTTCTTGTATGTCTGTCCAATTAATTTCCATTAGTGGTCTTCGGAAACCAGGTTAATAGTGTATTTTGGAATTCTAATGACTGTCATCTCATCAACAGGATATACCTGACAGCCTAATCTAGAGTTTTGCTCAAGTCCCCATGCTTTATCAAGCTGATCCTCTTCCTCATCAGAAGCATCCTCTAAATTATTAAAACCGTCTTCAATAATGATATGGCATGTTGTACATGCACAAGACATTTCACACGCATGCTCGATCTTAATCTTACTTCTTAGGCATGCCTCTAAAATACTTTCGCCAGGAAGGGCTTCAATAATAGCACCCTCAGGACAAAATTCTTCGTGAGGTAAAATTTTTATTTTTTTTTTACTTGGGAAGTAACTTCAGAACTAAAGTTTTTATCACTATCCACAGTGAAGCTCTCTCCGCATCCACAAACTGAAGTTGCATTTGGATTATGGAATTTAATACCTTTGTTAAAGCCATCTTCTTCATAATCGACTTTACTACCTTTTAGAAATTCAAAGCTTTTTGGATCAATTAAAAATGTACAATCATCATGCTTGATTACCGTATCATCCTGAGCATGAGTTTCTTCGTATTCAAAAAAATATTCATATCCTGAACATCCAGCTTTCTTCACACCAATTCTGATGGATTGATTTACTTTTTCTTTTTTAAGCAATCCAGAAAAGTGTGAAATCGCTACATCGGAAAATTGAAGTTGCTCAGGCTTAAATTTATCCATATTTAACTACTGCTTTTGCTCAAAGTCATCTATTGCCTGTCTAATAGAATCTTCTGCTAAAACAGAACAATGAATTTTTATTGGAGGAAGCTCTAATGCCTCAGCAATTTCAACATTCTTTATTTCTCTAGCTTCCTCAAGAGTTTTACCGATGAGCATATCAACTATTTCACTTGATGATGCGATAGCTGAACCACATCCATATGTTTTAAATTTAACATCTTTGATAACGTGAGTATTACCTTTAGATTCGCACTTTATTTGCAATTTCATAACATCACCGCATGCGGGTGCACCAACCATTCCAGTACCAACATTAGCTTCTTTAGGATCGAACCTTCCTACATTGAATTTTTCAGGCTCGTTAAGTGTTTTTTCGAACTTATCAATTACTTTTCTACTATATGCCATAAATACCTCCCAATATTTAATGGGTTTGCCATTCAACTGTATCTAGATCAACCCCATCTAAATACATTTCCCACAATGGAGATAGCTCTCTAAGCCTATCAACAGCGTGGTTAATCAAAGATAATGTATAATCAACATCCTCTTCAGTGGTAAATCTTCCAAAAGAAAAACGAATTGAGCTTGATGCAAGCTCATCTTTTCTTCCAAGCGCTCTAAGAACATAGGATGGCTCCAAACTTGCGGAGGTGCAAGCCGATCCTGAGGATACAGCAATGTCTTTCAAAGCCATAATTAATGATTCTCCCTCAACATATGCAAAGCTAATATTTAATATATTGCTAACTTTATTATTCATATCGCCATTAACATAGATTTCCTCAATCTTGGAAACAGAATCATAAAACTTGTTATGTAATGACTGTACTTTTTTTATATCCTTATCCATTTCCTCTTTTGCAATCCTAAATGCTTCTCCCATTCCAACAATCTGGTGAGTAGCCAAAGTGCCGGATCGCATACCTCTTTCATGACCACCACCATGAATTTGAGCTTCAATTCTTACACGTGGCTTCCTTCGAACAAATAATGCTCCCACTCCCTTAGGTCCATATGTTTTATGAGCTGAAAATGACATTAAATCTACAGGAAGAGTGGTTAAGTCAATTGGTACTTTGCCAGTACTCTGTGCAGCGTCTACGTGAAAGAATATTCCTTTTTCTCGAGCAATTTTTCCAATGCTTTCCAAATCATTAATTGTGCCTAGTTCATTATTAATATGCATAATTGAAATCAAAATAGTATCTTCTCTTATTGCATTCAAAATAGCTTCGTCAGTTATAAGACCGCCCTCGTTTGGTTCTAAGTAAGTAACTTCAAAACCATCTCTTTCTAATTGTCTGCATGGATCTAAGACCGCTTTATGTTCTATCTTTGACGTAATAATATGTTTTCCTTTAGATTGATAAAAATTTGCTATTCCTTTTATAGCTAAGTTATCGGCCTCAGTAGCACCAGAAGTCCAAACTATTTCTCTAGGATCGCAGCCAACTAGATTTGCGACATGAGATCTTGCTTCCTCAACAGATTCCTCAGCCTTCCAGCCAAATTTATGCGAACGTGATGCAGGATTTCCAAAATTACCATCTAAAGTTAAATGATCAGATATTTTTTTTGCAACTCTTGGATCAACAGGTGTCGTAGAAGCATAATCCATGTAAATCGGTAGTGTAAGTTTTGTGCTCATGATTAAATTTCCTTAAGAGCTATATGAGGCCTCTTGGGCTTTTCTACAAGATCTACAATTGATATTTCACTTAAAAAATTATCAACTACATTATTTAGGTCATCCCACAGCTTGTGCGAGTTACACTTATTACCAAAATGACATGTTGAAGTCCCTGAGCAATTGGTTGAGTCTAGATTTTCTTCAACTGCTTCCATAATTTTTTTGATGGTTATGTTTTTGGGGCTTGTGGCATATACATATCCGCCCTTTCTGCCTCTAACACTCTTCACAATGCCTGCTATTCTAAGTTTTCTGAATAATTGCTCAAGATATGTCAGATTGATGCCTTGCCTAGCTGAGATATCTTTTAAGGAGACAGGAGAATCATGAGCAGATAAATATTCTAGGTCTGCCAAAGCATTAACTGCATAGTGGCTTTTAGTTGTAAAATTCATGAAGGTATTATCAATACCTGAGTAAATTAGTCAAGTTTAATTTGCATTCCAAGACGTTCGCCAACTTCTCCATACGTTTCAATAACATTTCCAAGATCTTGGCGAAATCTATCTTTATCCATTTTTGTAAGGGTATCTTTATCCCACAAACGACAACCATCGGGCGTAAACTCGTCAGCAAGCAACATCTTTTCACCAAGTTTTCCAAACTCTAATTTATAGTCAACTAAAATTAAATTAGCTTCCATAAAAAAATCTACCAAAATATTATTTATTTTCAGGGTTAAGTCCCTCATTGCATCTGCATCTTCTTGAGTAGCCCATCCAAACGACTCAATATGATGATCATTAATTAATGGATCACCAAGATCATCATCCTTTAAAAAAAATTCAAATAATGGTGGATCAAGTATCAGGCCATCCTCAATTCCCAATCTTTTACATAATGAGCCTGTTGCCCTATTCCTAACAACACATTCAATTGGAAACATTTCTAATTTATAAACAAGGGATTCATGATTGGATAACAATTTTATAAAATGTGTTTCTATTCCTTTCGATGCAAGAAACTCCATGACAAATGCATTAAATTGATTATTAACCTTCCCTTTGTTGTCTAAAGCCTCAACTTTTTTGCCATCAAAAGCAGATGTGTCATCTCTAAATTCCATGATTAACTGATCAGGCTCATTGGTGGTATATAAAGATTTAGCTTTTCCGGTGGTAATTTGCGATATTTTTTCCATAATATTTAACTTAGTAATTCATTAATTTTAGATATTAAAGCCTCAGCCTCTTCTTCAGAACCATCCAAAGCCTCAACATAAATATTAGTTTTTCCATTCAAGACTTCAAGCTTTATTTTAAATTCAGCTTCTTCCCCTAGCAATAGGGAAGTATTATTTTCATCATTGTTAAAATTAAGAAATGAAAACCAGCCCTCTTCTTCAGTTTCCACAGCATAACTTACAAAAAATAATCCATTGTCTCTGTCAATATCATTTGAAGTAATTTTTCCTGCATCTAAAGCTCTGCTTACTGCCGACCAGGCTCTATCGAATCCGAGATTTAACTCTATGATTGTTTGATCATTTAAATTAAAAATTTTAGTTTTCTTTCGATCATTTAAATTTTGTGCTGCTAAAGATGTTCCAGAAAAAGAAGAAACTGAACTAGCAAAAAACTTTACTATATCGCTTAACTGATCTTGTATAAATTCTGGATCCTGCACTAACGCTTCAGATGGATCTGTGGCAAAAGTTGAAAGGAATATTTCAGTTGACGCTTCCTTTATACCATGCTCAATTGTAACTTTAAAATTTATATTATCTGAAAATTCGACAAGCATTATGCCTGTATCAGGATTTGCATCTATGATATTTAAAGAAAGTGCTTCAAAATAATTTTTAGCTATGGGCCATGAAGTTGAAGGGAGAGTCTCCACATAGACCCACATAAGCTCACCTAATCTACGAAGTTGAATCTCATTAGACTCACCTGAAGAAAAAATTTGCCGAGGAGCTGGAATATTTTGAACCTCAACAAAATTTTCATTTAAACCTATCGGGGGATAATGATCATCTTTTTGTATTTTAGTACTATCATTTTCTGGCAGAGTAAGGTCCTCTGACAATTTCTCATCAAAAAAATCATTTTTAGTTTCAGGAAAAAACCCTTCTGGCCCAGTTATATATGAACAACTCGTAAACCAAAAAATTAAAAATAAAGAAGAAAAAAAATTAAGATTTTTCATATTAATTCTAATTTTGATAATTCATTGGAAATTTCTTCATGAAAAGCTTTATTTAAAGAAACGAGTGGGAGTCTAATTCCAGAATCAATTTTTTTCATTTTTTCTAGTGCCCATTTTACAGGAATTGGATTAGATTCAACGAATAAAAGGTCATATAGATTAAGAAATCTTTTGTTTAGATCGATTGCTTTACTATATTCTTCGCTCAAATTAAATTTACAGATCTGAGAAATAGCTTTAGGAACAACATTTGCAGCAACTGAGATTACTCCGTCAGCCCCCTTTTCCATGAATAAATTAAAAGTTGGATCATCTCCAGATAGTATTGAGAAGTTTTTTTTATCTTTTAATTTTTCTTTAATTTCAAGAAGTTCATGCATTCTTTGCTCGTCATCTACTGCCTCTTTGATGCCGATAATATTTTGATGATCAGATAAACGAAAGACTATTTCAGGCTTCAAGTCACATGCTGTCCTGGAAGGAACGTTATACAAAATTTGGGGAATATTGACTGCATCAGCAATTTTTAAATAATGTTTGAATAGGCCTTCTTGATTAGGTTTATTGTAATAAGGTGTTACAACTAATGCATAATCAGCTCCAAGGTTAAAAGCTGTTTTGGTTAGTTCTATGGCTTCCTGTGTCGAATTAGCTCCTGTTCCCGCAATTACAGGAACTCTTCCGTTGGTATATTCTATTGTCTTCTCAATAATTTCTAGATGCTCCACAACATTAACAGTAGCTGATTCGCCAGTTGTTCCAACAGAAACGATTCCACTTATACCATCTTTGATTTGCCATTCAACAAGATCCTTTAATGATCCATAGTCTAACTCACCATTTGGGAGCATTGGGGTAACTAAAGCTACAAAACTTCCTTGAAGGGGTTGCATCATCATTGTTTTCAGTAAAAAATAAAACTATACACTTTTTTAAGGAAATTATGGCTAAAAATCTAGAAGGAAAAAAATGTCCCAAATTTAAAGCAGACGCAACAAGCGATAAAACTATTTCAAATGACACATTTCATG
>CENU01176219.1_pt1 | contig 15828 bp, 11 predicted proteins | sample 361331 | NCBI WGS metagenome assembly CENU01 (sample SAMEA2619766, study PRJEB7988) | marine metagenome | isolation source: saline water (ENVO:00002010), including | reverse complement strand
ATCTGCACCGGTATGGTCAACAGCACAGGTGCCAGCAGCGGGTCGATGTTCGGCACCGTCACAACCCGGTCGGCAAAATCGACGGTTGCGGCGGCCCGCTCCTCGGTAATCAGGATGATGCTGGCCCCCCGCGCGCTGGCTTCCTGAAGATTGCTGGCAGCCTTGCCCATGACCTCGCCCGCCGCCAGAAGCGCGATCACCGGCAGACCTTCCTCGATCAGGGCGATCGGGCCATGCTTCATTTCACCGGAGGCAAATCCTTCGGCATGAATATAGCTGAGCTCCTTGAGTTTCAGCGCCCCTTCCATAGCCACCGGGAAGAGCACATCCCGACCGAGATAGAGAGCCGAACGCGCCGTTGTCAGCTCATGGGCGATTGGGCGAATCTCGTCGAACGATGCAAGCGCACGGCCCACCATTGAAGGCAGTTTCTGGATTTGCGCGTGAATCTCGTCCCGTCGCGCCGTATCAATGGCGCCCTTCGCCTCGGCAAGCGCGGTGGCAAAGCTGATCAGCGCCGTCAGTTGTGCGGTAAATGCCTTGGTGCTTGCCACGCCGATTTCAGGGCCGGCGCGCGTCGGCATCACCAGATCAGCCTCACGCGCGATGGTGCTTCCCGGCACATTGACAAGCCCGATGGTCTTCAGCCCGGCCTCGCCGGCATGGCGCATCGCCATCAATGTGTCCAGGCTTTCACCCGACTGGGAAATGGCAATGGCACAGCTGAAAGCGCCGGTGACCGGCTTGCGATAGCGGTACTCAGAGGCAATCTCGCAGGTGACAGGAACCCGCGCCAGCGCCTCGATCCAGTAGCGTGCCACCATGGCAGCATAATGGCTTGTGCCTGCCGCCAGCATCACAATGCCATCAATCTGCGCCAGCTCTTCGCGAGGCAGCGGCGTCGACAAGGTGCCATCAGCCCCGGTCATGGCAGCCAGCGTATGCGCAATGGCGTCTGGCTGTTCATGGATTTCCTTCTCCATGAAATGCCGGTACCCACCCTTGTCGACAACACCCTGGCTGGCAGCGACGATCACCACCTCACGATTGACTGGCGTACCGGCGCTGTCAAACACCTCTGCCCCCTCCGGCCGCACAATGGCAAAATCATTATCTTTCAGATAGATGACATCACGTGTGAGATGTGACAGCGCCATAGCATCGGATCCGATGAAACTGGCGTTTTCGCCAAGGCCAATGGCCAGCGGTGATGCGTTCCGTGCGACAATCATCATATCCGGATAGTCGACATGCATCGCCGCCAACGCGAAGGCGCCCTCGATCCTGGAAAGAACACTGGCGGCGGCTTGTTCAGGCGTCATGCCTTCGTCAAACGCCTGAAGGAACAGATGCGCCAGCACCTCGGAATCAGTCTCGCTGGAGAACAGGTGCCCGGCGGCCTCAAGGGTTGCGCGAAGGGCGACATGGTTTTCGATGATGCCGTTATGGACAATGGCAACCTTGTCACCTGCCACATGCGGGTGCGCGTTCTGTTCGGTCACGCCGCCATGCGTTGCCCAGCGCGTATGGCCAATGCCGGACTGGCCGGCGAGCGGGGATTCACGCATCAGGTCAGACAGGTTCTTCAGCTTGCCAACTGCGCGCTGCAGGCCAAAACCATCCTTTGTCTGGGTCACGATACCGGAACTGTCATACCCACGATATTCGAGCCGTTTCAGGGAATCGAGGATGGTTTCCGAACAATCAGCCAATCCCACAACGCCGACAATGCCGCACATGCGCCGAACTCCATTCCTGTCTCTGTCGTTTCTGACCCGAAAATCAGATGAACCCTGCCGCACAATAGTGGCAAAATTTCTCACAGGAAAGTACCAGACACCTGCTCAAATTACCCTAAACAAATAAGATGACTGCAGACACGGCACGTCATTGAAGACAACGCCATGTTGGGCTTATATAGGGGCATGAGCTTTTCCGCTATCATCCTTGCGGCTGGCAAGGGAACACGCATGAAATCGGCGGTGGCAAAGCCGCTCCATCAGGTTGGTGGACGCGCCATGCTGGCCTGGTCCATTGATGCCGCCAAAGCTGCCGGTGCCGACAGCATTGTCACGGTTCTGTCGCCTGACAGCGAAGACATCCAGACATGGCTTGATGGTGCGCCCTTTGCGATCCAGCGCGACCAGAACGGCACCGGTGACGCTGTTGCCGCTGCGCGTGATGTCGTCGGTGGCGATGACGGCATCGCCATCATCATGTTCGCCGACACACCACTCGTCACGGCAAGCAGCCTGACCGCGCTTGCCGACTGTGTTGCCGCAGGTGCCGCCATCGCCATCGCCGGGTTCGAGCCAGCAGACCCAACAGGCTATGGCAGGCTGGTGCCGGATGAGGACGGCGGCATCAACCGCATTGTGGAGCATAAAGACGCGACCGAAAAGGAACGCCGGATCGCCCTTTGCAATGGCGGCATCATGGCGGTTCGCACGCCGGCCCTGTTCGCGTGGCTGTCACGCATCACCAACGACAATGCCAAGGGCGAGTATTACCTGACGGATATCGTCGAGCTTGCTGTCGCCGACGGCGATCAGGTGCGTCACGTCGCCATAGCCGAGGAAGAGGTGATGGGGGTCAATGACAGGCTCGACCTTGCCCGCGCCGAGGCTGCATTGCAGTCACGCCTTCGCATTGCCGCGATGGAAGGCGGTGTCACCATGACTGCGCCGGAAACGGTGTTCCTGTCCGCTGATGCCGTCATCGAACGCGATGTGATCATCGAGCCGCATGTTTTCATCGGTGCCGGTTGCCATATCGGTGAAGGCAGCATGATCCGTTCATTCTCGCACCTTGAAGGCGCAAGGCTTGGTGCCTGCTGCATGATCGGACCATATGCACGATTGCGACCAGGCACCGAAGCCGATGAAGGCGTGAAAATCGGCAATTTCGTCGAGACCAAGAATACGCGGCTTGGCGCCGGTGCAAAGGCCAACCATCTGACCTATCTTGGCGATGCCGAGATCGGCAGCGAAGCGAATATCGGGGCTGGCACAATCACCTGCAATTACGATGGCTATGGCAAGTTCCAGACATTGATCGGTGACCGGGCTTTCATCGGCTCGAACAGTGCGCTTGTTGCGCCGGTAAGCATCGGCGCGCGGGCCATCATCGGTGCCGGCAGCACAGTTACCTCTGACGTGGAAGAGGACAGCGTCGCCGTCGCACGGGCCAGCATGACGGAAAAGCCCGGCGCCGCGAAAGCCTTCCGCGACCGCCGTGACCGGGACACAGGCAAAAAGGGGTAGGCAGATATGGACGCAACCACGGCCGCAAATGCCCTCGTCGCCCTTCAGAAAACGCGGATCCTTGTCATTGGCGATGTCATGCTTGACCGCTTCATCGATGGCTCGGTTTCGCGCATTTCGCCCGAGGCTCCGGTCCCCATTCTCGAAAAAAGCCGGGAGACACAGATGCCCGGCGGCGCGGCCAATGTAGCCGGTAACCTTGCCAGCATTGGCTGTGACGTGCGGCTTGTCTCGGTCACAGGCGATGATGCCCAGGGCCGGTCGGTTGCTGCCCTTCTCGGGTCCAATATGGCGATCGACTTTCATCAGATCATCGACCGTGACAGACCGACAACGACGAAGACGCGGTTCCGGGCCGACGGACAGCAGGTCCTTCGGTTCGACGAGGAAGTGACCGAAGCGGTGGATGCCAGAGTCGGCCAACAGCTGCTCGACACCTTTGATGCGGCCCTGCAGGATGCTGACCTTGTCATCATCTCCGACTACGCCAAGGGGGCGGTGCCACCATCCTTGATCCCGGACGTCCTCGGTCTTTCAAAGGCTGCCGGAAAAACCGTCGTGGTCGACCCCAAACTGCCCGACTTCAGCGCCTATGCCGGTGCCACCCTGCTCACGCCAAACCTTGCTGAACTGCGGAAGACCGGCATTGTCGAGGGTGACACGCTGGAACAGATCGCCGCCGGGGCCAGTCAACTTGCGGTCGCGCACGATATGGAGGCGATGCTGGTCACGCTCAGTGCACGGGGCATGCTCCTCGCCGGTGCCGACGGGTCCTGGCACCATGCGGCGGCACAGGCGCGCGAGGTGTTTGATGTATCGGGTGCCGGGGATACGGTCATTGCGATGATGGCGGGGGCGCTTGCCGGCGGGGTGAACCGCGCGGACGCCATGTCGCTTGCCAATATCGCGGCGAGTGTCGTGGTGGCAAAATCGGGGACGGCGATTGCCAGCCCCGGAGAAATCATCGATCAGGCCGGCGCGGCCACACCGCCGCTTGACTGGCCACATTGGGCTGCCACCTGTCAGACATGGCGCGATGCCGGCCAGAAAATCGGATTCGCCAATGGCTGTTTCGACCTTCTTCACCCTGGCCACATCTTTTTGCTGCAAAGCGCAGCCAAGCAGTGTGACCGGCTGATTGTCGGACTGAACAGCGATTCCTCGGTCCGCAAGCTGAAGGGGGACGGCCGTCCGGCACAATCAGCCGAGCGCCGCGCGGCAGCGATGATCCAGCTTCCCTTCGTTGATGGTGTTGCCATTTTCGACGAGGAAACGCCGCTGCAGCTGGTGACAGCCCTGCAGCCCGATTTCATCTTCAAGGGCGGCGATTACAGCCCCGAGGATGTGGTGGGAAGTGACATCGTCAAGGCCCGTGGCGGCGAGGTCAGGATCATCCCGACGCTCGGCAGCCACTCAAGCACCAGGCTGATCAGCAACCAGACCTAGGCCCACAACCGCTAGCTTGCGGTTGTGGTGCCTTTGCGCTCGGCCTCGATGTTCGCGTTGATGGCCTTCTCGAATTCACGAAGACGCTTATAGACACTGGCAAGCTCGACGATGGTTGGCCAGCTCCGGAACAGGTACTGCATCGAGCCTTCGACCCGGCCAAAGGCGCGAATGATCTGCTGCATCACACCAAGGCTGATCATCCCGCCAACAATCGCCGGAGCAAGGAAGATATAGGCCACAAGAACGTTGGTCTGAAGATAGGCCAGGCGACCTGTGTTGAAATAGAGATAGCGGGCATAGCTCTTGAAGTGGATGCTCCGCACATCGTCAAAAAGCTCTTCCAGAGATTTCGGCCTGACCGTCCCATCATCCTCGGCAATCACCAGAAGCTTGCGATAGGCTGCTTCCTTCTTCTGCAGATCATATTCAATGCCGACAAGACGGAGAATCCAGGCAAGAATGATCATCAGCACTGTGCCGCCAACAGCCCAGATCAGCGCCCCTGTGACAAGACCGTATTCCCAGTCGCCAAACCACATGATGGTGATACCAGCACCAAGACCGAGAAGGATCGGGAAAAACTCGATAAGAACAAGAACACTCTCGATCAGCGATGTTCCAAGACTTTCGACAATCCGCGAGAATTTGATCGTGTCTTCCTGAACCCGCTGCGCGGCACCCTCGATGGTGCGCGCCTTGTCATAGACCTCGTGATACCACTCGACCATCGCGGTACGCCACCGGAACAGGAAATGGCTGGTCAGAAAGCTTGTCGCCAACCCCAGCGTGATGGCAAGGGCAGCAAGCTTACCAAAGCTGAGCAGCCCTCCGATATATTCCGTCATGGTCACAGCGTTCGGCTCACCAAGCGCCTTCTGGATCATGTCATAGAAATCACCGAACCATTCATTGATCTGGACGTCGATCTGAACCTGCACCCACAGCGCGCTGAGGATGACAAAGGAGCCAAGCCATGCCCAAAGGGCCCATTTGGCTGTGGTAAAAAATCTGAACATGTCTGCGGTCTCCCTTGACCAGTCATAGGCACTGCGGTGCCGGGAAGAAATGGGGGAATCGGATGCGAAATGGAACCCTGTGCGTCAAACAGCCCTTAACATCAGCCGGTCCGTTGCGCCGGCTCACTCCTGATCCGGTCGGTCATGAACGACCGCGCTGGTCACCACACCAAGACCGACAAAGACCGTCAGCATTGCCGTGCCGCCATAGGAAATCAACGGCAGGGGCGCACCCACAACAGGCAGCAGGCCGGTGACCATCGCCACATTCACGAACACATAGAGGAACAGCATCATCGCCACACCGATACAGGTCAACTGCGCAAACCGGCTGCCAACGCGATAGCTGATCGCCAGCACAGCGCCGATCAGCAGCAGATAGACGGCCAGGATAAAGAGGTTCCCGACAAGGCCAAATTCCTCGCCAATCATCGTAAAGACGAAGTCGGTCTGTTTCTCGGGAAGGTAATTCAGCTGGCTCTGGCTTCCCATCAGGAAGCCTTTGCCGAAAATCCCGCCCGAACCAAGGGCGATCTTCGACTGCGTGATCTGGTAGCCGGCACCAAGCTTGTCGGCCTCCGGGTTCAGAAAGGTCATTACCCGCGCCTTCTGGTACGGATGAAGCTGTGACCACAGCACCGGAAGCGATGCGGCAAGGCCGATCACCGCCACCAGAATATAACGCCAGGGCAGACCGGCCACGAACAGAATGGCAAGCGAGCCAAGCGCCAGCGCCATGGCTGTGCCAAGATCAGGCTGCTCCACCACCAGATAAAAGGGAACGGCGATCATCGCCAGCGGCGGCAGATAAGTCAGAAGCGAGCGTGTCTTCTCGATGGGCTGGCTTTCGAAATACCGCGCCAGCGCCAGTACCACAGCGATCTTTGTCGGCTCGGATGGCTGAAACGTGAAGCCTCCGACGGTTATCCAGCGCGCAACGCCATTTCCACCGCCAATCCCCAGCAACACAATCAGCATCGCGATCGAAACAAAATAGAGCGGATACGCCCATATCCGGAGCAACCGGAAATCCACAAAGGCGAGGATCAGCACAATCGCACCACCCACCGCCCCGCGTATGGCATGGCGTCCTGCCCAGGGCGTCCAGGACCCTTCCGAAGCGGAATAGAGTGCCAACGACCCGACGGTCACCAGCACCGCTGCCGCCAGCAGGATGTGCCATGGGACGCGGAGCATCGTTCGCAGGATTGTGACGTTTTCCGCTGCCATCAGGCCTTTCCACCTATTTCGAGCGCCCGTTGAAGCGCGGCACGGGCGATCGGCGCCGCCATCGAAGATCCGCTTCCCCCATGTTCGACAACGACCGCGACGGCATAGCGCGGGTTCTTCACCGGGGCATAGCCGACAAACAGCGCGTGGTCTCGTTCCTTCCAGGGGCGTTCGATATTCTTGGTGATTCCGGCCTCACGCTGTTCCTTGGTGATCCGCCTGACCTGAACGGTGCCGGTCTTTCCCGCGATGCCTCCCATGGCTGATGGCAGATTGTGCGCGCGGGCGGTGCCACGGCCACCATGCATGACATCGAACATGCCCTTGTGGACGATTCGAAGCGCTGCCGGCGAGATATCAAGATCTTCAAATTCGACATCACCCTCGACACTTCGAAGCGACGGCGTCACCGCCTTGCCACCATTGGCAAGACGTGCCGTCATCACAGCAAGCTGCAGCGGGGTGACAAGGACATATCCCTGACCGATGCCGGCCACCACTGTCTCACCAGGCGTCCAGACAACGCCTTGGGTCGCCAGCTTCCAGTCATGGTGCGGGATGATGCCCTGCTTTTCGCCGGGGATATCGATGCCGGTCACATCGCCAAGGCCAAGCTTGTTGGCCATGGCCTTGATCCGCTGAATGCCTGTCTTCAGCGCGACCTCGTAGAAGAACACGTCACAGGATCTTTCAAGCGCGCGCACCACATTCACCGCGCCGTGGCCATCCTCGAACCAGCAGTGAAAGGTGGCGTTGCCAAGCTCCATGCTGCCAGAGCAGCTGTACCTTGATCCCTCGCTGATGATTCCCGCCTCAAGAGCGGCAAGCGCCACCACCATCTTGAAAGTGGATCCCGGCGCATAGAGACCCGCCGTGACCCGGTTCAGCAACGGATTGCGCGGGTGTTCGTTCAATCTTCGCCAGTCTCTTGTCAGCAGCCGTTCGGTGAACATGTTGGGGTCATATGTCGGCGATGACACCATCGCGACAACCTCGCCATTGGTGACATCCATCACCACCACCGCCCCCGACTCGGGCGCCGTGATCTTTCCCAACGGGTCGCGAAGAAGCATGTTCTCGCCCGAGGCCAGATGAAGCTTCAGGTCACGATTGTCGGCAATGGCGCGCTGCACCTCGGCGCTTGCCATATCCACCGGTTCCGACTGACCACGGCGGAGGATCTCGGTAATGTGCTGCTGCAACCCGATATCAAGCGCCAGCTTCACATCGCCGCCTGATTTCGGCTCGAAATCACGGAACACACGGATCGGGCGGCCGCGGGCATTCACCTCGACCCGCTCCGCCCCGGGCTTGCCGCGAAGCTCGGGTTCCAGCGCATATTCGACGCCGATCTTGCCTGTGGCCAGATCGGGAAGTTCACGAAGCGCCCGGTTGTCCTCAATCTCGCGACTTGTCAGTGGCGAGACATAGCCGGTGACATGTCCGGTCAGCGCGCCCTGCGGGTAGATCCTGCGAAGCGACTTCTCGAAGGTCACCCCGGGAAGATAGGCCGAACGGATGGCGAGACGTGACAGCTCGCGCTGCGTCAGGCTCTCGCGGATCAGGATCGGGCGGAAGGATGGCCCCTTGCGCGCCTTTTCCAGGACCTCGGTGACCAGCTCCTCATCAAGCTTGATCAGCGAGGCAAGCTGCGCAAGTGCCTGTTCGACGTCACCAGCATAAAGCGGTGTGATGTGAAGCAGATAGGACTCGGCGTTGCCGGCCAGCAACCGCATCTTCCTGTCAACAAGCCGGCCCCGACGCGGCGGCACCACACGCCTGTCGAACTGGTTGCGGTCTGACAGGCGCTGGTAACGGTTGTTCTGCGCCACCTGCAGCTGATAGAGGCGTCCCGCCAGAAAACTGGTGACAAGAAACATGCCGCTGCCAAGCAGGAAGGTGCGGCGCCCGGTGACGCGGCGGTTTTCCTTCTGCTTGACCTTCTTGCTCATGTTCTGTCCCTGATCCGGTTCAAGGCCATCTTCGGCGTCGACAGGATAACATAGCCGATCGGGAACAGGATCATGGTCACGCCGATCTGGAACGCCACCGGTGTCAGTGACGGTATGGCAAAATTCACCGCGCTGAAGACAAGAAGCTGGAACAGCACGACGCCGGTTGTGACCACCGAGAATTCAACCCAGACATCACGGAAATCACCCTGAAGCAGCTTGGCACGGCGAAGCTCCATCAGGAAGACGACAGCGATATAGGCCGTGGCCCGTCCACCGATCAGGTCGGAGAACAGAAGGTCACTTGTCAGTCCAATGATGAAGCCGCTGATCAGGAGGACATATTTCTCATGGTGCAATGCCACCCAGTACAGGAAAATAAGCGACAGCATCGGGGTGGCGCCATAGAAGGCAGGCCAGAGGGCCAGGCCGCCCTCGAACATGGCGATCAGCACACCGATGGCCACCACGATGAACTGGAACGGCCAGTTCGACTCGAGTTCGGCCTGCTGGAAGAAACGGCCGCGCGGTGTCATTGGATCTCGCCCGACGCGTTGACGCCCTCGAACAGCTTCTTGTCATCCGCTTCGGGAAGTGGCGTGTAGTATTTGTCGAGCTCGAGATTGCCCATATCGATGCCATCGGTGCCCCCGACGAGGATCGAGACATAGCTGAGGTTGCGAAGATCGACAGCCGGCTGCACCCTTACGAAATCATCCTGCACCATATCGATGCGCCCTACCGGGACACCGGCTGGCAGAACGCCGCCATGACCTGATGTCAGCACCAGCTCGCCGATCTTCGGCGCGGCCTCCTCGGGCAGGAAGCGAAGTGACAGGTTCGGGCCGTTATTGCCAACAGTAACACCAGGCCAGGACGAGGATGAAAGGATCACCGGAATCTGCGCGTTGATGTCACTGATCATCAGCACCCGCGCATGGGTCGCCCCGACATCCACCACAAGCCCGACAAGCCCGTCGGCAGTAACCACTGGATTGCCCATCTCGATGCCCTGATCGGTGCCGTTCGCCACCAGAACCGTATGGGCAAATGCCCCACCAGGTGCGGTCACGGCGCGCGCGGTCAGCGGCCGACGACGTTCCGGCGCGACAGCACCGGCGACGCTGCGAAGCTGACGGTTCTCACCTTCCAGAATTTCGGCACGGCGACGCCAGCGCTTCAGCATGGCGTTCTCTGCCTGAAGGCGCACATTCTCGGCACGGAGCGAGGCAACGGTGCGGATACCCTGTGCCATGGTCTCGACACCGCGAACCGGCACCGACACCAGATCGACAAGGGGGGCGACAAAATCACTGAACCCCATACGCGCCGAACGAAGCGCGCTGAAATCCAGAGTGCCGAGAAACATCAGCGAAAAGCTGAAGACAACAAGGACGATATGCGCAATCCGCCGCTGCCTGATCTTTGCCTTGTCAGACGCGCGCATGGATCAGGAGGCTCCTCAAGCGCCGATCAGGACATTCCTGAGGGTCCGCAGCTCTTCCAGGCAACGCCCGGTTCCGAGTGCGACACAGGACAGCGGATCGTCGGCGATGGAGATGGGAAGCCCGGTGGCATCACGGAGCACGCCGTCGATGTCACGAAGCAGCGCCCCGCCACCGGTCATCACGATGCCCTTTTCGACAATATCGGCGGCAAGTTCCGGCGGCGCCTGTTCCAGCGCCATCTTCACACCGTCGACAATCTGCCGGACCGGGTCGGAAATCGCTTCGGCGACCTGCGCCTCGGTGATGGTGATTTCCTTGGGGACACCGTTCACGAGGTCGCGACCGCGAACCTCGATCTTCACGCCGGTGCTCTTCTCCGGCTTGCGCGCGACGCCGATGTTCTTCTTGATCCGCTCGGCGCTTGCCTCACCGATCAGAAGGTTATGCGTGCGGCGCATATAGGCGATGATCGCCTCGTCTATCTTGTCACCGCCAACACGCACCGAATGGGCGAAGACGATGTTGCCAAGCGAAAGGATTGCGACCTCGGTGGTGCCGCCGCCGATATCGACAACCATCGAACCCGACGGCTCGGTTACCGGAAGCGATGCACCGATAGCAGCGGCCATCGGCTCCTCAATCAGGAAGACGCGGCGCGCGCCGGCGGCCTCGGCGGATTCCTGAATGGCGCGGCGTTCAACCGCGGTGGATCCGGACGGCACGCAGATGATCACCTGCGGGCTGGAGAAATTCAGCCTGCCATTCACCTTGCGGATGAAGTGCTTGATCATTTCTTCGGCAACTTCGAAGTCAGCGATCACGCCGTCGGCCATCGGGCGGATGGCGCGGATGTTGCCAGGGGTCTTGCCAAGCATCACCTTGGCTTCCTCACCGACGGCCAGAACCTGGGTGCGGCCACGAACCTCGGCCATGGCCACAACCGATGGCTCATCAAGGACGATGCCCTTGCCCTTCACATAGACAAGCGTGTTTGCCGTACCAAGATCAATGCCGATGTCGGCAGTGAAAATATCAAGCACCGATCTGAACATCCGAACTCCCCTGCGCCGTCAATACGACCGTTCTATACAAAAAATCCCGGCGACGGAAACACTTCCGACGCCAGGATCAAGTTTGTAGCTGATAAATAGGGCGAAATCTAGTTCTTCGCCTTGTCCACCAGACGGTTGGCACCGATCCACGGCATCATGCCGCGAAGTTCCTCGCCAACCTTCTCGATGGGGTGCTCGGCATTGCGGCGACGCGTGGCCTTGAAGTTGGTCTGATGGACCTTGTTCTCGAGCATCCAGTCACGGGTGAAGCGGCCGGACTGGATGTCCTCAAGCACGCGCTTCATCTCCGCCTTGGTCTCTTCGGTGATGATCCGCGGGCCGGTAACATACTCGCCATATTCGGCGGTGTTGGAGATCGAGTAGTTCATGTTGGCGATGCCGCCTTCATAGATCAGGTCGACGATCAGCTTGACCTCGTGGAGACACTCGAAATAGGCCATTTCCGGCGCGTAACCGGCTTCAACCAGGGTCTCGTAACCAGCCTTGATCAGCTCAACCAGGCCACCACACAGAACTGCCTGCTCGCCGAACAGGTCGGTTTCGCACTCTTCCTGGAAGGTGGTCTCGATGATGCCCGAACGGCCACCGCCAACAGCCGAGGCATAGGACAGGCCGACATCATGCGCATTGCCGGACGCATCCTGATGGATGGCCAGAAGGCAGGGAACACCGCCACCGCGCACATATTCAGACCGCACCGTGTGGCCCGGGCCCTTCGGCGCGATCATCAGGCAGTCAATGTCGGCACGCGGCTCGATCAGGTTGAAATGGACATTCAGGCCATGCGCAAAGGCAATGGCGGCGCCGGGACGAATGTTGGCAGCGATGTCATCGCGGTAGATATCCGCCTGCAGCTCGTCCGGGGTCAGCATCATCACCATGTCGCCCCAGGCGGCCGCCTCGGCAACATCCATGACCTTGAAGCCGGCATCGGCTGCCTTGGCACGACTGGAGCTGTCGGAGCGAAGCGCCACAGCGACCTCGGCAACGCCGCTGTCCTTGAGGTTGGCGGCGTGGGCGTGGCCCTGGCTGCCATAGCCAACAATGACGACCTTCTTTTTCTTGATCAGGCCTACATCGGCGTCACGATCGTAATAGACTCGCATGGACTTGGTTCTCCTTCGTGAAACTGGCCACCAACCGACTGGTTGCAGGCCTCCATGGGGTGTGGCAGACAGCCCCGAAGCGAGCCTCTGCAGGATTGGGTGTGCAGCATCCGCTACCGGATGGCCGCGCGGGCTATTTCGCCTCCAGATCGATATTGTTGCCGCGTGAGATTGCCGACACGCCTGTGCGGGCCACCTCGACGCTGCCAAGCGATCGCATCAGATTGACGAACGCATCGACCTTGGAAGAATTTCCAGTCACCTCAAATACAAAACTATCGAGAGTGCTGTCCAGTGTCCTTGCACGGAAAGTATCAGCGATGCGAAGTGACTCGATCCGTTCCTCGCCGCGATTGATGATTTTCACCAGCGCGAGTTCGCGCTCGATGGCGACATCATGTTCGGTCAAATCGCGCACGGCATGGATGGGCACAAGCCGCGCCAGCTGGGCCTTGATCTGCTCGATCACCATCGGCGTTCCCGACGTGACGATCGAAATCCGCGAGAGCCCCCGCGACGTATCTGTCTCGGACACTGTCAGGCTTTCGATGTTGTAACCACGGCCGGAGAACAGCCCGATAACCCGCGCGAGCACACCCGGCTCATTGTCAACCAGAACGGACATGATGTGCCGTTCGACGATATTCTTGTCTGTCATATTCCTATCCTCAGAAACTGCCAAAAGGCGGGCTGATCTCCCTGCCGGATATACCGGGCAGGATCAGACCAGCACCATGCCTTCTTCGGAAACAGGCTTTTCCGCCTGGTCCTCGGGGCCGAGCAGCATGTCGTTATGCGCCGCGCCCGACGGGATCATCGGGAAGCAGTTTTCTTCCTTCGCCACGCGGATATCGGCAATCACCGGACCCGGCGTCTCCAGCATCTGTGTGATCACCCCATCCAGGTCATCCGCTGTCCGTGCGACAAGACCGGTCATGTTGAAGGTATCGGCAAGCTTGACGAAATCAGGAAGCGAGGCGCTGTAGGACTCCGAATAACGGCCCCCATGGATCAGTTCCTGCCATTGGCGAACCATGCCCATCCATTCATTGTTGATGATGAACATCTTCACCGGAAGATTATACTGCGACAGGGTCGAAAGCTCCTGCATGTTCATCATGAAGGACGCCTCGCCGGCGATGTCGATCACCGTGGCATCGGGATGCGCCACCTGCACGCCGGCAGCCGCCGGAAGGCCATAGCCCATGGTGCCGAGACCGCCCGAGGTCATCCAGCGGTTCGGAAGATGGAAATCGAAATACTGCGCTGCCCACATCTGATGCTGGCCAACCTCGGTGGTGACATAGACATCATGATCGGACGTCATCTCGCACAGACGCTTGATGGCATGCTGGGGCTTGATGATGCTGCCGGTCTGGTTGAACTTCAGACAGTCACGCTTGCGCCAGCCCTCAATCTGCGCCCACCATTTGTCGAGCGAAGTCTTGTGCGGCTTGAAATTGCGCTTCTTCATCTCGGCCAGAAGCGCCTCGAGAATCTTGGTCGCATCCCCGATCACAGCCAGATCGACCGCCACGTTCTTGTTGATCGAGGACGGATCGATGTCACAGTGAATCTTCGTCGAGTTCGGTGAGAACCCGCTGAGGAGCCCGGTCACCCGGTCATCGAAACGCGCACACAGATTCAGCATCACGTCACAGCCATGCATGGCCAGATTGGCTTCATAGGTGCCATGCATGCCGAGCATGCCGAGGAAATGCTTGTTTGACGCCGAAAGCGCGCCAAGCCCCATCAGGGTCAGGGTGGTCGGCCAGCCGGTATATTCAGCCAGCTCGGTCAGCAGTTCGGATGCGCGCGGACCGGAATTGATCAGCCCCCCACCACCATAGATGATCGGACGCTCGGCCCGGATCATCATGTCGACAGCCGCGCTGATCGCCTGTGGATCAGGCTCGGTAGCCGGCTGATAACGGGCAGTGGCCACCTTGCGGACAACATCGTCGCGGTAGGCAGCTTCCTTCATCAGGATGTCCTTCGGAAGGTCGATCAGGACCGGACCCGGACGGCCGGAGGCCGCAACATGAAAGGCTTCGATCACTGTCGGTTGCAGCTTTTCGGATTCCTTCACCAGATAGTTATGCTTCGTACAGGCGCGCGTGATGCCAGTGGTGTCAGCCTCCTGAAAGGCGTCATTGCCGATCAGATGTGTCGGGACCTGGCCGGTCAGACAGACAACCGGGACAGAATCCATCAGCGCATCGGTCAGGCCGGTGACGGCATTGGTCGCCCCGGGCCCCGATGTGACAAGCACCACGCCGGTCTTGCCGGTCGAGCGGGCATAGCCCTCGGCAGCGTGAACCGCCGCCTGCTCGTGACGCACCAGGATGTGCTTGATCTTGTTGTTCTTGAAGAGCGCATCATAGATCGGCAGCACGGCGCCACCGGGGTAGCCGAACACAACCTCGACGCCCTCATCCTCGAGCGCCTTCAGCAATACCTCGGCGCCAGGCATCATCTGTGTCTGCTTCGCGGTGTCCTCGGTCTTCTCGCCGGCCGCTGGTGCGGATTTTGGCATTGTCCCAATTCCCTGTCTTGTGGCTACCAAAGTTGTTTTGTCGCTACCTAAAGTCTTGCCTCAGCAGAACGACATTGGAACAGCGCCGCCCCTGCCGGGATGGCGCTGGTCACCTGGTCGATTAAGCTGTGTGCCCTTCGGAGGAATATACTGTCCTCGCAAGACAGTGTGATACCCCTTACCGGCCGTATGGTCAACATTATTTTGACAGAATAGAAAAGATTCGTTGGGTCATACTTTCTGAAAGTTGCTCTGAAACAGTCAAACCTGCATTAAAATTATTCCGAATCCATGTCATCTGGCGTTTTGCGTAATGGCGGCTGTCGCGGCTTGCCAGTTCAACCGCACGGTCACGGCTGATCTTGCCATCCAGCATGGCCTCGATTTCGCGAACACCAAGCGCCTTCATCACCGGCAATGAGGGATCAAGGCGGCGTTTCAACAGGGCCTTCACCTCATCCACCGCCCCCGCCTCCATCATCGCGGCGAACCGGGCATTGATGCGGTGATAGGTCTCGGCGCGCGGCGGCATCACAGCGATGGTCACGGCTGTGCCTGACAGCGCGCCCTCATGCGGATCATCCTGCCAGGCGCTGATCGGCCGGCCGGTGGCACGCACCACGCCCATCGCCCGCACAAGGCGCTGGCTGTCGCCATCGAACAGCCGGTCTGCGGTCACCGGATCAAGCTTCGCCAGAGCGGCGCGAAACGCGGCGCCGCCCATTTCGGACAGCTCTTCAACACACGAGGCGTGA
>CENU01036563.1_pt1 | contig 15834 bp, 16 predicted proteins | sample 361331 | NCBI WGS metagenome assembly CENU01 (sample SAMEA2619766, study PRJEB7988) | marine metagenome | isolation source: saline water (ENVO:00002010), including | reverse complement strand
GGTCCTGTCAAGGCCGACACCACCTCCCCCATCCACCGCGGTGCTCCCAAGCTGACTGAGTTGGAGACCAAGCCCAAGGTGTTTGAGACCGGCATCAAGGTGATCGACCTGCTGGCCCCTTATCGCCAAGGCGGCAAGGTGGGCCTCTTCGGTGGCGCCGGTGTGGGCAAGACCGTGCTGATCCAGGAGCTCATCAACAACATCGCCAAGGAGCACGGTGGTGTGTCCGTGTTCGGCGGCGTGGGTGAGCGCACCCGCGAAGGCAACGACCTTTACGAGGAATTCAAGGATTCCGGCGTGATCAACGCCGAGGACCTGTCCAAGTCCAAGGTGGCCCTCTGCTACGGCCAGATGAATGAGCCCCCCGGTGCCCGCATGCGCGTGGGTCTCTCCGCCTTGACCATGGCCGAGCACTTCCGTGATGTGAACAAGCAGGACGTGCTCCTGTTCGTCGACAACATCTTCCGCTTTGTGCAGGCCGGCTCTGAGGTGTCCGCACTGCTGGGCCGCATGCCTTCGGCTGTGGGTTACCAGCCCACCCTGGGCACCGACGTTGGTGAGCTGCAGGAGCGCATCACCTCCACCCTGGAGGGTTCCATCACCTCGATTCAGGCCGTCTACGTCCCTGCTGACGACCTGACCGACCCGGCACCTGCCACCACCTTCGCCCACCTCGACGCCACCACCGTGCTGAGCCGTGGTCTGGCCTCCAAGGGCATCTACCCCGCTGTGGACCCGCTCGATTCCACCAGCACAATGCTGCAGCCCGCCGTTGTGGGCGATGAGCACTACAAGACGGCTCGCGCTGTGCAGTCCACCCTGCAGCGCTACAAGGAACTCCAAGACATCATCGCGATCCTGGGCCTCGATGAGCTCTCTGAGGAAGACCGCCTGACGGTTGACCGCGCTCGCAAGGTTGAGAAGTTCCTCTCCCAGCCCTTCTTTGTGGCTGAGATTTTCACCGGCATGCCCGGTCAGTACGTGAAGCTGGACGAAACCATCAAAGGCTTCCAGATGATCCTGGCCGGTGAGCTCGACGACATGCCAGAGGCCTCCTTCTACCTGGTCGGCAACATCGATCAGGCCAAGGCCAAAGCTGAGAAGCTGCGCTCGGAAGCCAAGGGTTGATCCCTTCTGACTCTTTCCACTGAGGTTTACAAGCCATGGCCCTGACTCTGCGGGTTCTTTGCCCCGATCAGAACGTGTTCGACGGTCAGGCGGATGAGGTGATCCTGCCCAGCACCACCGGCCAACTCGGTGTGCTTCCAGGCCACGTCTCCCTGCTGACTGCCCTTGATGTGGGTGTGCTGCGCGTCCGCGACGGCAACTCCTGGTCTGCCATCGCCTTGATGGGCGGTTTTGCTGAAATTGATGAGGATGAAGTCAACGTCCTCGTCAATGCGGCAGAACCTGCCAGCAGCATCAATGTTGACGCTGCTCAACAAGACCTGAACAGCGCCCAGCAGGCCTGGGACAGCTTTGACGGCAAGCCCAACAGCCCTGAGAAGATCAAGGCCCAGCAAGCCTTCCAGAAGGCTCGTGCACGGCTGCAAGCCACCCGCGCCAACTGACGCGAATTCACGTCACGTCCAATGCATGAACAAAGCGGCCCCAGGCCGCTTTTTTTATGGCATCTCAAACGATGCCGAACACAAAAAAACCCGGAACCCCATGGGCTCCGGGTGCACAGAACGCCTTTGGCAGACCAATCAGGCGGTTCCGCAGAAGGTGACTTCCGGGAACTTGAGCTTGGCTTCATCCAGGCTTTTGGCTTTGCCTTCCTCTTGCCAGTAGTTGATCACCTCGGTCGCTTTGTTGAGGATCTCAACGCGCTCGTTCTCCGTGATCCAGCTTTTAGCTTCCAGCACACCGCGCAGAGTTTCCCAAGCGTCCTCCCGGGGCCAGAAGAAATAGGCCGTCAAGGGGCTGGGGCCGCCGCCAACGATCTGATCGACAGCCAGTGCGACGTTCTCAGGCAGCCAGAGAATCTTGAGCAGAAAACGTCCCTCGTCAGCCTTGGGGGTGTAACCCGAAGGGACGCCATCAGCATCCACCGTGGAGCGAGCCAGGTGATCGTTGGCACTTTTCATGCCACTGGCCTGAGAGACCTCTTCACCAGCAGGACTTTCGCTCGCACCAGCAGGGCTGGTCTCCGCAGCAGCGCTGCTTGCAGTCGTTTCCTCGCTGACCGCAGTCGCGGTTTCGGTTTCGCTCACGGGACTCGTTTCGGTGCTCAAGGGGCGTTCAGAGACAGACCTGGCGGGGCAGGCAAACGACTAACCTACCAGCCCCTGATGCTCAGGCTCTGACGTGGCGCCACTGCTGCTGTTTGACATCGACGGGGTGATCCGCGATGTCAGTGGCAGCTATCGCCGGGCCCTGATCGAGACGGTGCATCACTTCAGCGGCTGGCGGCCGGAGAGCTCCGTCGTCGATGCCCTCAAGGGGGAGGGACGCTGGAACAATGACTGGGATGCCAGCGAGGAACTGCTGCGTCGACGCGGATCAGTCCGGCCGCAACGCGACGACTTGATCGCGGTCTTCAGTGACTTTTATTTCGGTGGTGATCCGCTCGGCGATCCCGCGGGATGGACAGGTTTCATCGGCGATGAACCACTCCTGGTGCAGCGCGACTTCTTTGACCAGCTCAGCGCCAACGGCTGGGGCTGGGGCTTTGTCAGCGGCGCTGAGCCCCCCTCAGCCCGCTATGTGCTGCAGCAGCGACTCGGACTGGCGGATCCGCCGTTGATCGCCATGGGGGATGCCCCGGACAAGCCTGATCCCACCGGACTGGTGCGGCTGAGCGCAGAACTGCAGCCCGGCACGAGCGACCCAGTGGCCTACCTCGGAGACACCGTCGCTGATGTGAAGGTGGTTCTCAACGCCCGCCTGCGGTGCCCAGCACATCAGTGGATCAGCCTGGCGGTGTCACCACCGCATCTATGGAGCCAACCGGCGGCGCGCGCTGACTATGAGCAGCAATTGCAACGGGCCGGCGCTGATCGCATTGTCACAAGCACGACCGCGGTGCTGGAGCATCTCCAATCCATGGCCGACCCCAGCGGTTGAGGCCACCTTGGGGTGGTCTTGGCACAGCAATGGCATCCAGCAGCCTCAGCCTTCAGCAACGTCTCAGCCTGCTTGCCCCCGAGCTGCTGGTCCTCGCCCTGGGCGGAGGTGTGTTGGCCGTCCTCAGCTTCAGCGGCCTTTTGGAGTGGCTCCTGGCCGGCAGTGCTGCAGCCATCATCACCGGCCTGGCCCTGCTGGGTGCCGTGGTGGTGGTGCTCTCCAACCAGGTGGCCGATCAGGCTGAGTTGCTGGCCGAGGAGCTGGGGGAGCCCTACGGCACCCTCGTGTTGACGGGCTCGGTGATCGTGATCGAACTGGCGCTGATCGGCAGCACCATGCTCACCGGCGATCAAAACCCGACCCTGGCGCGGGATTCGATGTTTTCGGTGCTGATGATCGCCCTGACGGGCATCACCGGACTGTGCATGGGCCTGACCACGCGCATGCAGAAAAAGAAGCAAAAACCGAACGCGCCCATGCGGGTCGAGGACCTTGCCGCGCCCAACCTTCCAGGGGCGATGGTCTACTACAACCTCATCAGCACCATGAGTGTGCTGGTGCTGATCATCCCCAACTTCAGCACTGACACCGACCAGGGGAATTTCAGCCTGCCCCTCAACATCGTCCTCTCGGTCGTGGCGCTTGTGGTGTACGGGCTGTTTCTCTCCAACCAAATGGGGGCCTATCGCGACTTCTTCATCGAACCCTTCGATGAGAACTCCCCCGCTGCCAGCCGCCATGCCGCCGAGTTGCAGGGGGGGCCCTGGCAGGCCGGTGCCCTGCTGATGGGCACCCTCGCCATCGTGGTGGTCATCGCCGAATCGATGGGACAGCTGATCGAGCGCGGCGTCAATGAATTGCACCTGCCAGGGGCCCTGGCGGGCATCCTGGTGGCCGCTCTGATCTTGACCCCAGAGGCGATCAACGCCATTCAGGCCACCCGCAGAGGGAAGCTGCAACGGGCCCTGAACACCCTCTATGGCTCGGTGCTGTCCACCATCAGCCTGACCGTGCCCGCTGTTCTGGTGATCGGCCAGCTCACCGGCACCGAGGTGATCCTTGGGCTGGAGCCCTACGCCATGGTCCTGCTGGCGCTGACCTTGTTCCTGCTGCGGCCCCACAACCGGGTGCTCGGCAGCGAAGGCTTGATGCTGCTGGTGGTGTTCCTGTTCTGGTTTGTGCTGGAGCTGGTCTAGAGCTCAGCGCTCCATGGCCTCGATGCTCTTGAGCGCCGCGGCCGAGAGCACCTCAGCCCCGTCGGGACACACGGCCACATCGTCCTCGATGCGGATGCCGATGCCCTTCCAGCGATCATCAATGGCCGGCTGCCCCTCGGGCGGCTGCAGACGGTCACTGATGTACAGGCCTGGCTCGACGGTCAGCACCATGCCCGACTCAAGGCTGACGTGGTGGTCACCGAGGCGATAGGCCCCCACGTCGTGCACATCGAGTCCCAGCCAGTGGCCGGTGCGATGCATGTAAAGGTGGCGATAGGCCCCCTGCTCGATCAGTCCATCGGCTTCGCCGCAGAGCAGACCAAGCTCGAGCAGACCCTCCACCAGCACACGCACAGCACGGTCATGCACCTGCTCGGCGGTGGCACCAGGGCGCACCTCCGCGATCGCTGCTTCCTGGGCTTGCAGCACCAGGGCGTAGAGCTCGCGCTGCTCGCCGGTGAAGCGGCCGTTGATTGGGAAGGTGCGGGTGATGTCGCCGTTGTAGTAGTCACTCAACGAGCAGCCGGCATCGATCAGCAGCAGGTCTCCGTCCTGCAGCGGTGCGTTGTTGGCGGTGTAGTGAAGAATGCAGGCGTTGTCTCCGCCGGCCACGATCGAGGGGTAGGCGAAACCCCTGGTGCCACTGGCCAGAAAATGTTGCTCCAGCGTCGCCCGGACCTGAGCCTCGTTCTGGCCAGGGCGCGCCATCTGCCGGGCTTGCTCATGGGCCTCGGCGCTGATGCGGGCCGCCAGGCGCATCCGCTCCAGTTCCTCGGGCTCCTTGCGCAGCCGCATGGCATGCAGGATCGGGCAGGGGGCACTGAGCTGCCGGGGCGCCATCCCCAGCCTCGGCGCACGGTCCAGCTGCTGGGCCCAGGCCCTCAGCACCAGGGGCTCAACAGCCGCATGACGCCCCACACGGAAGCAGATGCCATCGGCGCCGCTGAGGTAGTCCGGCAGCAACGCCTCCAGCTGATCCAGGGGATGGGCCATGTCAGCCCCGAAGGTCTGCACCGCCCCCTCGGTGCCCCAGCGGAACCCCTCCCACACCTCAGCGGTGGCGTCCTTGGGCGGGACGAACAGCACGAAGGGGGTCTCAGGGCGATGCGGCAGAAACAGGGCCACTGCGCCCGGTTCATCAAAACCAGTCAGGTACCAGAAATCGCTGTTCTGACGGAAGGGAAACTCCACATCGGCGTGGTGTTGCATCGCCTGTGCCGCTGGAATCACAGCGGCCTGGCCCTCAAGGGCGTCGATGAACAATTGACGCCGGGCGGCGTGAGAGATCGGCACGGGGTCTGACGGCCCTTGGGGCAGGCGGTTAAATGAGTGTGTCAGGTTGGCCCGGCGCCCGGGTTTCCGTGAGCGATTTCCTCGTCTTAGCCGGCCTCGTGGTCGTGTTGGTCGCCGGGTCGGCCCTCTGCTCAGGGGTTGAGGCGGCCCTGCTGACGGTGAATCCGCTGCGCGTACATGAAATGGTGGCTCGTGGCGTGCCGGGCGCGCAGCTGCTGCAGAGCCTCAAAAACCGCCTCGGCCGCGTGCTGGTGGTGCTGGTGGTGGTGAACAACGTCTTCAACATCTTCGGCAGCCTGATGCTCGGCGCCTTGGCCGCTGTGATCTTTCGCCACCACGGCCTGCAGGGATCAGCACTGACCGCCTTCTCCTTCAGCTTCACCGTCCTGGTGATCCTGATGGGAGAGATCCTGCCCAAAGCCTTCGGCACCCGCATGGCGGCCAGCACGTCCCTGCTGGCGGCGCCCACCCTGGCCCTGCTGACGCGGCTGGGGACACCGCTGATCGTGCTGCTCGAGCGGCTGATGCCCAGCCTCAGCGAGCAGGCCGAGCTGACCACCGATGAAGGCGAGATTCGCCTGCTCGCCAGGCTCGGCTCCCAGACCGGCCGCATCGAAGCCGATGAGGCGGCAATGATTGCCAAGGTCTTTCAACTCAATGACCTCACCGCACGGGATTTGATGCTGCCGCGGGTCTCGGCACCGACCATCCGTGCGCAGGCTCGGCTGGATGATCTGCGCGACACCCTTCTCAGCCAAGAGGACCCCTGGTGGGTTGTCCTGGGGGAGGAGGTGGATGAGGTGCTGGGGGTCTCCAGCCGCGACAGCCTGCTGACGGCACTGGTGCAAGGCCGCGGCCATGCCACAGCGGCCAGCCTCTCGGAACCGGTGCAGTTTGTGCCGGAAATGATCCGCGCCGACCGGCTGCTCACCAGTTTCCGCCGGGACAGCGACTCGGTTCGTGTGGTGGTGGATGAATTCGGCGCTTTCGTCGGCCTTGTCGGTGCCGAGGTGGTGCTGGCGGTCTTGGCCGGCTGGAAGCGGCCCCGAGCGGAGCCCCTGCGCTGATGCCACCCCATCGCACCGACAGCATCACCCGCTGCCTGCAGCGCTGGCGCGCCGAACTGCAGCTCAGCCGGCGTGAGCAGTCCCTGCTGGGTCCTGAGTTGCAGAGCCTGGACCGGCAACTGCAACGGCTCGAGCGGCGTGAGCTGCGCCTGGCGGTTTTCGGCCGTGTGGGTGTGGGCAAGAGCAGCCTGCTCAATGCCCTGCTCGGCCAGGCGCACTTCGCGACGGATGTGGCCCATGGCTCCACACGCCATCAGGCCGTTGCCCCCTGGCATCGCCCCTGGGGCCATGGCGGCCAGCTGGAATTGGTCGACACCCCGGGAATCGATGAAATCGCAGCGGCCGCGCGGCAGCGGTTGGCGCGGCGCGTGGCCACCGGCAGCGATCTAGTGGTGATGGTTCTTGATGGGGACATCAGCAACCCTGAGCTGGCAGCCCTCGACACCCTGCGGGCCAGCGGCAAACCGGTACTGCTGGTGGCCAATCGCGCCGATCACTACAGCGCAGAACAGCAGCGCGAACTTGAACAGGCCATCCAGCGCCGCAGCGGCTCGAGCGACGCCTTGATCTGGGTGGCCGCCGCACCGCGCCGGCCGGCCCTGCTGGCCGATGGACGGGTGCGAACCGTGGCGGTAGCGCCGGAGGTGGAGCCGCTGCTAGAGCGGCTCGATGCCCTACTTGAGCAGCACGGCGAGCTGCTGCTGGCCATCAACAGTCTGCGAGCGGCTGATGGCTTCAGCGGGCGACTGCTGAGCTGGCGCCTGGGACAGCGGCGTCAAGCCGCCCAGGCCCTGATCGGCCGCTGCGCCAGCGTCAAAGCCGCAGGCCTGGCCGCCAACCCGTTGGTGCTGCTGGATCTCGCGGGTAGCGCGGCGGTGGACAGCACGTTGATCGTGCAGCTGGCCAAGCTCTATGGCGTCCCGCTGCACGGTCCCATGACCCGCCGGCTGCTGCAGCGGATCGGCGGGCAGAGCCTGCTGATGGGCGGGGTGCAGTGGGGGCTCCAAGGGGGACTGGGGCTGATCAAACAACTGCTGCTGCTGGCCGCGCCCATCAGCGGTGGTCTCAGCCTGGCGCCTGCCGCGCCTGTGGCCCTGGCCCAGGCAGCCCTGGCGGTCCATGGCACCCGCATGACCGGCCGAGAAGCGACGCGCCAGCTGCTGCTTTCGGTGCACCGCGGCCCCAGCCGCCCGGCCAGCCTGCTGCGGCGCTTGCAGCGCCTCGATCCCCAGGCCAGCCGCTGGCTGCAACACCACAGGCCCTGGGCGCCGGAGGTGGGGCTTCCATGACCAGCGCCATGGCCCTGTTCGGCACCAGCGCCGATCCACCAACCGTTGGGCACCAAGCCGTTCTTGCCGGACTGCTGCAGCTCTACCCGAGGGTCTGCACCTGGGCCAGTGACAACCCTTTTAAGGAGCATGGTGCGCCCCTGGAGGTGCGCGCAGCGCTGCTGGGGGCTGTAGTGGAGAGCCTTGCAGCCCATCAAGAGCCCCATCGGTTGCAGCTGCGCCAGGACCTCAGCAGCCGCCGCGCCATCGACAGCATCAGCGCAGCCCAGCGTTTGTTTCCGCAGGAGGAACCCGTCTTTGTGGTGGGCACCGACCTAGTGGAGCAAATCCCCCGCTGGTATGCGGTTGGCGAATGGCTCGGCCAATGCCGCCTGGCCGTCGTGCCACGGCAGGGCTGGCCGCTGGCAGCCGATGCCCTGGATCGACTCAGGACTCTGGGGGCAAGCATTGAAGAGCTGCCGCTGGAAATTCCGGCTTCCGCCAGCTCCATCATCCGCCGCCACCCCAACCCGGAACTCGTCCCGGCCACCCTGTTACCGGAGCTGGTGGCGCAGAACCTCTACGGTTTCACCAGTGACGACCTCCCTCCGGCCCTGTGCGGATCGCCCTGATCCAGTCGAATCCCCTGGTGGGTGATCTGCGCGGCAATACGGCCGCGCTGCTGAGCGATGCCTGCCAAGCCGCTGCAGCTGGAGCCCAGCTGGCCCTGGCCCCGGAACTGGCCCTGTGGGGCTACCCACCGCGCGATCTGCTGCTGCAACAGGACCTGGTTGCGCTGCAGGACCAGCAGCTGGACCATCTCGCCGCCAGCCTGCCGCCTGAGTTGGCGTTGCTGCTGGGTGTGGTGGAGCGGCAGCCACGGGCGATGTACAACGCGCTGGCCCTGGTGCACGAGCAGCAGTGGAAGGTGGTGGCCCGTAAGCGGCTGCTGCCCAGCTACGACGTCTTTGATGAGCGGCGCTACTTCACAGCAGGCCAGGAGCCCGGTCTTCTCGAGCTGAAGCTCCAGGGCCAGCCGCCTGTGCGACTGGGGCTGAGCCTCTGCGAAGACCTCTGGGTGGATGAGGCCATCACCGGTCAGCCCCAACCCAGTTGCGATCCGATCGCTGCGTTGGTGCCCCTGCATCCGCAGCTGCTGATCAATCTCTCCGCGTCCCCCTACGCCCAGGGCAAGTCCCGCCGCCGCCAGCAGCTGGCCGCCGCCGCAGCAAGCCGTCTTGGCTGCCCGGTGGTTTACGTCAATCAGGTGGGGGGCAACGATGAATTGATCTTTGATGGCAGCAGCTTTGTGGTGAACACGAGCGGCTCACGCTGCTGTCAGCTCCCCTGCGCGGAGCGGTCCGTCGCCCTGTGGAACACGCGTGAACCCCTGAGCCAAGCGCTCGATGACTTAAGTCCTGAAGCCGAAATCTGGCGCATGCTGGTGCTGGGCGTGCAGGACTACGCCAGCAAGTGCGGCTTTCGCTCAGCGCTGCTGGGACTGAGCGGCGGCATCGACTCGGCGCTGGTGGCCGCTGTTGCCGCAGCAGCCCTTGGTGCCCAGCAGGTCAGGGCCTTGCTGTTGCCCTCGCCCTACAGCTCCACCGGTTCGATCGATGATGCCCAGGCGCTGGCGGAGCGCCTGCAACTGCGCACAACCACCGTGCCGATTGCTGCGTTGATGGGGATCTATGACGCCAGCCTGACCCCGGCCCTCGGGGTCGTTCCGGCAGGCGTGACCGCAGAAAACCTCCAGTCCCGCATCCGCGGCACCCTGCTGATGGCCGTGGCCAACGCGGAGGGGCAGCTGCTGCTGGCGACCGGCAACAAATCGGAACTGGCCGTGGGGTACTGCACCCTGTACGGCGACATGAACGGGGGCCTGGCGGTGATCGGCGACCTCTACAAAACCGAGGTTTACGGCCTCGCCCGCTGGCTCGACAGCCCCGCAGCAGCCGAGGAGCGCAGGCGTTGCGGCCTGCCAGCGGAAGGACCCCTCATCGGCGATGCCATCCGCGAGAAGCCCCCCAGCGCTGAACTGCGTCCGGATCAGCGCGACAGTGATTCATTGCCCGACTACCCAGCGCTCGATCGCCTGCTGCGCAGCCTGATTGAGGAGCATGCCGGGCCAGCGCAGTTGATCGCCGCCGGTGAGGATCCTCAGACCGTCGAGCAGATCTGGCGTCTGCTGAAACGCTCGGAGTTCAAACGCCGCCAGGCAGCCCCTGTCCTGAAGCTCAGCGAGCAGGCCTTTGGCAGCGGTTGGCGCATGCCGATTGCCGCAGGCACTGGCATCACTGCGGCGAAATCGCCACGCTGAAGACAGCACGAGTGCACCATGGCCGCCCCCCAGCACGCCGCCTCCATCAGCAGCATTGGTATTCCGCGGGAGATCAAACGCGATGAGCAGCGGGTTGCACTGACCCCAGATGCGGTGCGGGAGCTGGTCAGCCTGGGGCTGGAGGTGCGCATCGAACGGGACGCCGGTGCCGGTGCCGGCATCGATGACGCCACCTTTGCTGCAGCCGGGGCGGCATTGGTCAGCCGCGATGAGGCCTGGGCCGCCCACCTGGTGGTGAAGGTCAAGGAACCGCAGCCCGAGGAGTTCCCCTTGCTGCGCCATGACCTGGTGCTGTTCACCTACCTGCACCTGGCGGCCTACCCGGCCGTGGGTCGCGCGCTGCTGGAGAGCGGCTGCACCTCCATTGCCTATGAGACTGTTCAACTCGAGAACGGCACGCTGCCGCTGCTCGCGCCCATGAGCGAAATCGCCGGACGCCTGGCCACCCAGGCGGGTGCGTACCTACTGGAGCGCCCCCATGGCGGCCGCGGTGTCTTGCTGGGGGGCTGCACGGGGGTCAAACCGGCGCGTGTGGTGGTCCTCGGCGCTGGCACGGTGGGCTGGAATGCAGCCCGTATCGCCGCCGCCATGGATGCGGAGGTGCTGCTGCTGGATCGCTCACCCCAGCGGCTGCGCAGCCTGGAGGCCGATCGCCGCGGCCGGCTGGTGAGCCTGGTCAGCAGCAGAGGCCTGATTGAACGCGTGGTGCCCACGGCCGATTTGCTGATTGGAGCCGTACTCACCCCCGGAGGCCGTGCCCCCACCCTGGTGGACGAAGAGCTGGTGCAGCAGATGCGGCCTGGATCGGTGATCGTCGATGTGGCGATCGACCAGGGGGGATGCATCGCCACCAGTGAAGAAACCACCCACACCGACCCCGTGCTTGAGAAATTCGGTGTTCAGCACTACGCCGTGGGCAACATGCCTGGGGCGGTGCCCTTCACCTCAACAGAAGCCCTGGTAAGTGTCACGCTGCCCTACATCTCCACCATTGCCGGAAGGGGCCTCAGGGAAGCCGTCACCGAACGCCCTGAACTGCTCTCAGGGCTCAACACCGTGGAGGGATCGGTGTGCCATCCCGGTGTCGGCCGTGCCCTCAACCTGACGCCGCGTCATCCCATGGCCTGCCTGCGCTGAACTCACTCCGGTGCATCCAGTGCTCGGATGTAGAGCCAATCGCCATCGCGGCGGCCACCGCGCCGCTGAAACAGGGAGTGCTCACGCAGATGGCCGTCACCGCCACCCGCGCGGTAACGCGCGATGAAACGCACGGTTCCCTCCACATCGGTGGGTGTGGTGGCGCTGCTGTGGAGCACCTTGAGGCCGAGCCAGCGCAGCTGGGGATCGATCGTGACCGGGCCACCGCCGGCATGGGTGGCCTCAAGGTAGGCCGCAAGGCCCAAGGCAAAGGCGCTGTAACGGGAACGCATCAGCTGCTCAGGTGTTGCCGGCCGTTGCTCACCCCGATGAAACGGAGCGCAGCAGTGCTGGTAGCGGCCGCCGCCACAGGGGCAGGCCGAGCCAAATCCCAATCCCATCACGGCAGTCGTTGCAGCGGTGAGACAGGACGGGTCAGGGCCGCTGGGGCCAGGCCTTCACGCAGCGCCAGCAGCAGACCTGCCGCCTCGCTGTAACTCGACGCCTGCAGAACGCCGCACTCCAGTCCAAGGGCGGCTTGATCCACCGCCAGCAGCGATGGGTTGGCCACGCTGATCAAGGGAACACCACGCTCAAGACAGGCCAGCACCGCTTCCCCACCCAACGCGCCCTGGGGAGCCACCACCGCACCAAGCTGTTGGGCCAGGAGATCGCCAGGCTGGGCTTGAGCGGCGGGCAACAGATCGGGGGCGCAGCTCAGACCCACCAGCACGCACGCCAGAAAGGTATAGCCCAACTCTTCCCCGGCGGCCCGTGGATCCAGCGCCGGGTCCAACGGCAGGGGGGCCAGAGCCGGGGCATGGGCACAGGGCAGCTGCAAGTGGCGCACCAGCAGGTGGCTGATCACCGCCTCAGCACCAGCCAGCGCATCGACGCCGCTGCCCTGCCGGTACGCCGCCAGCGCTTCACTGTCAGGATCTTCCGGGAAGCGCGCCACCACGGCAATCGCGGTGGCTCCGGCCTGTTTGAGACGCTCGCCCGCGCGCAGCAACGTCCCAGGAGCAGCAATCCGGCCGCTGGAAGCACCGCTGGCACCGAGCTCCAGCTGCACCTCCAGCGGTTGATCGGTCTGCACCACCGGTCCGATCTCCAAGCCGAGGGTGGCGCTGCAGCCTTCGGCCACTTGAATCTGCCGCTGGGCCAGCTCCGGCTCGATCCCGACATCCAGCAACAGACCGATCCGCTGACGACGGACAGGTCGCAGCACCCACTCCGCCGCCGCAAAACGGTCGAGGCTGTAACCCTCCACGTAATGCATGCGGGGATCACGCCAGTACAAGGCCGCCCCGTTCATCACGTTGGGATGGGTGATCAGGCAACCGCTGGCGGCGGCCAAGAGGCGAGCACTGGGCAGGGCATCACCTGCGTAACCGCCGATGGCACAACCGATCCCGGTCGGCACCACCATCAAGGTGGGCAGGGGGGCGCTGGTCATTGCAGCACGACCGCCTCCAGGCGCAGTTGGCGGGTCTGATCAACGGATTCAACGGCCGTGATGGACCAGCGCAGCGGCTCACCGTGACGGGCCAACTGCTGGCGGATCCAACCGCGCAGGGCTGAGCAGGGGATGTGATCAGGCCAGGGCAACACCAGCTGCATGCTTTGCAGCCCCAGCTCGGGCTGCATCACTTCTGGTACTGACCGAATTGGGCCTCGTAGAGGGCGTCTTCCTGCCCGGCAATGAACTGCACATCAGAGCGTGGATAGCTGACGCACAGCAGGGCAAACCCCTTTTCACGCAACTCCTCCTTGACGCCCATGGCATCAGGCTGGTGCACCTGGCCGGCCTGAATGCTGGCCGCACAAGTGGTGCAGACCCCTGCGCAACAGGAGCTGGGCAGGGGGACACCGGCTGCCTCGGCGGCATTGAGCACGGTCTGATCAGCGCTACATGGAAACTGATGGCATTGTCCGTCGAGCTCAACGCTCACCTGATAGATCTCTGCCATCGTCGGTTGAATCGCTTGTCACGGGTTCAGCGGCTCATCCTGACGCAACGGGTCCCACTGACTGGGGTGGGGCGAGAGGTACTCCGCAGGGGTGGCGTTCTCAGGCGTTGGGCGGGGGGAGCACAGCACCAGATCAAAGGCGATGGAAAGCCTCTGCTCATCCGCGCTGCAGTTCTCGGTGACCGCATGATCCAGCGCCGCCGGGAAGAGCAGCAACTCTCCGGCAACAGGGGCATGATCCAACCAGGGTGCATTCCAGCGCCGCCGGGCGGGATCCTGCTCGCGCAACGGTCCACCATGGCCCACGGACAGACCTGGCACCAGTTCATTGCATTGGTGGGGGGCAAACAACCTGAGGCAGCCGGTTTCACCCCGGCCATCACCGTTGAGGTAAAGCAAGGCGCTGAGATGGGCATTGGGATGGTGATGGCGACCCACCTGCTGACCCGGCTCGCTCACCACCGGCCATGAGCGCTGGATCATGGGCAACACCTGGGATGGATCAAAGCCCAGCTCCTGGAGATACACCTCCACGTGCTGCTGCAGCTGCCGCACCAGGGGTGCAAACAGGGGCAGGCGGTGCAGCTGCCAGACACCGTTGATGTCACCGGTCCACGCGCAGCCATGCTGCGGATTGCCAGCTGCAGCACCACGCAGATGCAGCACCTGCTGCATCCATGCGGCCAGATCGAGTGGATCAAGGTGCAACTGGGCCCTGGCCAAGGCCATCGGGAAGAGCGGCTCCAGCTGCAGCTCAGCGGAGGAGTGAGGTCTCATGAACGACATCCAGGCATAAAAAAACCGGCCCCTCAGGGCCGGTCAAACAGAGCCTGCTGGCTCAACCCATCGCTGCGGCACCGCCAACCACCTCAAGGATTTCCTGGGTGATGGCCGCTTGCCGGGCTTTGTTGTAATCAAGGGTCAACGTCTTGGCCAAGGCCTTGGCGTTATCGCTGGCGTTGTTCATGGCTGTCATCCGGCTGGCCAATTCACTGGCTGCGGATTCCTGCAACGAACGCAACACCTGGTTCTGCAGATAGAGAGGAAGCAGAACATCAAGCAGCTGGCTGGGGGTCTGCTCAAACACAAGATCCGACTTGAGTTTGTCAGCCTGATTGGAGGCTGCTGCAGCGGAATCACCCTCTTTACCGATGAAACGGAAGATTTCATCATCAGCCTGCGCAATCCCCTGGGGATCAAGCGGCAGCAGTGTTTGGTAAACAGGGGTCGTGCTCACCAGGTTGATGAACTTGGTGAACACCAGCTCAACCCGATCGGTGGCGCCGCCGAGGAATTCAGCCTGAATGGCATCCGACACCTGCATGGCATCCGCTGAGGTGGGCAGCTGGTCAAGGCCGGTGAAGCTGGCCGTGATTGGGTAATCACGGTTCTGGAAGTAGGTGGAAACCTTGCGACCCACCAGGATCAGCGCCACCTCATGACCGGTGGCCTTGAGCTCAGCAAAACGCTGCTCGGTGCGCTTGATGATGTTGGCGTTGAAGCCGCCGCAGAGACCGCGATCACCGGTCATCGCCACAAGGGTGATGTGTTGCGGATCGCGGGCCTGCAGCAAAGGGGTATCGGCAGCTTCCAGAGCAATGCGGCTCTGGAGGCTTTCCAGCACCCTGGCCAGACGGTCGGCGAAAGGACGGCTGCGCAGGACCAAATCCTGAGCGCGGCGCACCTTGGCTGCCGCCACCAAGCGCATGGCTTCAGTGATCTTTCGCGTGTTCTTGATGGACTTGATCCGGTCGCGGATCTCTTTCAGGTTCGCCATGACTCAGATCCTCAGGCTGCTGCCAGGAGACCGGACACCACGGTGCTGATGGCGTCCTTGAGGATGGCCTCGGATTCCTCGCTCATCTTCTTCTCGCTCTGAATCGCGTTGATGAACTCAGGCTTGGACGTCTTGAGGTACTCGCGCAGCTCGCGCACGAAGGAGGTGATGTCCTGAACGGGAAGCTCATCAAGGAGACCCTTGGTGCCGGCGTAAACGATGGCGACCTGCTCAGCCAGCAGCAGGGGGCTGAACTGGGCCTGCTTGAGCAGTTCGCGGAGGCGCTTGCCGCGAGCCAGCTGAGCCTGGGTGGCTGCATCCAGATCAGAAGCGAACTGGGAGAACGCAGCCAGCTCGTCGAACTGGGCCAGTTCAAGCTTCAGCTTGCCGGCGATCTTCTTGATGGCCTTGGTCTGGGCAGCACCGCCAACGCGGCTCACGGAAATACCGACGTTGATCGCAGGCCGCAAACCGGAGTTGAACAGATCAGAGCTCAGGAACACCTGACCATCGGTGATCGAGATGACGTTGGTGGGGATGTAAGCCGAGACGTCACCGGCCTGGGTTTCGATGATGGGTAGGGCGGTCATGCTGCCCTTGCCCATGGCATCGGAAAGCTTGGCGGCGCGCTCCAGCAGGCGGCTGTGGCAGTAGAAAACGTCGCCGGGATAAGCCTCACGACCGGGCGGACGACG
>CENU01205097.1_pt1 | contig 15909 bp, 15 predicted proteins | sample 361331 | NCBI WGS metagenome assembly CENU01 (sample SAMEA2619766, study PRJEB7988) | marine metagenome | isolation source: saline water (ENVO:00002010), including | reverse complement strand
CACGCGGAAATCGAAGCGGAACTGAAGTTTGAGGTGGTTTCGGAAAATCCGATCGAAGAGACGGAAGAGGCTGCTGAAGAGGCAGATCCGGAGGATGACGAGTAAGCCCGTCCTGCGAGGCGGTTTGACCTATGCCCAACGAACCTATTCCACCCGATAGCGGAATGCGCCGTGGTGGACGAGGGATGGCTCCCGGCCGGCAAGCTGCCGAGGGTGATGTATCTCTGCGCGTACAACCGCATAACACAGAAGCAGAAGAGGGCTTGTTGGCGGCCTGCCTGATTGACGGGGGTCGTGAGGTGCTAACCGATTGTGTCGAGTCTAAGATGCATCCGGAGTATTTTTACAAGGCGAGTCATCAGGAGATTTTCCGTGCGCTGATTGAGCTTTATGGAAGTGGTGAACCGATAGACGAAATTTTGTTGCTGGATTACCTGCGGAAGAAGGGTCTGGAGGAAGAAGTCGGTGGGATTTCAGCGATCTACGCGATCCAGGGCCGGATTGAGACGCCGGCGCACGCTCGCTATTTTGCCAAAATCGTCCACGAAAAATACCTGCTTCGCCGACTCATCCGGACATCGCGTGAAGCGATGGAAGCCTGCTATGAGCAGCAGGAGGACATCAGCCATTTTATCGAGAAGATTGAGCAGGACATCCATATGATCAGCACCGGTCGGGTGACGGAAAGTGCGATCCCGATCAAAGAGTCTCTCAAGCTGGCCTCGAGTAATATCAATGCATTGCTTAATGGTAAGGACGAGGTGGACGGTGTACTTACCGGGTTTCGCGATTTGGATGGGATGACGTACGGCTTTCATCCCGGGCAGATGGTCGTACTGGCGGCTCGTCCATCAGTAGGCAAGACCTCCCTGGCGATGAATTTTGCGGAGCATGCGGCACTGCCCGACGGGGGTCACAAAAAGTCCGGAGTGCTGGTATTCAGTTTAGAGATGACTGCTGCGGATCTGGCCATGCGTCTAATTTGCAGTCGTGCCCGGGTGGACATGAAGCGAATTCGTGATCGTGTCGTCTCAAAGCAGGACTCGTCAGATATGGCGGAGGCGATCAATGAGTTAAATGAAGCGCCACTCTGGATAGACGACAGTTCGAGCTCTTCGATTTTGGATTTGCGGGCGAAAGCGCGTCGGGTTGATACAAAGAACCGTTTGGGCTTGATCGTGATTGATTATTTGCAGTTGGTGCGGGGGACGGATCCACGGGTGCCGCGGGAGCAGCAGATCGCCGAAATTTCCCGTGGAGTTAAGGGGATGGCGAAGGAACTGGGCGTGCCGGTCGTGGTGTTGAGCCAGTTGAACCGTGAATCGGAGCGCGAAAACCGAGATCCGCGTCTTTCTGACCTGCGTGAGTCGGGCTCTATCGAGCAGGATGCGGATGTCGTTATGATCCTGCATCGACCGAAGAGACGGGATGACGACGATGGAATCCACGAAGGGACTTCTCCGGGGGATACGGAGGCGATCAAATTAATCATTGCCAAACAACGGAATGGGCCGATAGGTGAAGTTGATCTCACCTTTGTGCGCCGCTATACCCGATATGAAAATTTTAAGCGCTAATTGCGTGTGACCGACCACTATGTATTTTTTCCGCTTCATTCCAATCGTAGCCGTACTCCTTCTGACTGTTTTCTGTGGGGTGGCTTTTGCCCAGACAGTCGGCAATAAAGGCCCGCTGATCGACTCGATTGAAATCAAATTTGACGGGTTTCAGCCGGTCAGTGAGGAGTACGTGTCCGGCTTTATGCAACTGCGAGAGGGGATGGCGTTTGACCCTTCATTAATGGATCAATCGATTCGGGCGCTGTACTCAATGGGGCATTTTGAAAATGTTAACATAGAGCTAGTGGAAGAGGCCGAGGGTACGATCAAGTTACTCGTGCAGTTGGATCCGAAGTACACGATTGGACGGATTATTTTCGAGGGGAATGAAAATCTGCGGGACGGACGTCTGCTGAATAAGTCAGAGCTGGAAACCCGTATTAGCTTGGACGAGTTCAGGGTGAAGGAGGCGGCCGATCGAATCAGTGAGTTTTATATTGATAAGGGCTTCGCTGATGTGGAGGTCGAGTACCAGATCGATCGCGATGAGGCGACCGGATATGCTACGGTGACCTATCTCATAGCAGAGCAAGGTAAGATGAAGATTACCAAGGTTGAATTTGAGGGGAACGCATCTATTCCGGATAAGAAGCTACGAAAAGTCCTGAAAACAAAGAAGAAGAACTGGCTCTCTCTACTTACCGGTGACGGAAAATTTGATGAGGTCCAATTTAAAGAGGACCTGAATGAGCTGCGTGTCTACTACAGTAATGAGGGATTTCTTGATGCTGAAGTTGAGGAGGACGCTGTGGCGATCGATTTTATCGGTAAAAAGAAAATCCGCCTATCTATCCCCGTGATTGAGGGACAGCGTTATTATGTCGGTAACATGTCTGTGGAAAATGCGACGATTTTTACGGAGGGGGAATTGCTCTCTGCAGTGCAGTTGCAATCCGGCGATGTTTTTTCTCCGGAGGCAGTGGATGTAGCAGCAACCGCAGTAAATGAATATTACACTTCGCGTGGATATCTGGAGTCCCGGGTGCGTGCTGAGCGAGTTTCCAATCTGGAGACGCGCCAGATTGATTTGGTCTTCCGGGTGCGGGAGAGTAGCAAATTTTATGTCGAGTCGATCGAGGTAGAAGGTAATACAAAGACGAAAGCCAAAGTTATCATTCGGGAATTGGCTCTGCGTCCCGGCGATGTTTATGACATGACGAAACAGCAGGTAAGTGAGAGCCGCTTACGCAATACACAGTTTTTCCAAGATGTCCGGCTGAATCCTGAGCTGACGAATATCCCGGGCCGGCGCGATCTCGGAGTGACGGTGCAAGAGGGGCGTACCGGTAGTTTGTCCTTCGGTGCCGGCTTTGGTTCAGTGGAGAGTATCGTGCTGTATGCAGAAATGCGTCAGAGCAATTTTGATTTATTCAACTGGCGCAACGGTCTTCAGGGTGACGGACAGAAATTTCGGGTGCGGGGTTCGCTCGGTTCTTCCAGTAATCAGATTTTGGTCGCTTTTGAGGAGCCTTGGCTCTTTGAACAGCGCCTCGCCTTTGGGGCGGAGTTTTTTCGTACGGAGTCTGATTATAATAGCAGTGACTACGATGAACTGCGCACGGGGTTCGAGTTGTATTTGCGCAGGCGCTTATTTGAGTTGGTGGAGGCGCGAGCTTCGTATCGTCTGGAGCAGGTGGAAATCATGGATGTTGCCCGGGATATGAGCAAACCGCGCAATGAAGACGGAGCGACTGAGAATGATGGTGTGGCGGATGTTTTTCAGGAAGCCGAAGGCGGCGAGCTGGTCTCTAAAGCGGGTCTAACTTTCCTTCGGGATACCCGTGACTCGCTACTCTTTACCCGTAAGGGGAACCGCTCTACGTGGTTAAATGAATGGGCCGGCTTGGGCGGGGATGTGGAATACTACAAGATTGAGGGTCGTACGGCACACTTCATTCCGACTTTTGATACTTATGAGCAATGCCTGTCGATTATAGGTCGATTGGGTACTGTTATCCCTTATGGGGAGAATAAGGATGTGCCGTTTTATGACCGGTTTTATCTGGGTGGGCCGGAATCTTTGCGTGGATATGACTATCGCGATATCGGTCCGAGAGACCCGGATGACCCGAATGAATCGGTTGGAGGTAATAGTTATGGTTTGCTCTCTCTGGAATATACTTTCCGTCTGGCGGAACCTTTAGGCCTGGCAGTGTTCTATGATGCAGGCTTTGTTAATGCTGAAGAAAATGACTTTGATGTATCCAATTATGCAGACAACTGGGGGGTTGGTGCGCGAATCCTGATGCTCGGTTCACCTTTGAAACTGGATCTGGGTATACCGATCACCTCTCCAAAAGAGGTGGATGGTTCGAGTTCACAGTTTCACTTTTCGTTTGGCACGCGTTTCTAAGTCCTCTAAGCCCTCTCTCTTACGCATCTTTCTTTAACTATTCTCTACGAAACAACAAATTGTAATATAATGAAAAACACTATCGTAGTCGCCTTCTTGGCACTCTTCGCAGTAACCGGAGCTTTTGCCCAAAGCGATTCTTCCGTCGGTGCGGTTAATATGCAACGTCTGCTGGCCGGGTACACGGCTTATCAATCCGCACTGGAAAAATATGAAGGTGCGATTTCTCCGGCAGAAGAGGAATTGGCCAACCTCCAGAAAAAGCTCCAGGACATGCAGGCCAATGGGCAGGAACTGGAATCGAAAAAGGATAATCCGGCACTCTCCAAGGATGCGCGTAAAGAAGCGCAGTCTGCTTATGAGACTCTGTCCGAGGAGTTTCGCGCCTTGGGCGCCCAGTTTCAGGTATTTCAGAATCAAACCCAGCAACTGCGCAACCAGAGTCGCCAGGAGTTCCTGCTGCCTTTGGAACTCAAAGCCCGTGAGACAATTGTTACGGTAGCGGAGGACAAAGATGTCGATTTGGTGGTAGAAATTGCACCAGTCGACGTGAAGGAAGATGAGGAGAAGACTTACAGCGTCTACCGGGGTACCGTGCTCTACGCTTCGGAGTCGCTGGATCTGACAGATTCAGTGATCGCCGTCCTCAATGCTGCCGGGGAGTAATGCTGAACGGATGATTTCTCAAAACCCTGTTCCTTCCTAGGACAGGGTTTTTTTTTCAGTAGAACTACCGGCTATGGAATTTTCTTTTAGAACGAGTGAAGTCCTCCAGATTGTGGGACGCGAAGCAGTGGTCAGCGGTGGCTACGACGGAAAAATAACCGGTCTGGCCTCATTGACGGATGCAAAGGAAGGAGACCTTTCGTTTTTGGGTAATGCAAAGTACCGGAGTGCGGTGGCTTCTTCGAAGGCGTCGGTTTTATTATTGCCAAGCTCGTACGAGGCGGCACCGAAAACCGGGCAAGTCTATATCAAGCTGGAAAACCCTTCTCTTGCGTTGGCTCAAATCTGCCAAGAGATTGAGCGTTTGTGTGAGCCCACCGCGGACCCCGGCATCCATCCGAGCGCAGTGATTGAGGCGGGCGCGCAGATATCGCCGGAAGCGAGTATAGGAGCCTTCTGTTTTATTGGAGCAGGCGCTCGAGTGGGCGCCGCTGAGCTACGCAATCATGTATCCATCGGTCGGTCAGCCGAGGTGGGGGATGGTTCGATTCTCTATCCGCAGGTTGTGGTGGCTGATTATTGCCGGATTGGTCAAAGTAATCGTATCCTTCAGGGAGCGGTTATTGGCAGTGACGGCTATGGCTATGAATTTAAGGAGGGGCAACACCTGCGCATTCCTCAAATTGGCCGCGTTGTGACGGGCACGAATGTGGACATCGGAGCGAATACCACGATTGATCGTGCGCGATTCGGGGATACCTTAATTGGCGAGGGCACGAAAATTGATAATCTTGTTCAGATCGGTCATAATACACGCATCGGCAAACACTGTTTATTGGTTTCACAAGTGGGTGTCAGTGGCAGTACTGAGCTGGGTGATGGCGTTGTAGCAGCGGGGCAGTCGGGTATTGCCGGGCATTTAAAGATCGGAGCGGGCGCTATTATTGGGGGTGGAGCCGCAGTGATTCAGTCTATTGGCGCGGGCGAAAAGCAGATGGGCTATCCGAGTATCCCGATGCAGGAGTACCTGCGCATTTGCATTCTGCAAAGAAAGTTGCCGGATCTCTTCAAAAGGTTTGATCAACTGGAAAAATATTTTGATTCTGAGAAAAGAGATGTTTGACCCACACGGGGCCTAAAAAAATTGATGAATAGCGCACTAAAAATCTTCTGCGGAAACTCCAATCCGGACTTGGCAAAGTCCATTTGTTCGTATCTCGGTGTCTCTTTAGGCGCTGCCACGGTGAAGAGTTTTCCGGACGGTGAGACGTTTGTGCGCATTGATGAAAACATCCGTGGGGCCGACGTTTTTATTGTTCAATCGACGAACAATCCGGCGAATGAGCACCTCATGGAGTTGTTTATCATGATTGATGCGGCGCGGCGGGCATCAGCTAAGCGGATCACAGCAGTGATCCCATTTTACGGCTATGCGCGTCAGGACCGAAAAGATCAGCCTCGAGTGCCGATTACTTCCAAGCTGGTGGCGAACTTGCTAGTTTCTGCCGGAGCGAATCGTATTTTGACGATGGATTTGCACGCACAGCAGATACAGGGCTTTTTCGATATACCGGTGGATCATCTCTACGCATCACCGGTATTGTTTGAGTATCTAAAGACACTGGATACAGATAATTTGACCCTCTTTTCTCCCGATGTGGGTGGCATGAAGATGGCCTCTGCTTATGCCGGTATGTTGCAGGTGCCGCTTGGTTTTATCGCAAAGCGCCGTACTGATGCAGAAACCGTGGAGGCGGTTTCATTGGTTGGTGAGACGGATGGACGTGATATCCTCCTAATCGACGACATGACGGAAACCGCAGGAACACTCTGCGCGGCCGCTGAGTTGCTGAAGAAGAACGGTGCCAACCGTGTTCTCGCTTCTGTGAGTCACGGCGTACTGAATAATTTAGGTTATGAGCGACTGTCGACCGGCTTGCTCGATCGTTTGATCACGACGGATTCCACGCCGGTTAAAAGTGATAGCGAATTGCCGATTACGGTATTGAGCGTCAATAAATTATTAGGTGAGGCGATCCGCCGGATCCACGACAATGAGAGTGTTACCGGGTTGTTTGAGATCAAAGGATTTTAGTTTTGCATCTCGCTCGGTTAAAGGAACCCCCTTGCTTGCACTGTGTCTGAAAATGCGGATTTTATAGACATGCACAGTTTTCCGTCCTTTCTTCGTTCACTCGCACATACTATCACGCTAAGCTTCTGTTTTTCCTGCGTTGTCCAAGCAGGCAAACTGGAGGTTACTATCGATTCATCGCCGATCGTACCGAGTCAGGCGATTCCCCTGGTGTCCTATGCGGATGTCATTGAACGCGCGACGCCTGCGGTGGTTTCGGTCTACACGACTGATATGCAAACTTTCTCCGGCGGTCAGGATCCCCGGGTCGGTGATATCCTGCGTCAATTCGGCTATCGGGTGCCCTATGGTTCAAATCGCTCGGAAAAACGTCCGGTGCACGGTCTTGGATCCGGTGTGATAATTTCCAAGGATGGATATATCATAACGAACAACCATGTGGTACGGAACCAGAGTGGGGAACCGGTCGATGAGATTCGCGTGCAACTCAAGGATGGTAGTGAGGTTATTGCTGAACTGGTGGGAACCGATGAAAAGACGGATGTTGCGGTGATCAAGATTGATACCGATAGCAAACTGGATCAGGTCATTGTGGCAGACAGCGATGGGATCCGCACAGGTGATATTGTTTTTGCAATTGGTAGTCCACACGGACAGAGCCAGACGGTAACGCAAGGTATTGTTTCGGCGACGGAGCGGACATCGCTGGATATTCTGGGGCCCGGTTCTTACGAAAACTTCATACAGACGGACGCGGCGATTAACTTGGGCAATTCCGGGGGTGCTCTCATTGACGCATTGGGTCGTCTCGTCGGGATCAATACGGCGATTGTCTCGAGAAGCGGTGGCAGTATCGGTTTGGGATACGCAATTCCGGTCAATATGGCCCTCAGCGTAGCCCGCAGCCTGATCGAGGTAGGTGAGGTTCCGCGTGGTTTACTGGGCCTCTTTCCGGTCGACTTAACTTCGGATTTGGCGGAGGCATTTGCTCTCGATTCGACAGAGGGTGCACTGGTCAATGAGGTGCAACCGGATTCACCGGCGGAACGGGGTGGTATTCGTCATGGCGATATCATCACCCACATTGATGCGATACAGATTGAATCAGCGGCTCAACTACGTTTAACGGTTTCACAAATGACACCGGGCAGAGAGGTGGAGGTTTCTCTGATCCGGCGTGGTAAAAAACTCCAGAAAAAGGTGGTTCTGGGCAGTTTGAATGGAAAGTTTTATGGCCGTCGTGGAGAATCCCGTTTGGATGGTGTCGCCTTCTCATTTCTGGATGCTTCAACCCGTGAAGAGATTAGCCTTCCGGAAGAGATCGACGGTGTGCTCGTACGTTCTGTTGAGGCGGACTCCCCTTTTGCTAATCGCTTGCGTGCGGGCATGGTCCTGATCGAGGTGAATGACATTGCGGTCGATTCACCCGCTTCGGTAGGTGAGTCATTACAGTCCGGGGTGAATAGTTTTTATGTTTGGTTTGAGGGGAGTCCTCGCTTTGTCGTTATTCGAATTGAGGATTGATCGTTCCATAATTTGTGTTCGGGGGCGCGGGAAGTTTATGCTTGTTCAAGTGGATTTATAGGGCATACAGTAGGGTATCATTTAAATTAAATGCCTACCCCAAATTATGTTTTATAGAAATAGTCTGCTCTTTCTCGTATTTAGTTTTTGGTTCCCTTTTCTAGCTTCAGCGGATGAAGCCATAACAACGACGGATTTGTTGTCGATCGGTGCGCTAAATGCCGGCGATAGTGCGTGGATGATGACAGCCACCGTGCTCGTGTTGTTTATGACATTGCCCGGCCTGGCACTTTTCTACGGTGGTCTGGTGCGTGCCGGCAGTGTCCTGTCGGTGCTGATGCACTGCTTTACGATTGCCTGTCTGGCATCTGTCTTATGGGTAGTGGGCTTATACAGTTTGGCCTTTACAGAAGGTACTCCCTGGATCGGCGGACTGTCGAAACTGGGTCTTCAGGGGGTCGAGGCAAGCAGTCTGTCGGGAAACGGGACTATACCGGAGACGGTCTTTGTCATGTTTCAGTTGACCTTTGCCATAATCACTCCGGCCTTAATCGTGGGTGCTTTTGTCGAGCGTATGAAGTTTGCCGCGATTTTGCTTTTTACGGCGCTCTGGCTCCTCTTGGTCTATGCTCCGGTTACCCACTGGGTGTGGGGAGGCGGTTGGCTTATGGAGATGGGTGTGCTTGATTTAGCCGGGGGTATTGTGGTGCATGCTACTGCCGGTGTGTCTGCGCTTCTATTAGCAAAATGTCTGGGGCCAAGAACCGGTTTTCCGGAGAAGTTACAAGTTCCTCATAATCCTGGTATGGTCATGATCGGGGCGAGTATGCTCTGGGTTGGTTGGTTTGGTTTTAATGCCGGCAGCCAATTGGCTGCCAATGAGGCGGCTGGCATGACCATGCTGGTAACGCATATTTCGGCGGCAGTAGCCAGCTTGACTTGGATGAGTCTCGAGTGGCTGAGGAATGGAAAGCCGGGTCTTGTCGGCATTGTCACAGGTATGGTCGCTGGTCTGGCGACGATTACACCGGCATCGGGAAATGTGGGTCCTCTCGGTGCCCTCTGCATTGGTTTTCTGGCGGGTTCTGTCTGTTATTTTATGTGCGGTGTCGTTAAGCAATGGATGAAGATTGATGATTCTCTGGATGTCTTTGCGGTGCACGGTGTCGGCGGTATTTTAGGGACTCTGTTACTTTCTGTTTTTGGGTTGCCTGCCTTTGGCGGATCCGGAGTTGCATCGGTCAGTGGGCAACTGACGACCCAATTAATCGCTATACTAGCGGTAGTTGCCTGGTCTGCGCTGGCCACCTACCTGATCATTTTAGTCTGCCGTTTCACTATCGGACTACGTGTCAGCTCTGAGGATGAGATTACAGGTCTCGATCAGAGTGAACATGGAGAGACAGCTTACCACTTCGAGTAACCACATTACCGGTTGCTTGAAACAATTAATCAAAATAACAAAAAAACACCTACCCTCCTATGAAACTCATAAAAGCAATTATTAAACCCTTCAAATTAGAAGAAGTAAAAAGTGCGTTGGAAGAAGTTGGCATCAGTGGTTTGACTGCCATTGAGGCCAAAGGCTTCGGGCGCCAAAAAGGACATACGGAAATCTATCGTGGCAGCGAGTACACGGTCGATTTTTTGCCGAAGACGATTATCGAAACTGTGGTGGATGACGATGTTGTCGACCAAGCGGTACACGCGATTGCCGAAACAGCGAAGACAGGCAAGATTGGTGATGGTAAAATTTTTGTTCTCAATGTGGAGAGTGCAATACGCATTCGTACGGATGAGAGCGGTACAGAAGCTCTGTAACCATTTCTTATTTTCGTTAGCAAACCCGCCTCTTCAGGGGCGGGTTTTTTTATGCAATTCAGCGTGTTTCTTCTTCCTTCATGCATTTCAACGGTTAAGTTATGCACATGGAAATAAAAGAATTCCTAGATGAAATAGCCGATGCTTTGGAGATGCCGCCGGAAGAGGGACTATCTGCGGAAACAGACTTTAAGGGTTTGTCGAATTGGGACTCACTGGCTGTATTAAAGGTGACGAGTGGCATTGAGATTGAGTATGGTATCTTGTTAAAAAAGGCGGACTATCAGGATTGCCGGACATTGCAGGAGCTTTATGAATTAGCACTATTACGGAAGCAGGGTAGAGATGCGTAAGCAGCTTTATATCGTCGGTGCGGGTGGTTTCGGGCGCGAGGTTTACAACTGGTTGTTAGCGCTGCCGGAGGCTTCCCGGGATTGGGATATCTGTGGTTTTTTAGACAACGACCCATCTGCTCTGGATGGTTTTGAGTACGCACCCGGCATAGTGGGTAGTCCGGAGGGTTGGACGCCGCAACCGGATGAAGTATTTGTTTGTGGCATTGGCAGGATAGACGTGAAGAAGGCCGCATGCAGCCAGCTAATAGAAAGAGATGCCCACTTTATTACTTTGGTGCACCCGACTGCATTGGTCGGACGCAATGTACATTTGGGAAGGGGCGTCGTTATTTGTCCTCGTGTCACGTTGACCTGTGATATCGAGGTAGGCGAGATGGCGATGATAAACTGCCATTCTACTGTAGGGCATGACGCACAGATTGGAGCATGGACTACGATAAGCGGAAATTGCGATCTTACAGGAGGTACTACGGTGGGTCAGGGCGTCTTTATGGGTTCCGGTGCACGCCTATTGCCGGGGAAGTGTGTGGGCGATGGTGCAACAGTTGGCGCTGGTTCCGTCGTTATACGGTCGGTCAGTGCCGGGGATCGTGTCTTTGGCAATCCTGCACGAAGCTTTTAGGCCTACTGCGAGCGCAACTTTTTCAGGCGATCGCTGTATTTTGTTTTTTCAGTAATCTGAATACGAGCCGGAATTTTGTAGGTAGCGAGGCGTTTACGGCAGTGCTTTTTAATGGCTCGTTTCAATTGGACTGTTTCGTACTCACCTTGCGGCACAATCTGCGCGACCACAATTTGACCGGTAATCGCATTTTCTTCGGCATAGACCAGGCAATCGGCAATAGCCGGCATTTCCATCAAGATGCTCTCGACTTCAATCGGAGCTACTTTTTCCCCGCCTACATTGATCAAATCTGCGCGACGGCCGATTATTCGCAGAGAGCCGTCCTTGTCCTCTTCAATTAAGTCGCCGGTGCGAAACCAGCCATCGAGCAGCAAGGAACTGTTATCTGCATCGGAGTTCAAGTATCCGAGGATTCGGGAGCTTGACTGCAGCCAGAGTTCTCCATCGACAATTTTCCAGTCAGCGTCTCTGTCTTTGATGGAGAAATTGAGTTTTCCGCTGCCTGCGCTTTTTATCCGAATAGCGCCGGTTTCACTGGTACCAAATTTTTGCTGCAGGTCTACCTCAGGGAAGGCAGCTTTGAGTTTTTGTAATAAGGAGAATGGCATGGGCTCCGCTCCATAAGCGATGACCCGAAGGCTGGAAAGATCAGACGAATGGGCTACTCCCGTAAGCAGCATTAGATTGAGGAAAGTCGGCGAGGCGGGCAGTACACTGACTTGGTGTTTGGCAATAGCATGTCCTGCCGACTCGGGCGTACGGGCTTCCGGAATAACGATCGCAGAGCCAGAGCAAAGCGTTCGCAGTGCCGCATCAAGCCCTCCGATATGATCCAGAGGAAGCAGCTGGAGGGTACGATCAGACCGGGCTGCGAGAGACTCGTAACGATCAAGCAGAAGCTTTAAGTCATGGAGCATGGCTTTCGGGCTACCCGTGCTGCCACTACTGAAGAGAATAAGCCCGGGGTGTCCGGACTGCCCGAGCTTGTTGAGCAGTGGATGGGGTTCGGCAGAGGCGGTTTTCCGGCGAAGTTTTCTGTTATGGAGCGTCCATTCCACCCGACCGATCCGGTATTGTTTTTCCTTTTCGGGGGATTGGGGTGAGATTGGTAATATCGTTTTACCGAGTGAGCTTAAAGCAATTACTGCGGCGAGATTATCTGCGGGATTTGCTTCCTCCACGGCAATAACTTGATTTCCCGTACCGAGGTCGGTTTGCAAGTAATCGATCAGTGAGTCAATGCGTTGAGTCAAACTCGCGTAGCTCAGGGCGGAGTCTCCTGAGTAAAAGGCTGTGCGCTCTGCGAATTGTGTGAGCCTATTGCGGATCCAATCCACTTTTAAGAAACTCCACCCAGATAGATTACCTGCCCGGTGACAAAATTACTTTCCGGGCGGAGGAAGTACTCAACCGTATTGGTGATGTCTTCCATCTTGCCTAAGCGTGGGATCGCTTGTCGGGCGATCAGAGCATCCATCTTATCTGAAGGCACACCACGGATCAAATCGGTTTCTACCGGTGTCGGCCCGATGGCATTGACTGTGATACCAGTCGAAGCCAATTCGCGAGCGAGAATGCGCGTAAGGCTCTCTACAGCCGCTTTACTGGCTGCGTAAATGGCCTCTCCCTCCAGATTGAGAGGGTGGGCAACCGTAGTGAAGTTGACGATACGGGCTGCCTTGTTTTTACGCATGCGCTTTGCCATTTCTCGGCAGAAAATAAACGTGCCTACAAAATTGGTTTGTAGGATTTTGTTGACCGTAGCCATGGGGGTGAGGAGCGCATGATTCATCGAGGCTATGCCTGCGTTATTAAGTAATGCATCGACCCCATGATTCATTTCACTAGCCATCTTTACAACTGCCGCTTCGTCAGAAACATCCAAGCAGTAATGATGGTAGTGTTCCGATGTGATATCGCTTGGGCCGCGGCTACATCCGACGACTCTCCATCCTGTATCTAAATAGTGTTCTGCGAGGTATCTACCTATGCCTTTGCTCGTGCCTGTAATAACGATTGTTTTCATTCGTTTGGGAGGAGGTGGGTTACGGTGGTTTACTCTGCGTCAGCGATGCGTTCTGCCGTGGCTTCTGCCAGTCGACGAACCGTTGCAAAGGGAGAGTTACGCGCACTGATGGCTTTTTCGTCGGCTAATGTGATAGCAATGTTATAGTGCTCACCAATAGCCTCCTCAATGTCGGCGATTAGGTTGACTAAAGCCATGCTGTCAAGAGGCCCTCCGTTTCCATAGAGACTCGATTCAGGCTTTGGGGTATTCAATTCTGGTATAACAAAGTCTTCACTAAGGTTGCGAACGGTAGCGATTACAAGGTTTTCAATCTCCTCTAAATTCGGCATCTATTACATCCTGTCTTGTGTTCTGTCAGGCCCTAGAAATTCACTCCGGGTCGCTTGGTTGGATTCGCTGATATTTTCGCGAAACAGCACGCATTTGATGGTTAAGCAGAGAATCTTTATGTCGAGCCAGAAAGAGCGGTTTTCGAGGTACCACAGATCGAGTTCAAATTGACGCTCCCAGGACAGACCATTGCGCCCATTGACCTGGGCCCATCCGGTAATTCCGGGAAGGGTATGGTGGCGCCTCGACTGTTCAGGGCTGTAACGCGGCAGGTAGGCAAGAGGGAGCGGTCGTGGGCCGACTAGGCTCATTTCACCTTTGAGTACATTCCATAACTCGGGTAACTCATCCATGCTCGTCGAGCGCAGTCGTTTGCCCCAAGAAGTTAGCCGCTCGGCATCATCGCCGGGGCCATCGCGCATCGTTCGAAATTTAAGTAGTGTAAAGGGACGTCCATTGAGCCCGGCTCTTTTCTGGCGAAAAAAGATTGGGCGACCGAGCATGCCGAGCTGTAAGCAAACCAGAGCCACCAGGGGTAGGCAGAGGGCAAAAAGTAAGCAAATAGCTGTAAAAAGGTCGAATACCCGTTTCATGCGTTGTCTGTAAGCGATAGTAGCCAAAACCTTATAGCTGAATTGTTTATCTTTTAACACCAAAGTTTTGACAGAGATACGGCAAAGGTTTAATTAAAAATAGTGTTGATTTAGCACTCAATAACACATTCACAATATCAACTGCTATGATCCTAAATGCCAACGAACGTACATTCTCTCCCTTCAGCCTAACCCGTCTGCTGACGACATGTTTTGGAGCCGGAAATGGTGAAAAAACCTGTATATTGATTGATTTGCCTGATCCGGCAGACATTCAGGGGTTTAAGTTTCTCGATGACGAAACGCTCTCTATACAAAACTATGGGCATGAAGTTTTTTACAAGGGCTTCAAGAACGGCGCGTTGGAGATAATGAATTGGACTGGTGGAGATATTTTCGCCTACAAGGAAACGGGCGGTAGTAATCTGGATATGGAAGATGCCTGTTACGATCCGGATGGTCAGGCACTCAGTCTCGATGCGGACATTTACCCGAACTATGATATCATATTGGTGGTATCGACCTTTTCGGCGACAGCACCGCTCACGGCCAAGTGTAAAGAGTTTGGTTTCCGCGGTGCTACTCTCCACGGGCTCAATCAGATCATTTTGGACAGCGGTCTGTCCGTGGATTATGACATTGTATCGGATGAAGCAGAATTGCTTCGTCTGGGCTTAACTGAGGCCGATCGTTTCGAAATTGATTTTGAGGTGGAAGGTAGCACCTACACACTCAAGCTTCATACAAATGGTCAAAGAGCTCAGAAAAGTCATGGTTTGTGCCCCCCGGGTAAGCCTGACGTAGCCAATTTACCTGCCGGTGAAGTCTATTTTGTGCCGGAAAGTGCGGATGGCGTTTTTCCCTTCAAGTACGATGAGAGCACGATTGGATTACTGCACGTGAAAGACGGTATGATCTTCAAGTCACAATTTGTCTACGGTGATTATGCAGAAATTGAGGCGCATAATGCCCGCTTGGCGGATGATCCTATGATCGGCGCCATCGGTGAGCTTGGATTCGGCACTCAGGTACTGCCTTTCTCCGGTCGTGATATTCAGGATGAAAAGATTCTCGGTACCATTCATGTGGCAACCGGTCGAGACGACCATCTGGGTGGTAATATAACTCCGGATTTGTTCAAGGAACACAAAAATGCTTCGCACGACGATGTGCTCTACGCTCCGCACAAAACACCTGAAATTCGCCTTCCTGAAGCGCGCATGATCAAGAATGGAGAGACACACGTCCTTATTCAAAATTACAAGCCGGCCGAGTATATGGTAAATCTTCTGGAGGCAGGTGCTGTCGTCGAAGCGTAAGCTTTCGCGACAAGCGGTTTCTTGCAACGCCTCCATTGGATAGATGTCGAATAACCCCTACGAGTCGGACGAGCTACTGCAGCAGTATCTAGTCTTTCATTACGCACGTCCGGAAGAACAACTCACGCAGAAGGGTGGCCCGGCGGAAGCGCTCGATTTTCCTAAGCGTTGTGCTCTTGAGGGACTGTCTCTCGAATCTATTCCGAACCGAGGTCGAGCGCTTGACTTGGGCTGCGCAGTAGGTCGTTCTACCTTTGAATTGGCGCGATCGTTTGGGGAGGTAGTCGGCATTGACTATTCGCATGCTTTCATCGATTCGGCGAATGTTTTAAAAGATCAGGGATTAATAAAGGCATTGCGAATGGACGAGGGAAACTCCACGACCCGTTTGGACCTAACGATTGATCCGGAGATCGAGCGTAATCGTGTTTTATTCGAGCAGGGTGATGCGCAGTCTATACGACAAGACATTGGGGAATTTGACGCTGTTCTCGCTTGTAACCTGATCTGTCGTTTGCCCGATCCGATGCGTCTGCTACGTCGTTTACCGGAACTGGTAAAGCCCGGTGGACAGTTGTT
>CENU01105215.1_pt1 | contig 15919 bp, 9 predicted proteins | sample 361331 | NCBI WGS metagenome assembly CENU01 (sample SAMEA2619766, study PRJEB7988) | marine metagenome | isolation source: saline water (ENVO:00002010), including | reverse complement strand
GTCGCCTAAGTAGTGATTAACAACCGCAAGCTGATAGTCTCCACCCGCCCGCTGGACCAAATCAATGCCATGCGGTTCCATCAATTTATCCTGTGACCATTCACAACGCCCATCACCCCATATATTATCTGAAAATTTTATCTCTAGATCTTGGACGGTTTCTTCTGCAACACTCACGAGCGAAAGTTTCCCTGTATGGCGGTTTTCAGGCGAGACAAAAGGTGTTACGCCTCCGAACTGCGGCGCAATGAAGAAATCGCGGTCAGGGGTCAAAACAAGATCCTCGGGATGATCCACACCGCAAATAACTGAGAAATGTTGGTCACCCTCACAGATCGAAATGTCACGTATATCACCAACGTAAGACCAAAGATACAGATAACCGCCCAAACCGATTAGAATTACTGCAATCGGAATAGCAAATTTGTAGTAATTTGCGAGAATTAACTTTGTCAAGCTCCGCATGTGAGTCTCAGCAAAGATCACGAACAACCCCTCCACCACAGCAAGACATCCTAGGACCACTAGTACAATGTTCCGGGTATAATCCATCCAGAAAGGCTGCGTAAGTATATATCCAAGTAACGCTCCACCAATCATTAACTCGAGAACGCCAAACGTTACCCAGGAGGACAGTTGCAAAAAGTACTTAAGAAAGCGAGTTACCGGATATCGAAAAAGCAGCAAGACTGCTACCGCAAAAAGAAAGGCGCTAATATAAAAATTCACAGTGAGTGCATCTTTTAAAAATCGTACAACAGTAGCAATTCAATAGCCGAGTTACCAATCAATCACTATAAAATTATCTCCCCACGAGAAGACCAGCTATCAAGCTTACTGATACGTTTCAATATTTGGACATGAACATTGTAAGTTTCGATCCCCATAAACGCTATCAATTCGTCCCACAGGTGGCCAATATTTCTTGCCGCAAGATGAAAGAGTTGGATAAGCTGCCACCCGACGGGTGTAAGCATGCGGCCAATGATCATTTGTCACCTGCTCTGCGGTGTGAGGGGCATTCACCAGCGGGTTATCTTTACGCGACCACTCATTGTTCTCAACCCTCGTTATTTCAAGCCTGATAGCAATCAATGCATCACAAAACCGATCAAGCTCACTTTTGGACTCACTCTCGGTTGGCTCGATCATGAGAGTACCGGAAACCGGAAAAGACATGGTCGGCGCATGGAAACCGTAATCAATCAACCGTTTGGCTATATCATCCACCGTGATCCCGCATAATGCGGTAATTGGTCTGACGTCAAGCACACACTCATGAGCGACCAATCCATTTTCTCCCGTGTATAAAACTTGGTAATATTCTCGGAGTCTGTGGGCGATATAATTAGCGCTCAGATTCGCGATTTCTGTAGCTTTTCTCAGGCCATTTGGACCCATCATACGCACATACATCCATGTGATGGGGAGTATTGAAGCAGATCCGAATGGAGAGCTAGATATTTGATTCTCGGAGCCCGCCCTGTTTAACGGAGATGAGGGAAGAAATGGAGCAAGATGTTTTTTTACTGCGACCGGACCAACACCAGGACCTCCCCCACCATGAGGAATACAAAAAGTTTTATGTAAATTTAAGTGAGATACATCACCTCCGAATTTACCCGGCGCGCAGAGGCCTACCATAGCATTTAAATTCGCGCCGTCTATGAACACCTGACCGCCATGACTATGAATAATATCTGCGATTTCAGTAATTTGAGGCTCAAAGACTCCATGAGTTGAAGGATAAGTGATCATCACTGCGGCTAACTTCTCACTGTGCACATGTGCTTTATTTCTGAGATCATCTAAGTCGACATTCCCATTGGGATCACAACTGACTACCACAACCTCCATGCCACACATCCGTGCAGAGGCAGGGTTGGTACCGTGAGCGGAGCTAGGAATAAGACAAATCTTTCGATACCCTTCAGACCGGCTCTTGTGATAACCCATTATTGCTAGTAAGCCAGCAAACTCTCCCTGAGAACCTGCATTAGGTTGAAGAGAAATATCATCGTATCCCGTGCACGCGATTAACATCTCTTGAACATCTTTTATCATCTCCAAATATCCGCCCACTTGATCAAGAGGGGCAAAAGGATGCATCCTATTAAACTCAGGCCAGGTAATCGGCATCATCTCACTAGTTGCATTTAACTTCATCGTGCATGATCCCAAGGGGATCATTGTTCTGTCCAAAGCTAAATCTTTATCACTCAAACGACGCAAATAGCGTAGCATTTCGGTTTCACTTTGATAGTTACTAAAAACTGAATGTTGCAAGACTGCATCGAACCTGCAAAGTTTGGTGGGAAGCCTTAATTCCGTGCTCAAGGCGACCACGGAGAGATTAATGGAGCCCTGCGGCTTGAAGATTTTCCAAAGAGTTTCCACAGTAGAGGGATTCACAGTCTCGTCGAGCGAAAGCCCCACAGTAGTTCCATCTACTGTACGCAGATTTATTCCCTGCTCCATTGCACGCTGATGAATCGCCTCGGTATGACTTCCTGTCTTTACCGTGAGAGTATCAAAAAAATATTTATTAGTCCTTTCGAAACCTAACCGCTCAATTCCAGATGCTAAAATCGCTGTCAATGCATGCACTCGCTCCGCTATGTTTTTGAGCCCCTGAGGACCATGGTAACAAGCATACATCGATGCAATGACCGCAAGTAATACTTGCGCGGTACAGATATTAGATGTCGCTTTTTCTCGCCTAATGTGCTGCTCGCGAGTCTGCAAGGATAACCTATATGCCGGTTTTCCATCCCGGTCAATGGACACACCGACCAGCCGACCAGGCATACAGCGCTTTAGCTCAGCTGTAGCGGAAAGGTATCCAGCATGCGGACCACCAAAACCCATTGGAACACCGAACCGCTGAGTGGAGCCTATGGCAATATCCGAACCAAGTTCTCCGGGGGATCTAAGCAGTAATAATGACAAAATATCTGCAGCCATAATCACCTTCGCCGAGGCCCCGTGAGCTTTTTCGATCACTTCCGAAAAGTCGCTAATCTCACCCGAGCTACCCGGATACTGCAACAAAATCCCAAAGACATCAAGGTCAGCTAAATCAGTTAGTGGATCACCTATGACCACCTCAAATCCCGCAGCTTTTGCTCGAGTAGAGACAACAGATATAGTCTGAACAAAACAATCATGATCAATAAAAAAGCGGTTACTCACGCTTTTTGAGGCGCGTCTTGCCATACTCATAGCTTCTGCAGCTGCCGTCCCCTCATCTAGCATCGAGGCATTCGAGATGTCCAAACCGGAAAGGTCGCTCACCATTGTTTGAAAATTTATTAGTGCCTCAAGCCGTCCCTGTGAAATCTCCGGCTGATAGGGTGTATAAGCCGTATACCAGGCCGGATTTTCAAGGATGTTCCGTTGGATAACAGAAGGTGTCTCAGTTCCGTAGTATCCTTGACCGATAAGTGATTCGAAACGCTGATTTTTATTTGCAATAGCTGATAGCTCTTTTATTGCTGAAGTCTCGGAAATAGATTCAGCAAGATTTAGCTTTTCTCCACATCGAATAGATTGAGGAACCAAAGCCTCGAGGAAACTATTTAAATCTTCAAACCCCAGCTCCTTTAGCATCATACTGCTCTGCTCTTCATCAATACCAATATGACGAGATTGGAATGACTCAGAACTAAGTAATTCTTGTAACTCAGTATTTACTGAGATTTTTGGAGGAAGTTTTGCATTCATACTGCTTTACCCTCTCAGTGAGAAATATTACGAATAATTGTGATCTTTCAAGACGCACACGATTAAGTTAGTTTGTAGCGCTTCTTTACCCAGGGCATCGGCACTACCTGAAGAGTCCGATGACCACGACGATTCTTCGCAAATAATGTGGTGCCCTTTGACGCGTAATCAATATCAACATAGGCCATCGAAATCGGCATATTCAGGATAGGAGAAAAGCTGCCACTAGTTACCTTGCCAACAATTTCGCCATCACCATTTAATAATGATTCACCAGCTCTTACAGGAACACGTCCCTGAACCGTCAAACCGACGCGAGCAGAGTCAACACCATCATTTTGTTGCTCCATTATTTTTTGCCAACCCATATAGCCACCTTCAGCACGGCCACCGCGACGGCGACTGGGGCTGATGCTCCACCCCAGACCTGCCTCAATGGGTGTTATATCAGAAGAAAGATCCTGTCCATGCAAGCATAAGCCTGACTCAAGACGCAAAGTGTCTCTCGCACCAAGTCCAGCCCAAGCTACTCTCTCGTCTTTCAAAAGAATGTGTGCAACCTCAGATGCTTTCGCTGGAGGCAAAGATATTTCAAAGCCGTCCTCTCCCGTGTATCCAGTCCGAGACAGGGAACAATCCACACTCCCGATTCGAATTCTTCTGCACTGCATGAAAGAAAGAGAATCAAGATGCAAAGTATGTGTCTCCAAGACATTAGACGCCAATGGCCCCTGCAGGGCTAACAGCGCACGATCATCCAAGTCGATCCTTAAGCTCGGCAACTTTTCGGTCAAGTGCCTTAAATTCTGGAGCTTGTTAGACGCATTTACAACTAAAGAAAAGGTATCATCTTCAACTCGCATAACAATAAGGTCGTCAATCACACCACCAGATTTATTAGTCAGAAAAGAATACCTACCGTTACCTATCTTCAATCCCAAAAGATCAGTTGGCATGAGCTTCTCCAAATGCAATGCGGCATCAAAGCCCTTGACAGTTATTTGACCCATGTGCGAAACATCAAAAAGCGCTGCAAAAGTCCTACAGTGAAGATGCTCATGTAAAATACCTCCAGGGTAGTGTATTGGCATCATGTATCCGGCAAATGGCGCCATCCTTGCCCCAAAATCAAGGTGCGTACTGTAAAGACATGTTTTTTTTAAGTTATCAAGCAACAAATACTCCGAACTTCTAATCCACAAGTTGTTAAGATAAATCATCCATTATCCATTTGTTAAATTAATAATTTATATGTTTTAATAAGTAATTTAAATATACATGCGTATGCGAAACCTTCCGACAGATGCACTCAGATCCTTCCTGGCTATTTACGACTCTGGGAGTGTGACGTCCGCCGCCGACCAAATTGGGCGTTCGCAGCCGGCAGTGAGCCTTCAAATAAAGAAGCTTGAAGAAATTCTCGAGACCTCACTTTTCCGGAGAGTAAAAAAGCAGCTTATTCCCTCTCTCGAAGGAGAGAAATTATGTGCTCGCGCTCGCCAGATCATTGCAATCAATGATGAGATTGTTGGAGAGTACCGAAAACCGGAATTGCAAGGAAATGTCTGTCTCGGGATACCAAGTGAGTTTGCGATAACACTAATCCCCGCGATACTCGGACGGTTCAACGCAGCATATCCTCATGTGGCCTTGGAAATAGTGAGCGATCTAAGTCGCAATCTAATCCAAATGCAGCAACAGAATAAGTACGATCTTATATTAACGCTTCATCATCAAGCGTCAAAAGTAAAAAAAAATGCCATCAGCAGTGACCGACTAGTCTGGGTCGGCAGTCAGTCACATCAGTTTGAAAAGTCGCGGGAAATTCCGCTGATTCTTGCAAAAGAGGGCTGTATTTATCGCGAGAAAGTCTTTTTCCACTTAAATAAAATAATGCGACCGTGGCGGATTGTTCATACCAATCCTGATTTATCAGGTATAAAGTCGGCTATCGAAGCTGGGCTCGGTATAACGGCACTTGCAAAATCAACGGTACCGGAAAGTCTAAAAATTCTTGAGGAAAATGAACATTTACCACCTCTTGGTTATGTCGATATCTGTCTTTTAGGGCGGGCCGGCAGAAGAACTGAAGCAGTGTCAAAGCTGGAGGATTTCATATCCTCCAGCTTACGTGATTTCAAAAGTTGAGGGTGTAAAACATATCACTGATTTGTGCTGATGATAGTCAACAGGAGCCCTAACGTCTCGGTGAGTAAGCAAGGTTTTGATGCCAGAAATCCACCACATAATCTATTCGAACCGGCAACAACTGCCGATAGGCTGATAAATCACTCAAGTGAACCCACCGACATTCAATGATGCCCTCTTCGACCTGCGGACACGTTTGATCGTCATCCCCATCGTAGCGCATCAGAAACCAATGCGTTTTCTTCAGGTATTTTATATTCTGATGTCGCGTAGTGTGCCATGTAGAAACCAGCTTCCCCTCAACAGTAAGTTTGTCAATCGCAAGTCCCGTCTCTTCATTCACCTCTCTCAGCGCACTTGTCTGTGGACATTTCAGATCCTCGATACGACCCTTCGCCATATCCCACTTACCCCGCTTAAAAATTAACAGAATATGATGATGTCTATTACAAACTAGGCCTCCCGCCGACTCTACTACAGGAAGGCTAAGTGTATTTATGAGTGTTTTCGCAGTCATTTTACTTTGCTTCGTCTAATACTCAGTAACGCATGACGTCAAACAAGTCGTCTTAATTCTTCCGAAGTGACGCTAATTAGAAGTTTTATCGGAGTCTCTTAGGCTTTTTAAGACTGCCATCTGTTGGAGGCTAAGATTGCTAAATTTAATTCCGCCTAACCGAATACTGTATTCCTCTTTTACTTCCTCTCCCGTCAGAGGTTCATATGAGGGGCGTCCGTAAAGCCGCACTAAGTATAACATAGCAGTGAGTCTCGCTTCACGCTTTTTATTGGCTGCAATCACTACCCACGGAGAGATCTTCGAGGATGTGTGGTTAAACATCTGCTCCTTGTACTGAGTGAATATTGTCCATTTCTCTCGAGCATACAGGTCATTCTCAGAAAACTTCCAATAGGTGAGCGGATCACTCAACCTACTCCCAAACCTTAATAGTTGAGTTTCTCGATCGATAGATAGGTAGAACTTTACCAGTAATAAACCTCTCTCGATGTGGTTATGCTCCCAACGCAATACGTTTTTCATGAAATATTTATATCGCGTTTCTGAGCAATAGCCCATCGTTGGTTCTATTAGAGCCCGGGAATACCAAGAGCGATCAAAAAACGCCATGCTACCAGATTCTGGAAAGTGTCTCTCATAACGCCTAAACCAATACTTTGCTTCAGAGTCACTAGGAATACCCAAAGCTACAACATTAGCATGGGAAGGCATCAGGTTCTCCACAAACCGTTTTATTGTGGATCCCTTACCGGCCGCATCTCGACCCTCGAACACAACTGCCATTCCAGAACCATTTTTTATGAGGCGCTGTTGTATCCGAAGTAACTCAATCTGAAGACGACGTTTTTCAATTTGATAATGCTCCAATGAAATCCCTTCGTATGGTGTTTCAATATTAGTGATTTTTTTTTGTTTCAAAGCACAATCTTCCTGATATATTTTAATTTCGACATAATAAACTTACCATAAAACAAACCAATCTTTTACGAGAAGAATTAATTGCTGTACGTTTCATGAAAAGAGTCAGGCTACTTCTAATTGAAAAGACACAAGATTACGCTTAGTTCGGCCGATGGAGATATTTGCGACGTGAGTTATTACACGTGGCGACCAAAAAAAATCTCCGGATGGATCCATATCATCCATGGGATGAGTGAACACGCCGCCCGTTATGAAAATTTGGGAAGATATCTGCAGTCAAACGGATATTTTGTGTCTGCAAGTGATAATCGGGGACATGGGCAGACAGGCTTAAATTCAAATAACGCAAACCATTTAGGCGATCATAAAAGCTGGGATTTATTAATAAATGATCAAAAACAGTTGCTGATAAAACTCAAACAAGAAACCCGTTTACACCCATTAATCATTGGACACAGCATGGGGGCCTTGCTCGCGCTAAATCTTAGTCAAGAGTGTTACCCCACCGATAAATTAATACCAAGTGGCTTGGTGCTCAGTGGCGTAACGTGTTCACCCTCTCTTCTCTATCGATTAGGTGAGATGATTGCTTTCTTTGAGAAGTTAAGATTAGGTCGAAGATCATCAAGCAAGTTACTAAATTACCTTTCATTTAAGAGTTTTAATCGAGCTTTAGGAGCAACACGAACCGAAGCCGACTGGATATCTAGAGACCCCTCAGTTGTGGATATATACATCAGTGATCCTCTTTGCGGACAGCCTTTGACCACCCAATCTTGGTTTGACTTTTTTGCAGCGGCCTCGAAGTTGTTTAAACCGGTTGCTCTAAAAAAGTTAAAATCAGAGCTACCAATATATCTTATAGCGGGCGATCAGGACCCTGTAAGTCGTTTTGGGAGAGACATACACGCATTATTTAAAAAACTTTCAAGTGCGGGCCTATGCGATGTTTACACTAAGATATACGTGGGGGGTCGACACGAGATGTTTAACGAAATAAACCAAAATGAGGTGTATCTCGACCTTCTGAAGTGGATTAAATATTGTGAGGAAAAAGAAAAAAAGATTTGTCACCCGAAACGGTCTCTGCACTAAATCAATAATCATACCTACAAAAATAAAGCTCAGATGAAAATTTATTTTCTGCTAATCACTTGGTGGTCCTCCCAACGTTTTATTTAAAATCCAACTATGAAGCTCATGAAATTGAGGTTCAAAGGGCTGGGTGATGACGAAGTGAAGCGGGGAATACAGCGCCGCGGCAACGCATAACATTTGAAACTGCACAATGTCATCATCATTGCTCCAAACTTGAAAGTAACCTGCATAACCGCTTACTGAGAGCAGCACCAAGCCAAGCGAAATCAAATAAGTATATAAATACTTATGAAAAAAATAACCAATTTTGTGGGGAATCACCAAACACACGATGATCAAGGGATATATGCAATACAAAAAGCCAATAATCAAAAAATTCATGGGTAAAACAACGACCTAAAAAAACAAAAGGTACACATCCTTAAAAAAAGTTGCAAGTCAAAAGCAAAATTTTGGCCCGAGCCGCGCAAAGGAGAAGAAAACCACTACTCCCCTTTTTTATATTTATGGTGTTTTTTTATTGAAGACTGCGCTTTACTCCAAAGCTCCTCTGACTTGAGTTGTAAAAGTATTCAAATGGCATAATTCCTTAACGATCAAATCTGGAGTTTCGAAACTTATTTTTCCTACTGCACCGGAACGTAGTTCATTTATAAAAAGTGTTGCTGTGCGTTCTCGATCTATCTTACCTCCCGCACGAAGGCAACCGCGTCTAACCCCAATCTGGTCTAAAAGATCCAACTCAGTTACCGGCATATCGCCCAAAATGAATCGCTTCTTAAGGTATTTAGGGTAATTATCCATAAGATATCTAGCCGCAAACACAGCTACCTCTTCATAAGTCATTGCAGTATTTTTAATTGCTCCCGTAACCGCAAGCCTGAAACTACTGGATTCATTTTCTACCTTTCCCCAGAGGATTCCCGGCGTATCAACTAACATAATTCCATTTCCTAGGTTAACTCTTTGTTGTCCTTTCGTGACAGCTGGTTCATTACCGGTCAAAGCCACTCGCCTCCCCGCCATAGCGTTTATTAGGGTTGATTTACCAACATTGGGTATACCAACAACTAATACCAACTTAGAACGGCCAATTTTGGTAGCTGAGAGGGAGCAACATAGATCAAAGATTTGTGAAACTTGATCTTTTGTCCTCAAATCGCAAGCAAGAGTCCTCACACCATTAGTGTTATTAAAAACTTTGTGCCAGAGAGCGGTGATATTTGGGTCTGCAAGGTCGTTCTTGTTAAGTATCTTTATGTGCTCTTTTTCTTTGGCGATCTTTTCAATCACGGGATTTGAGCTACTGTATGGAGCCCTTGCGTCAACAAGTTCGATGATAATGTCAACTTGAGGCAACAACTTGATCATCGCTTTTGTCGCTTTGTGCATGTGCCCCGGATACCATTGAATACCCATACATTAATCCCGTTTAGTTTTAAAAGCCATTGACAAAGATTGATCACCGACTTGGCTATTTAACCATGCAGAAGCTCGTCCCGAGGACTTCGACTCCGTAAGTTTTGCAGCAAATTTAGATGCAGACATAAGCTCATTAAGATTAATTCCAGTGCAATACCCCATCTGCTCAAGCATCATTACGACATCCTCGGTAGCCACGTTTCCAGAGGATCCTGGCGCGAAAGGGCAGCCCCCGAGTCCCGCTATTGAGGTATCGAAATATCGAACCCCTGCCTCCACAGCGGCGTATGTATTGGCTAATCCCATTGCGCGGGTGTCATGAAAGTGGCAACCCAAAAATTGAGGATCATTTTTTTCGGTCAGGCGATTTATCAAAGAAGCGACCTGTCGGGGATTCGCGGCGCCAATCGTATCTGCTAAAACCAATCTATCTGCACCAGCTTCTGATAATTTATCCACTAAATCTACCGTAACGGCAGGATTAACATTCCCCTCAAATGGACACCCAAACGCGACAGATATAGTCGCAGTTGTTTTGATATGGTCACACATCGCCTGCTTTGTGATCTTGATAGCAGACTGTTGTGCCTCTTCCATGGTCATACCCACATTGCTGTTTGCCATTGAATCACTTGCATAAACAACTAAAACGACATTTTTTATCCCTACACTACGCGCCAATTGATAGCCCTTAAAATTCGGGACCAATGCAAAATAATCAACCTGAGTATTGACGCCCAGCAAATTAAAAAGCAAATCAGTATCTGCCATCGTGGGAACTGCCCGAGGAGACACGAAGCTACCTATCTCTAAGGAGGTAATGCCAGCCTTGATGAGCGATTTTATTAAGTCCGCCCTTTCGCTTACCGAAAGTGCTTTCGGTAAGTTTTGAAGACCATCACGTGGACCAACATCTGTTATGATAATATTTTCAGCCATAAAGAAATACTCCGTTTGATACTCAGTACATTGTGACTTTTGGCAGTCTTTTATGCGGTACATTCTGATAATGTTTAGTAACAACATTATATCACTGTGACCATCATCATAATTAACATTATCCGAATCAGTTTGAGCGTCAGCAAGGTTCTTTTAATTAAACAGTTTTTTCGTAAAAAAATTGATATGTTATTGGCTGCAACATAAAACTTTTAAAAAAAAATGAAACTTATTACCTTTCTTATTCTGTATCTCTACAAAAAGCTTCCTTAATTAACTAACATCCTTCATAAGGGACCGTTTTATCTGAGCTTGACTTTACCAGAACCAATGGTATTGTTCGGTCACTGAAGCCCTATTTCTGAAGGTTTCCCCGCAAAATGCCTTATCGCAATAGGTCGATTTTGTAGCAAATTACGTATCACTTTTGTAATCATAGGGCACAAGGAGCTCCTCTATCCAACCGACGACGGCGTCGTCCAGTTTTTAGCACAAAGTTAGAGGATTTAGGTTATAACGGATAATGCAAGAGTCAGCAAACAAAGCGATCACACTTTATGGCAGTGAAATTTAAATGGTTGAAGTGAACAGTAAAGTACCTACTAACAAGCGTTTGGACGGGCACAGAGGGTTCCCAAAAAGTTCCGGCTTGTATTCATCTGATCTAGAGAAAGAGTCTTGCGGAGTCGGTTTCGTTGCAAACATTCGCGGAGAATCCAGCCATCAAATGATGCTGGACGCCTATCATCTGAATTCACGGATGGACCACCGCGGTGGCTGTGGCTTCGAGGAAAATACGGGTGATGGCGCAGGAATCTTGACGGCAATACCTCACAATTTTTTTAAGTCTATATCCGAAGAACTGGGGTTTAACTTGCCTCAAAAAGGAAGTTATGCAGTCGGCAATATTTTTTTACCTACCGACAATAATGAAAGAGCATTCTGTAAAAAACATATAGAGAACGTTGTTGGTAAGTATAACCAAAAGTTTATTGCTTGGAGAAAGGTTCCAACAGATCCATTGACAGCAAATATTGGTCCAGCAGCGCTCGATGCGATGCCCGAGATCGAACAAATGTTTATCGGATCGAATGAGGAGAGCTCTAAAGAATTTGAAAGAATGTTATACCTTATAAGAAAAAGTTTTACCGCCGAACTTAGACAAAATGTGATGCTTAAACAACGTGATCTCGTGTATGCTTGTACTCTATCTTCCAAGACAATTGTTTACAAGGGCATGCTCACTCCCGCGCAAGTTTTCCCTTTTTATCCAGATCTAACCGATGCAAGATACGCTACACACCTGGCTATGGTGCATTCTCGTTTTAGCACGAACACATTCCCGTCATGGGACAGAGCTCAGCCCAATAGGTATATGAGCCACAATGGAGAGATCAACACGTTACGTGGTAACAAAAACCAAATGGCTGCTAGGGAAGGTAACGTTCACTCTGACTTGTTCGGCAGTGAAATTAAAAAGCTATTTCCGATTATTGAGCCTGATTGCTCAGACTCAGGGTCGCTGGATAATGTGTTAGAATTTTTAATGATGTCAGGGCGTAGTTTGCAAGAGGCTGTCGTGATGACAGTTCCCGAGGCCTGGCAATCAGATTCGAACATGGATGCTGAAAAGAGAGCGTTTTATGAGTATCACTCAGCTCTTATGGAACCTTGGGATGGACCTGCGTCTATTGCATTTTGTGATGGAGACTATATTGGAGCGGTTTTAGACCGAAATGGCCTGCGACCAAGTCGTTATTACATTACTTACGACGACAGGGTAATCATGGCCTCCGAGGTGGGGGTTTTAGCAGTCGAGCCGTCAAACATCAAATTCAAAGGGCGTTTACAGCCTGGAAAAATGTTCTTAATCGATTTCGAAGAAGGTCGTATGGTGCCCGATGATGAATTAAAGCACGAGTTTGCCCGCAAGCATCCTTATGCAGAGTGGCTTTCAAATCAAGTTCTAAATCTTGAAACACTCGTGAAGGAAAATTCTGTTGAGCCCCCTCGGCCAACGCAGCTGTTACAGCGAATGCAGGCCTTTGGGTATACCGTCGAGACCATGGAGTTCATGTTAATACCCTTGGTGAATGAAGCGCGAGATCCACTCGGTTCGATGGGTAACGATTCAGCTCTGGCCTGCTTATCGGAAAAGTCAAGGATGTCATATGATTACTTCAAACAGCTATTTGCTCAAATCACTAACCCTCCTATAGATTCAATCCGAGAAGAAGTAGTGATGTCGCTCCAATGTTTTATTGGACCGGAGCAAAATGTCTTGGAGTACTCAGAGGAACATGCCAACCGATTGAAGTTAGAAACGCCAATACTGTCGAACCAAGAATTAGATGCGCTAAGGAACATCAATCACAGAGGATGGAAATCGAAAGTCATTGATATTACATTCGAAAAGAAATCGGGTCCTCAGGGTATGATGAAATGTATTCATGCAATATGTGAATTAGCATCTGAAGCAATAGCAAAGGGCTATTCTTTGATAATACTATCTGATAGAGAGCTCGGTGCCGACAGGATGGCATTGAGCTCTCTCATAGCTTGTGGCGCAGTTCATCACCATCTTGTGAGCAACCATGAAAGGGCGCGCATCGGTATTATTCTGGAGTCCGGTGAGGCACGAGAGGTCCATCACCATTGTCTTTTGACGGGATATGGAGCAGACGCAATAAACCCTTACATAGCCTTCGAGGCACTGGTTCAGGCTAGAGAGGACGGCCTTATTGAGGGGAGTCGCTATCCAAATATGGAATCGATAGTGAATGCTTATAAAAAGGGTGTCGCAAAAGGGATGCTTAAGGTGATGGCCAAAATGGGTATATCAACCCTACAATCCTACAAAGGGGCGCAGATATTTGAGGCGGTGGGTCTGGCAGACGATATCATTTCTCTCTGCTTTGTGGGGACAGCAAGTAGAGTTCAGGGTGTGAATTTTAACATACTGTATGAGGAAATGTGCCAGCGGCACGAACTAGGTTTCCCGCAGCGAGACGTCAACCTCATTGAGGTGCTTCCGAACCCCGGAGACTTTCATTGGAGGCGCGGCGGGGAGACACACATGTGGGATCCGAAAAGTATTTCCTCCCTTCAGGTAGCTGCTCGTACCAATGATCAGCAAGCCTATTGGGAGTTCGCAAAACATGCCAATGACCATTCAACCCGAAGCGCAACCTTCAGAGGATTATTAAGATTTAAAGACAATTCAGTTGAATCTATTCCACTCGATTCGGTTGAGCCAGCATCGGAAATAGTGAAAAGGTTTTGTACAGGTGCCATGAGCCTTGGTTCTATTTCCTCTGAAAGTCACGAGGCTCTCGCTATTGCCATGAATAGGCTCGGCGGTAAATCTAATACCGGTGAGGGTGGAGAAGATGAGCGCCGGTTTCTACCAATGGCTAATGGTGACTCTAAGAGATCAGCCATCAAACAGGTAGCATCAGGGCGCTTCGGGGTGACAATGTGGTATCTTGCTAACTCTGATGAAATCCAAATCAAAATTGTTCAAGGTGCCAAACCCGGTGAAGGTGGTGAGTTACCGGGAGGAAAAGTTGATGAAACTATTGCTAAAATAAGATATTCGACACCCGGTGTGGGGCTCATCAGCCCTCCGCCGCACCATGACGTTTACTCAATTGAAGACATAGCGCAGCTCATCCATGACCTCAAAAATTGCAATCCTAACGCGCGAATTAGCGTGAAGTTGGGTTCTGAAATTGGGGTCGGCACCATCGCTGCCGGTGTGACGAAAGCTAAGACAGATCACCTTGTAATAGCAGGACATGATGGAGGTACAGGCGCGTCTCCGTTGACTTCCATTAAGCACGCAGGACTCCCATGGGAACTGGGCATTGCCGAGACTCATCAGACTTTGGTGATGAATAATCTTCGCTCACGTGTGGTTTTACAGACCGACGGACAAATTAAAACTGGACGTGATGCAGCTATTGCAATTCTGCTGGGGGCTGAAGAAATAGGTTTGTCTACAGCCCCTTTGGTTACGCTCGGCTGCGTCATGATGCGAAAGTGCCACCTAAACACGTGCCCGGTTGGCATCGCGACCCAAGATGCCGATTTGCGCAAGAAATTTTCAGGACAACCCGAATTTGTCGTCAACTATTTATTTATGGTTGCCGAGGAAATGCGTCTGATTATGGCTAGCCTTGGGCTCAAAACTGTAAATTCAATGGTTGGACGTGTTGATCTACTGGACACCCATGTGGCCCATGATCATTGGAAATCTAAGGGAGTTGACCTTTCTAAGATGCTCTCGCCTGCCAAGATCATTTACGAGAATACAGAGGTGCGATGTGTATTTGAGCAAGATCACGGCCTTGATAAAGCGTTGGACCATCAACTTATTAAACTTGCCAAGCCTGCCCTTGAGACTGGTCAGCTAGTCGAATTTGAGCTACCTATAGTGAACACCAACCGAGTAGTGGGCACGATGCTCTCGCATGAAGTTGCCAAAGTAACGAATGGAAACATGTTAAAAGACGATAGCATAAAGGTTAAGTTAACTGGCTCCGCCGGTCAATCATTGGGAGCTTGGCTGGTGAAAGGGATTACCCTCCAAGTTGATGGAGACGCAAATGACTATGTGGGTAAAGGTTTATCGGGCGGCAAAATTATTATTCGACCGCCAGAAGAAAGTACATTTCGCGCTGAAGAGAATGTTATTTTAGGAAATGTAGCTCTGTATGGCGCGACTTCAGGCGAGGCTTATTTCAGAGGTATTGCTGCGGAACGTTTTTGCGTTAGAAACAGTGGAGCAAAGGCAGTTGTAGAGGGTGTAGGTGACCATGGTTGCGAGTATATGACGGGCGGAAGGGTAGCCATTCTTGGACCAACTGGAAGGAATTTTGGCGCTGGTATGAGTGGTGGCATAGCATATGTTTGGGACAGAGACGGACAATTCCCAAGGTTATGTAACACTGGAACACTTGAGCTTGAAGCACTAGAGGAACAAGACGATATCAAAGAATTAAAAAAAATGATTAGAAACCATTTGCTGTACACGGGGTCGGAGGTTGCGAGAAGAATCTTGGGTAATTGGGATACTGAGCGTAGATTTTTTTCTAAAGTCATGCCAACCGACTATAAACGAGTACTTTCGGAAATTGGTGAAAAAAA
>CENU01065263.1_pt1 | contig 15982 bp, 19 predicted proteins | sample 361331 | NCBI WGS metagenome assembly CENU01 (sample SAMEA2619766, study PRJEB7988) | marine metagenome | isolation source: saline water (ENVO:00002010), including | reverse complement strand
CACCGCTGGTTGACCGGGCCGATCCTGGAGTACATCCAGGCCCGCGGTGGCACGTTGCACCTGCGTCACCGTGTCACCCAGGTCCATGAAGAGGAGCGCGATGGCACAACCTGCGTCAGCGCCCTGACCATGGGCACCCCCGAGGGGGATGTGGAAGTCAAAGCCGACGCCTATCTGGCGGCCTGCGACGTGCCCGGCATCCAGCGCCTGCTGCCTGAGAGCTGGCGCCGCTTTGAGCAGTTCGACAACATCTACAAACTCGAGGCCGTCCCGGTGGCCACGGTGCAGTTGCGCTACGACGGCTGGGTCACCGAGCTGGGCCAGAGCAGCGAGGCGGCCGCCGCCCGTGGTGATGTCCACCATCCCGCCGGGCTGAACAACCTGCTCTACACAGCGGATGCTGATTTCAGCTGCTTTGCCGATCTGGCCCTGGCATCACCGGAGGACTACCGCAAGGAGGGCCAGGGCTCGCTGCTGCAGTGCGTGCTCACCCCCGGCGACCCCTGGATTCCACGCAAGAGCGAAGAGATCGTGGCCCACACCGATGCCCAGGTGCGCAAGCTGTTCCCCTCCAGCGAAGGCCTCAAGCTGACCTGGAGCAATGTGGTCAAGCTGGCCCAGTCCCTCTACCGGGAAGCCCCGGGCATGGAGCCCTACCGGCCGGATCAGCGCACACCGGTGGGCAACTTCTTCCTGGCCGGCAGCTACACGCGCCAGGACTACATCGATTCGATGGAAGGGGCGACCATGAGCGGCCGCATGGCCGCCAGTGCCATCCTGAGCGCAGCGGGAGCCTGAGATGGGTCGCTGGCTGGATCACAGCGTGTCGGTGGATATCGCTGCGCCGGTGGAGCTGGTGTGGTCGGTTTGGAGCGATCTGGAAGCGATGCCGCTGTGGATGCGTTGGATCGAGTCGGTCAAAACCCTCGATGATCCCGATCTGACCGAATGGACCCTGGCGGCCCAGGGGTTTCGCTTCCAGTGGAAAGCCCGCATCACCCAGCGTGTGGAAGCCCAGCAGCTTCACTGGCAATCGGTGGGGGGGTTGCCCACCAAGGGGGCGGTGCGGTTCTACCCCGATGGAGCGCAGCACACCGGCGTCAAGCTCAATGTCAGCTATGAGCTGCCTGGGGTGCTGGCGCCGCTGATGGATTCGGCCATGCTCGGCGGCCTGGTCAGTAAGGAGTTGCAGGCGAATCTTGATCGCTTCAAGCTGCTGGTGGAAGAGCGGGCCCGCGCTCGATAGGGTGCCGGCAGCATCCGGCCGCTGCCCTGAGGTCTGCCCCTGCCACTGCTGCTGCCCTGGCTCTGGTGCTGCTCGGTTGTGGCCCCGCCAGCCCGCCCCAGGCCAGTGCACCGCCGCTCCAGCCGGCTGATCCGCCGTTTGAGCCAGCCGACGCCAAGCCGGCTGAGCCGCTGCTCGATCCCCAGCTCAACCCGCTCTACGGCCCCGACGAGGTGCTGGGCTCCCTGCCGCGGGGCCGCCAGGATCCTTTTGCGCCGCCGCCGCGGGCGGTGGCCGAGGCCGCAGCCGATGAGCCGGCAAGTGATGGTGCTGCCGATGTGCAGCTGATGGGGGTGAGTGCCGCTGGCGGCCTGGTGCGCGCCTTTGTGCGCTTCAACGGCCAGAGCGGCCCGGTGGCCCCAGGCGATGTGGGCGGCCCAGGCACGCCATGGCTGCCTGAGGGGCTGGCCGTGGCCGCCATTGATGTGCAACGCGGTCAGCTGATGCTTGAACGTGACGGACGGCCCCTGCCGCTGATTCAGCTCTGAGCCAAGGCGCCAGCGCAGGCCGCCAGCAGTCCCTCCAGGTCGTGGGGATCGGCTTCTGCATCAACGCGGCCCAGCAGCTCTCGGCAGACGGCACTGGTCTGGGGGCCGATCGAGATCAACTGCAGGCCATCCAGCCGCTTGGGCCAGGTCTCGCCAAAGCGCTGCCTCAGAAGTTGGGCGCTGTGGCGCACGGTCTTGCCGCTGCTGAAGCAGATGGCAGCGGCCATGCCGGCCTCCAGCGCCGCTGCGGTGAGCTCCGGCATGGCCTCGGGGCAGCGCGATTCATAGGCGGCCACCTCTGTGACGCGGCCCCCTGCCTCCCCGAAGGCTTCTGCCAGCAACGTGCGTCCGCCGCTCTGCACCCGCGGCAGTAGCAACCGCTGGCCCCAGACGCCCACCGGGAAGTGCTCCAGCAGGCTGTCGGCGACGAAATCCGGCGGCACAAAATCAGCCGGGGCGCCCAGCTGCTCCAGCTCCAGGGCGGTCTTGCGTCCCACCGCAGCGATCTTCAGCCCCTGGGGGCGGCGGGCCAGGCTGCGGCCGCCGGCCTGCAGCCGCTGCTCCACCGCTTCGACGCCATTGGCGCTGGAGACCACCAGCCAGTGGAAACTCTCCAGCTCGCTGAGGGCATCATCCAGGGGTCCCCAGCTATCGGGCGGACCGATCACCAAGGCCGGTAGATCGAGCACTGCGGCACCGGCGTTTTCAAACAGCCGCCGCGCCTCCCCGAGCTGGTGCTGCGCCCGCGTCAGCACCACCGTGTGGCCACCCAGTTCAGGCGGCATCCAAGTTCACCATCTCACCAGCGCGGCGGCTGAGCTCCTCGGCTTCTTCTTGACGGCCCTGCTCCAGCAGCAGGCCGATGGCGGTGAGGAAGCTCTCGCGGGCAGCGTCGAAGTTGCCGCCGATCAGTTGGGCCGCCCCGCGGTTCTGGTGCAGCTCGGCGTTGGCCGGCGCCAGCTGCAGGGCGGTCTCATAGGCCTCAAGTGCTTCGGCGATGCGGCCGGCCTTGCGCTGGATGAGGCCAAGGTTGTACCAGCCCAGCACCAGTTCCGGAGCCTGGCGCGTCACCGCCTCGGTGATGGCAGCCGCCTCATCAAGGCGGTTCTGGCGCAGCAGCAGGGCGCCGAGGTTGAGGCGTGCGCCGGCATTCACCCGAGCCGCCAGGGGCTGTTCCAGGGCCTGGCGGTAGCAGCGCTCGGCTTCAGCCAAATCGTCCTGGCTGCGGGCGATGCCCAGGTGCAACAGCAGCTCGTAGCGCTCGTTGTGCTGCTCGGGGCGGCACTGCTGCAAACCCTGCTGCAGCAGTTCCAGGCCGCGGCTGCGGTTGCCGCTCTCGATCTCAAGCCCGCCCAGCTTGGCGCAGGCGTAGGGATCACCGGGATGGGCCTGCAGTTCGGCTTCCATGGCCCAGCGCAGCCGTTCGGCCTTGTTGCCGCTGGCCAGCTCCTCGGGGCGGTAGCCGCTGTGGATCAGGGCCGGTTCAGGGCAATCGACGATGCGCCAATGCCCCTCGTTTTTGAGCAGCTCTTCGACGCTGTCATCGATCATCGTGTGATAGGCGCGGCTCCAGCGGATGGCCGGATGGCGCCGGAACAGGCGGCTGACGCTGGAGTAGGGCGACTGGGCGGCCCCTTCTTCAAAGCGGAGCAGGTTGATCACCAGCACATCGGGCTGGGCCATCAGTGCCTGCAGCTGGGGTTGAACGTCCGAGAGCAGCCGTTCATCGGCATCGAGCACCAGCACCCAGTCCCCGCTGACCAGCTCCAAGGCCCGGTTGCGGGCAGGCGCGAAATCCCCCGGCCACTCCATCGACTCCACACGGGCGCCGGCGGCCTCGGCCAGGGCGACGGTGCCATCGCTGGAGCCGGTGTCGAGCACCAGCTTCTCGTCGCAGAACCCCTCCACGCTCTTGAGGCAGGCCTCCAGGCGAGCCTCCTCATCGCGCACGATCATCGAGAGGCTGAGCATGACCGCAGGGGCTCGGCCCCAATTGAAATGGGTTCAGAGATTAAGCGGCTTCTCCAGCGCGGGCTCAGTCGGTGAAGCCGCTGTCATCGCTGGCGCCCTCAAGCCCCATGGCCTGGAGGGCCAGCGCCTGGGCCGCTGGCATCTGCGCTGGGCTGTAGACCGCCGGCAGCGCCTTGGGCAGAAGTGGTTTGAGCTCGCGCCAGAGGTAGGGGCTGCCGTAGATCACAAGCCCCGCCAGCCGTTGCTCGGCCAGCAGCGACTCCACCAGCGCTCGCCAGGGGGTGCCCCCATCGCTGTTGCCGCGAAAGGGATTGCCGCGCACAAACAATTGCAGCAGCACCGGGCCATCCCCGAGCCCGGCGCTGGCCCATGGGCCGGCCAGATCATCCATCAACCGCGGCTGAAACCCCGCCTGGGTCGGCCGCAGCAGGGCCGGGGCCTGCAGCGGCAACGCAGGGCATTGGAGGCTGTTGTCCACCCGGATCAGATTCAGCCCCGGCCCGGTGGGTGGCCCCTGGCCCTGGCACTCCAGGCTGCAGCTGAGCAGCTGCTGGTTCAGCTTTTGGTGCTGTGGCGCGAGGGCCGCGAGCTGATCAAGCCCCTCCTGGGCGGTGAGCGGCCCTGGCTGGGTGCGGGTCAGGGCGGCGCGGCGCCGCGCCAGGCTCTGCTGCAGCCGCTGCGGCGAGAAGCGGCCGCTGCGGCAGCCCTCCTCGAGAGCATCGAGGGCAGCACCGGCATCGGCGGGCATCAAGATCAGATCAGCGCCGGCTTCAAAGGCCAGAGCAGCCGCTTCCCCGGCTCCATAGCGGCTGGTGATCGCCTCCATCACCAGGGCATCGGTCACCACCAGCCCCTCAAAGCCCAGCTCCTGGCGCAGCAGCTGCTGCAGCACCGCAGCCGAAAGGGTGGCGGGCCTTGCGGCATCCAGCTCCGGCAGCAGCAGGTGGGCGGTCATGACCGCCGCAATGCCGCCAGCGATGGCGCTGCGAAACGGAGCCAGCTCGACAGCATCCAGCCGCTGGCGGCCGTGGGGGATCAGGGGCAGTTCCAGATGGGAATCGCTGGCGGTGTCCCCGTGGCCGGGAAAGTGTTTGGCGCAGCCCAGCACGCCGCAGGACTGCAGAGCTCCGGCAAAGGCTTGGCTCAACGCCGCGGCGCTCTCGGCTGTTTCAGCCCAGGCGCGCACGTTGATGACCGGGTTGGCTGGGTTGTTGTTGACATCACACACCGGTCCCAGCACCCAGTTCAGGCCCAGGGCCCGGGCTTCCAGAGCGGTGCAGCGGCCGTAGGCCCGGGCCAGGGCTGTGGCTGCAGCGGGATCGCGGCGGTGCAGGCCGGCCAGGGCCAGGGGCGGTGCCAGCCAGCTGGCCCCGTCAAAGCGCTGCCCGACCCCCTCTTCCACATCAGCGCAGAGCAGCAACGGCGTTCTGGCCCATTGCTGCAGCTGGCGGCAGCGCAGGGCCAGTTCAGCCGCTGAGCCACCCAGCAGGATGACGCCACCGACGCCTTCGCTGAGCCAGTGGCGCAGTTCGCTGTTGCTCAGCTCCCACTGGGGATAGCGGCGCTGTTGATCCAGCTGGTGGCCGCTGCAGCGCAGCACCAGCAGCTCCGCCAGCTGCCGGCGCAGGCTCACAACACCTCGTCGCGCTCGCCGGTGCCTTCCGGGACCGGTCCGCGCTCCTGGCGCTCCTGCTCCAGCTGGCCCAGCAGGCCCAGCACCTCCACCCCCTTGGCCAGACCCTTGTCGTGGTGGAACACCAGCTCCGGGGTGCGGCGCATGTTCAGGCGCCGGCCCAGCTCACCGCGCAGGTACGGGGCCGCCGAGCGCAGCCCGGCCATGGCCTGGGTCTGGTCCTCCTCGCTGCCAAAGATGCTCACCGACACTTTGCAGTGCTGCAGATCACCGGCCACCAGCACGTTGGTGATGCTGATCATGCCCATGGCCACGCGTTCATCGCGCACGCCATGCGACAACAGATCACTCATCTCTCTGCGAATCAACGAGGCGACCCGCTCCACCCGTCGTCCGTGGGCCATGGCTATGCCGCCGGCACTGGATTCACCATGGCACGCAGCACCAGCACCAGGGTGAGCAGGCCACTGATCAGGGCCCCGATTAGGGCCACGGCGGTGACGGGATTGCGGGTGCGCGCCAGCAGCGGTTCAAAAACCGAGCTCGCCACCCCCAGCCCAAAGGCGATCAGATAGCGCGGGTAGCGCGTCACATTGACGAAAAACTCCCTCATCGACTCTTCACAGGCCCTGGCTACTCTGCCGCCATCAGCGCCCCGGGCCGCCCTCATGGAGCTTTTGCAGTTCCGCCATTCCGCTTTCTGCGAAAAGGTGCACCTCGTGCTCTGCGCCAAAGGCCTGAGCTACAGCGTTCGCGACATCACCCCCGGGGTGGGTCAAGTGGAGGTGTTTCAGCTATCGGGCCAGCGGCAGGTGCCGGTGTTGCGGGACGGTGAGGAGTTGATTCCCGACTCCACGGCCATCGCCCTGCACCTGGAGGCTCGCCACCCGGAACCGTCACTGCTGCCCCAGGATCCAGCTCAGCGCGCCCAGGTGCTGCTGCTGGAGGACTGGGCCGACACCGCCCTCGCCTCAGGGGCGCGCCTGGCCCTGCTGCAGGCTGCCGCAGAGGACGCGGTCCTACGCAGCGCCCTGCTGCCTGATGCCACCCCCGGGGTGCTGCGCAACCTGATCGGGGCTGTGCCTGGCGATCTGCTGGGCGGCATGGGCCAGTTGCTGCAAAACGACCGCCAGAGCCTGGTTATGGCACTCGAGCAGCTGGTGGCTCTGCTGGAGCAGCAGCCCTATTTGGTGGGAGAGCGTCCCACCCTGGCTGATCTTGCTGTGGCCGCCCAGCTATATCTGCTGCGCTTCCCCATCGTCGCGGGCCCCCAGCTGGCCGCCCGTGGCGTGGCTGGCATTGCCGATCAACCCCGTTTCGAGTCGTTGTTTGAGTGGCGCGATGCGCTCTACCGCACGCTCGGACGCCGCCCTGACGCTTCCGCAGGTGTGGCATCACCTGATGCTGCCGCTGTTCCTGCCGCCTGAAGCCGTATCAGCTCCAGGCTGAGCTGCTGGCCGCTCAAGGCGCTGGCCGCCAGGCCCTGCTCCGGTGAGGCGTAGGTGGCCTGCCATTGCTGGCCGCTGATGCGATCGGCGCCCTCCAGGTGATAGCGGCTGAGGGTTTCAATGCGGCTGCTGCGTGGGGGCAGGCCCTGTTGCTTGAGCAGCTGCAGGCTCAACTCATCGGCCAGGAAATCATGGTTGCTGGGCTGCTCCGTGCGCCGGCCGGTGATGCGCGTGTCCAGTTGGCGTTCATCGCTGAGGCGGGCCAGCTGACGGTTGGGGTTGTCAGGATCGTCCTGGACCTCCAGGAGCCGACCGCCCAGCACCGCCTGGCCGATGGCCATGGCATTGCCTGCCCGATCCCCCACCACCACGCCATCGCTCCGGCGCGAGAAACGCACTTCAGCGATCACCCCATCGCTGGCACGTAACTCCCAGCGGCCTTCAAACCAGCTGGGGTACTCCAGGTCACTGCGGCGGGGCCGCGGCAGGGGCGCCGGCAGGGACCAATCCGGAAACTGCTGCAGCCGCTGGCTCAGGGCACCGTCTGCTGCCCCCAGCGGCAGCAGCAGCGCCAGGATGAGAGCCAGCAGGCTGCTGCCCATGTCCGATCCCCTGATCCGTGCCCTCGATCATTACGTGGTGCTGGATCCGACGGTGGGGGAGCAGATCCTCAGTGCGGCTGACACCCGCCGCTGGCTGGCCGAGCAGCTGCAGCGACTCGAGTGCTTGCCCTCTGATCTGGCTGCCCAGGGGAGTGAGCAGCAACAGGTGGAGTGGTTGCTCGATACCGCCTGCGCCCTGGAGCTGGAGCCGGGGCTCACGGTGCAGTGGTTTGCGGTGCGTCTGGAGCCTTGATCAGCTCCGGTAAGGCGGCCAGCACCCGCGCACTGACCTCAGCGGGGGTGCCATCTCCGGCGCTGATCCGCAGATCAGCCTGGCTGTAGAGGGGCCGGCGTTCGTTGAGCAGCTGCTGCAGACGCGCTTGCGGATCAGCAGCCTCGAGCATGGGACGCCCGCCAGGGTCGGCCTGCAGCCGCCTCAGCAGTTCCCCATCCTCCACATCCAGCCAGACCACAGCGCCCTGGCGCAGTTCGCCCCAGTTTTCCGGCACGGTGACGATGCCGCCGCCGGTGGCCACCACCAGCGAATGCCATTGGCTGAGCTGCTGCAGCACCTGGCGTTCCAGAGACCGAAAGCCCGCCTCCCCGTCGCGATCAAAAATCTCTGGAATCGTGCAGCCCGCCACCTCGCGGATCACGGCGTCAGCATCGAGGAAGCGATAGCCCAAGGCGTTGGCCAGTAAGGGGCCGACGGTGCTTTTGCCGCTGGCCATCATCCCGACCAGGTAGATGTTCAGGCCCTGCAGCCGCTCGCGGAGTGGCCGGGATGGATCCGTAGGATGCATGCGCGTTACAAGCTGTGACAGTGGCGGCACAGGTGATTGGAAATGCTGCCACGGCTGATGCGTCAGCCCATGGCCTGGGGCGTCCCTGCGTGATCACACGCCGGGCCTGCTTCAGTTCAAGCCACCTGTACCGCCTGCCTGAGCTGAGTGAGGCGGAGAACCAGCAGCGCTTTGGCGACTGCAGTCAGGCGCCGGGCCACGGCCATAACTACGAGCTGATTGTCTCGATGGCCGGTGCACTCGATGCCAACGGGATGGTGCTCAACCTCTCGGATGTCAAACATTCCATCCGCTCCGAGGTCACCGCCCAGCTGGACTTCCGCTGCCTCAACACCACCTGGCCTGAGTTCGATGTGGAAGGCCGCAGCGATGCGGCCCTTCCCACCACTGAATGGTTGCTGCATGCCATCTGGCAGCGGCTTGATCCCCAGCTGCCTCTCAAGGGCCTGCGGCTCTACGAACAATCCACCCTCTGGGCCGATTACCTCGGCAATGCCATGGAAGCTTTCCTCACGATCCGCAGCCACTTCGCCGCCGCCCACCGCCTGGCCAGAGAGGAGCTCTCCCAGAGCGAAAACGAGGCGATCTACGGCAAGTGTGCCCGTCCCCATGGCCACGGCCATAACTACCTGCTGGATGTGACCGTTCGCGGCGAGATCCATCCCCGCACCGGCATGCTCTGCGATCTGGCGGCCCTGCAGCAGCTGGTGGATGACCAGGTGGTGGAGCCCTTTGACCACACCTTCCTCAACAAGGACGTTCCCTTCTTCTCCACCTGCGTTCCGACAGCGGAGAACATCGCCCTGCACATCGCCGACCGTCTCAAGGCCCCCGTGGCTGAGCTGGGGGCATCGCTGCACAAAATCCGCCTGCAGGAGAGTCCCAATAACGCCGCTGAGATCTACGCGGAAGCCGCCCAGGTGTGAGCCTCAAGTTGGTGCTGGCGGTCAGCCTCGATGGCCGCCTTGCCCCTCCCGGTGGCGGTGCTGCCCAGCTGGGGGGCGCTGGTGATCGCCGGGTGCTCGAGCAGGCCCTGACCTGGGCCGATGCCTGTCTGCTCGGTGCAGGCACCTTGCGGGCGCACCGCAGCACCTGTCAGATCCGCTGCCCCCAACGGCTCGAGCAACGCCTTGCCGAACGGCGGCCGGCCCAGCCAGCGGCGGTGGTGGTGAGCCGCGGCAATCCACCGCCAGGCCTTGATCCCAGCTGGTTGTTCTGGAGGCAACCGCTGCAGCGGCTGCTGGCAGCACCGGCTGGTGCTGCTGCCTTGCCGCCGGCGGGCTTTGAGCAACTGGTGCCGTTTGAGCACTGGCAGGGACTGCTGAGCGGTCTCAAGGCCGCAGGGTTTGAGCGGCTGGTGCTGCTGGGCGGCGCTCAGCTGGCCAGCGCACTGCTGCAGGCCGATCTGGTCGATGAGTTGCAGCTCACGCTGTGCCCGCTGCTGTTGGGCGGTGCGTTCCAGTGGCTACCGGCGGCGGCTCGGCTGCAGCCGCAGCGCTGGCACCTGCTCGAGACCCAGCCGCTGGGGGAGGACGAGCTGCTGCTGCGCTATCAGCGCAGTGGAAATTCCTGATTCCAGATGGGTTGGGCCGTGCGCATCAGCCGGCTGATGCAGGCCGATGCCACCTCCAGGCTGGCCGGTCCGAGTTGGCCGCCCATGGCTTCACGGCTGATCTGCACCAGGCTGCCCTGACGCTTGATTTCATCCACCAGGCAGACACTTGCCGGCCGGGCGATTTCGGCGCAGATGCCACGCAGGTTGAGGAAGCTGCCGTCGGGATCACCCACGGCCTGTTCGCATTCGCGGGTCATCTGCTGTTCCAGCTGGGGGCGCAGCATCGCCAGAAGCCCTCCCTGGAGGCCGCCCAGCTGGGCGACCAGCAGCGGGACGGGCAGGAGCGCGCTGAGCATGGTTGTTTCGGCACAAGGACCGTTCTCACCATGACCTGCAGCTCCGCTTCTGGTCCCGCCTGATTAGGTTTTGCAGCACCTTGGCGCGGGATGTGACCGGCACCGCAGAGTCCGACACCCCAATGGAGGCCCGCTGGCATCGCCAGCTGGCGGAGATCCCCCAGCAGCAATGGGATGACCTGGTGCAGGCCGCGGGGCTGCCCTTCTACCGCTGGCAGTGGTTGGAGGCCCTCGAGCGCAGCGGCAGCATCGTGCCGGACCAGGGCTGGCAGGCCTGCCATCTCAGCCTCTGGCGCGGTGAGCGCCTGATCGGCGTGGCTCCCCTTTATCTCAAGGGCCACAGCTACGGCGAATTTGTCTTTGACCAGTCCTTTGCCCAGCTCGCCGGACAGCTTGGGCTGCGCTACTACCCCAAGCTGCTGGGCATGAGTCCGCTCAGCCCGATCCTGGGCTATCGCTTCTTCCTCTGCCCTGGGGAGGACCCGGCCAGCTGCACCGCGCTGATGCTTGAGCTGATTGATCGCTTCTGCGAGCGCAACCAGTTGCTGAGCTGCAATTTTCTCTACGTCGACCCCCGTTGGCGTGCCCATGCCGAAGCCGCGGGCTGCGCCACCTGGCTGCATCAGCAGAGTCTCTGGAGCAATCCCGGCTACAGCGGCTTTGAGGACTACCTCGCCAGTTTCAATGCCAACCAGCGCCGCAACATACGCCGCGAGCGCAAGGCGGTGCAGAAGGCCGGCCTAACGGTCACTCCCATCGCCGGCGAGACCATCACCACGGCGCTGCTGCAGCGCATGCATGGCTTCTATGAAGACCATTGCAGGCGTTGGGGCATGTGGGGCAGCAAGTACCTCACAGCCGAGTTCTTCTCGCTGGCAGCAGAGCACTTGCGCCCCCATCTGGTGCTGTTCTCAGCCCATGAACAGGGCCAGGACCCCCATCAGCCCCTGGCGATGAGCCTCTGCGTGCGCGATGGCGACCAGCTCTGGGGCCGCTACTGGGGCTCGACGGTGGAGGTGGACAACCTTCATTTCGAGGTTTGCTATTACGCCCCGATCGAATGGGCCATCACCGAGGGCATTCGCCAGTTCGACCCGGGAGCCGGTGGCAGCCACAAGCGCCGTCGGGGCTTTGTGGCCCGGCCCCACGCCAGCCTGCACCGCTGGTATCAGCCCCAGTTCGCTGGGCTGATCCAGCGCTGGTTGCCCCTGGCCAATGAGCAGCAGCTCGAGGAGGTGGAGGCCATCAATGCCGAGCTGCCCTTCAGTGGGCGGCAGATTCCCCTGGACCCGCAGTCCCCTGCCTCCTGAGCAGGGCAGAATCAACCGTTGCCCATTGCGCCGCCATGGCTGCCTTCTCACCTGAGCAGCGCCGGGAGCTCGATGACGGTCTCTCCCGGCGCGACATTGCCCTCGACCCGGAGGGTTACTTCCTGATCCGCATTGACGCTGTCGCTGGCGAGCTGGTGGTGGAGCATTTCGGCAATGGCATCAATGCCCGGGGACTGGCGACAGATCCCAAGACCGGTGAAGTGCTCAGCTGCCGCGGCGGCGGTCCGCGCACCGCCGATGCCATCGTCCGTGGCCGCAGCGCCAAGGAGGTGGGCATCGCTCTGACGGAAGGCGATGGACCCTGGTCCTTGAGCCGACTCGACCATGCCCTGTATTTGGGCCGCGAATTGCAGCGCGCTGAATCGTGCCTGGAGCAGGGACTGGCGTACGTGCAGGACTAGGGCTCAGACCGGTTGCAGCACCTTGCTGCGATCACCAGCGGGTGGTTCAGGTGGCAGGGCGGCGAGCTGTTCCTCGATCTCGCGGGTGACCACTCCGCGGTACTCCTGGAAGTGCTCGTTGTGGGCCAGAACCACAAGGAACTGCTCCAGCAGGGCCGGGTTCTGCCGTGCCATGCCCACCATGTAGCGCCAGAAACGGAAGCGGGTGTCGCGCTTGATTCCCTGCCGCCACACCACGATGGAGAGGGCCCGCAGGTCGGTCAGGGTGGGCAGCTTGAAGGCTGCTTTCCAACGCGGGGCACCCATCTTGAGGTAGTACGAATAGACCCGATCCATGTAGGCGTTGGGTTCGTAGAGGGCGCAGAAGGCCTCGACGTATTCGTTGGCGATGTTGCGGATCGGCCGTGTCGGCACGAAGTTCAGCAGGTTGGTCTGGTTGACGCCCTTGGCGGCATCTTCTTCCTGAATCAGGCGACCCTCTTTCTCAAGGCGCGCCCAGAGTGCCGTTTTGGGCAGGGCCTGCAGCATGCCCATCATCGCGGCGGGGATGCCGGTGCGGGTGACGAAATCAACGATGCGGCGACCGGCCCCTTCCTTCTCTCCGTCAAAGCCGATGATGAATCCCGCCATCACACGGATGCCATTGGCGGTGATGCGATCCACCGCGGCATCGAGGGGATTGCGGGTGTTCTGCACTTTCCGAGCCGTCTCGAGACTGGCCTCATCGGGGGTTTCGATGCCGAGGAAGACGCTTTCAAAGCGGCAGTCGTGCATCATCCGCATCATCTCGTCGTCATCGGCCAGATCGACGGAGGCCTCGGTGGCAAAGCTGAACGGATAGCCGCGCTCCTGCTGCCAGGTCTTGATCTGCGGCAGGAGCAGCTTGGCGTTGCGCTTGTTGCCGATGAAGTTGTCATCGACCAGGAAGATCGAGCGCCGCCAGCCCAGGTCGTAGAGCGCCTGCAATTCAGCGACCAGTTGCTCGGGGGTTTTGGTGCGGGGTTTGCGGCCGTAGAGAACGATGATGTCGCAGAACTCGCAGTTGAACGGGCAGCCGCGGGAGAACTGCACGCTCATCGAGTCGTAGGCATCGAGCTCGAGCAGGTCAAAGCGGGGAATGGGGGTGGCGGTCACATCGGGCTTGTCGCCCTCGGCGCTGAAACGGCCACTGCGCTCACCGCGTTCGATCGCCTCGATGAACAGCGGCAGGGTGATCTCACCTTCATCGAGCACTTTGAAATCGGCCAGCTCTAGCTCGGGTGCATCCGGTGTTGAGCTGGCGAAGGGGCCCCCCACGGCGACGGGCAGACCCCGCTGTTTGGCCCGGCTGATCTGGACCGCCATATCGTCTTTCTGGACGATCATCCCGGAGATGATCACCAACTCCGCCCAGTCCCACTCGGCGTCGGTGACCTCACGCACGTTGCGGTCCACCAGCTTCATGTCCCACTGCTGGGGCAGCAATGCAGCCACAGTCACCATCCCTAGCGGTGGCAACAGCACCTTGCGGTTCACCAGCTCAAGGATTTTCTCGTAGCTCCAGAAGGTCTTCGGGAACTCGGGATAAATAAAGAGGGTGCGCATGCCGTGGGGTTGCGGAGGCGCTGACGCCCTATGTGGTGTCAAACCTTAGTCGGTTTGTCTCTGACCAGCTGCTGTTCTGCTCTAATGGCCGCAGATCGCAGCCGCCGCCATGGGCATTGCCATTTACCTGACCCTGGTTGGGACGTTCCTGGTCACCGCTTTTGTGCTGACCCGTCTGCTGAAGGGAATCAAGCTGATCTGATCTCCGCTGCTGCGCTTCAGCTCACCAGTACCAGGCGGCTGCGGCCGCGGCGCACCAGCTCCAGAGCGGCGATGGTCACACCAATCGCCCCCAGCACACCGCAGGTGGGCCCGAGCCCCCAGCGCATCGTCATGGCAGCGGCCAGCAGTCCGCTGATGCCGCCTCCGCCGAGAAAGGCGATCTGGCTGAGCCCGGCCATGCGTCCGCGCAGCACCTGCGGAGCACCCACCTGGGCAATCAGGTTGGTGCCGGCCAGCAACACCGCGGTGCCAGCGCCGATCACAAAGGCCATCGCCAGGCTCCAGGCCGGATGACCCGTGCGGCTCAGCCCCAGCTGGGCCACCGCGGTGATCAGGGCGCTGGTGCCCAGCAGCAGGGCAGGCCGCTGGCTCAGCCAGACACTGTTGCGTTGCAGCACCAGGCCGCCGCTGATGCTGCCTGCAGCCAGCACGCTGGTGAACAGCCCCAGGTCCTGGGGGCTTGGGCCGATGAAGCTTGAGGCCATCACAGCAGCCAGCCCTGGGTGAAAGAAGCCCACCAGGCAGAACAGCGCCGTGAAGCGCAGCACATGCCTCAACTCACTGCCGCAGTCCCGCCAGGCCCGCTGCAGGGTGGCGGAGGCGCCGGCTCGGCTGCGCTGCTCTTGATCCAGTCGCGGCTGCAGCAGCCATACCACCGAGATGATCGGCAGCACGTAACTGCTGGCATCAAGCAGCAGGGCCAGAGCGGGCCCGGTGAGGGCCACCAGTAATCCCCCCACAGGCGGACCCACAAGCTTGCCGGTGTTGAACACCAGCGAGAACGCCGTCAGGTAGGGACCCAACTCCTCGGGCCTTTCAACCAGCAGCGCGCAGTATTTGTTGCGAGCAGTGAGCTCATAGGTGCTGGCCACGCCCACCATCAAGGTGCTCAGCAGCAGCCAGGCGGCCTGGGTGGAGCCGCTGGTCAGCGGCGCAGCGATTGCCCCCCCCAGTGCACCGACCAGCAGGCCGATCTGGGCCCAGACCAGCACGCGTTCGCAGCCATGGCGGTCGGTCAGCACACCGGCAGGGCCACTCATCACCAGGCTCGGCAGGGCCAGCACGGCGAACTGCAGCGCCACCACCAATGGGTTGTTGGTGCCGCTCATCAGCATCCAGCCTTTGGCCGTCAGCCCGGCAAAGGAGCCCACGGTGCTGAGCCCGGAGGCCAGCAGGAAAAGATTGCGCTGCTGCGGCAGGGACAGGCCAGCGGCGTTCACAGATGCCGTGCGGCATCCACCATCGCGTCAATGCCCACCACTTCACCCTGCAGGTCGTACACGTCCGAATCGGTGATTCGCACAGGCACCATCGTGCCAGCGGCGGCGGCGGCACCGTGGGCGCCCGGGCTGATGCGCACCTCCCCATCAACATCAGGGGCAAAGCGCAGGCAGCGGCCGATCAGCTCGCCGTTGCTGGGGTTTTCCTGCTCCACCAGCACATCGACGATGCGCCCCACCCAAGCGGCATTGCGCTCGGCGCTGATCGCTTGCTGGGCCTCCATCAAGCGGCCGCGGCGCTCCTCAGCCACCTCGGCCGGTACCGGGTTGGGCAGCTCTGCGGCCGGGGTGCCGTCTTCCGGGGAGAAGCAGAACACGCCGACATGGTCAAAGCGCTGCTCCTGCACAAACTGCAGCAGATGCTGGAAGTGGGCTTCGGTTTCACCAGGAAAGCCGACGATGAAGGTGGTGCGCAGCACCGCATCGGGGAGCTGCTCTCGGATGCGCTGCAGCAGGGGTCCGGTCACCCCTTCCTGCCAGGGGCGGTTCATGGCTTTGAGCACTTCTGGATGGCTGTGCTGCAGGGGCAGATCGAGGTAGGGCAGCACGTTCGGCACCTCCCGATAGGCGGCCAGCACCTCGGACGTGAGTCCGGTTGGGTAGGCGTAGTGCACCCGGATCCAGGGGATCTCCACCTCGCCGAGGGCTCGCAGCAGCTGGGCCAACTGGGGCTTGCCGTAGAGATCAAGGCCGTAGTTGGTGGTGATCTGGCTGATGAGGATCAGTTCCTGGACGCCTTGCGCCGCAAGCTGACGGGCTTCCGCCACGATCGATTCAATCGTGCGCGAGCGCTGATCACCGCGCAGCTTGGGAATGATGCAGAAGGCGCAGCGGTAATCGCAGCCCTCGGCCACCTTCAGGTAGGCCACTGCTTCTGAGGTGGTGCGGTAGCGCGGCAGATGTTCATCGGCCACGAAGGTGGGCACCTCGCTGACACGGTTGACCCGCTCGCCGGCCTCCACCTGTTGCAGCACTTCAACAATGTGCTGGTAATCGCCGGTGCCGACGATGGCTCGCGCTTCT
>CENU01021407.1_pt1 | contig 15985 bp, 17 predicted proteins | sample 361331 | NCBI WGS metagenome assembly CENU01 (sample SAMEA2619766, study PRJEB7988) | marine metagenome | isolation source: saline water (ENVO:00002010), including | reverse complement strand
CTGCAGGGGCGAGAAATGTGCTGCGGGCTTCTTGGATCGCGCCGCGGGCGCTGTGGAAGCTCTGATCAAAGGCCTCACTCCAGAGACTGAAGCTGCCATCGCCAGTGGTGCGTGGCTCCAGCCGCGGCTCAGCCCCGCTGCAGTCGGGCCAGGTCATCCCAGAAGCTCGGATAGGACACCGCGGCTGCATCAGCGCGGTTGATGCGGGTCTCTCCTTCTGCGACCAGCGCTGCCACCGCCAGACTCATGGCCACCCGATGGTCAGTTTCGCTGTCCACCTCAGCTCCCTTGAGCTGCTGCTGGCCAGGAATGATCAAGCCATCGGCTGTCTCCTCCACTTCAGCGCCCATGGCCTTGAGCTGGCGGGCCATCACCGCCAGTCGATCGGTCTCTTTGACACGCAGCTCTGCTGCATCGGCAATGACGCTAGTGCCGCTGGCCTTCAGGGCTGCCACCGCAAGGATGGGAATCTCATCGACAAGCCGCGGAATCAGCTCACCGCGGATCGAAAAGGCCTGCAGATCAGCGCTTTGAACCTCGAGATCACCGACTGGTTCACCGGCGACATCGCGTTGGTTCAGCACCTGCACTGGAGCCTGCATCTGCTTCAGCACGTCGAGGATTCCGGTTCGTGTTGGGTTGAGACCGACGTTTTCGATGGTCACTCGGGCGCCAGGCACCAGAAGGCCAGCAACGAGCCAGAAGGCTGCTGAGCTGATATCGCCCGGGACCACCACCGTCTGACCTTTGAGCACGGCGCCGGGCCTGACCACAACACGGGGGCCACCATCGGCCGCTGGATCGCTGCTCAGATCAGCACCAAAAGCCCGCAACATGCGCTCGCTGTGGTCCCGCGACAGGGCTGGCTCGATCACCGTCACGGGTGCGCTGGCGCCGAGGCCCGCAAGCAGCAGCGCGCTTTTCACCTGGGCGCTAGCGACTGCTGTGGTGATGCAACCACCATGGAGCGCCCTGCCGCGAATGGCCAAGGGCGCCTTGTTGCCACCCTCCCGGCCACTGATGTCAGCGCCAAGTTGTGCCAGGGGCTTCGCCACCCGTGCCATTGGGCGTTGACGCAGGGAGCCGTCACCATCGAGCACAAAATGACGTCCGTCACGGCCGGCCAGGAGGCCCAGCATCAAACGCATCGTTGTGCCGGAGTTGCCGCAGTCGAGGATTGCGCCGGGTTCTTGGAGGCCGTCAAGGCCGACGCCCTGCACGCGGACGGTGGAGCCGGCTTCAATCGGGCTGATGGCCACACCCATCGATCGCAGACACGCCGCTGTGCTCAACGGGTCTTCCGCTGGCAGCAGCCCCTCGATCGTTGTTTCCCCCTCCGCGATCGCTCCAAACAGCAGGGAGCGGTGGGAGATCGATTTGTCGCCGGGGACCCGCACGCAACCCCGCAGGCTGCCGCCACCGCTGAGGCTCGTGCTGGTCATATCTGCTGCGGAAAGGTCGCTCCATGCTGCAGGACAGCCAGCGTGTGAAGAGATCGCAAAAAAGTAGCTGTTGCTACAGAACAGCCTTAGGTTGAATTCACGTTGGCCCCAAGGGGTGCAGTTCGATCCGCGCCAGGCAACGGGGACGCGGACTTCCGGTGGAGGTTCCCATGAACATCCTCTCGATCATCAAAGAGCAACAGGTCAAGGCCCAGCGCCGCCATGACGCGGAGCTGCTGATGGCCAAGGCGTACCGAGGCGTCGCTTACACCGATGTCCATCACGATCAACCCTCAACCGAGACGGCCATGTGCGTCTATCGCGGCAAGGCTTACCCCTGCTGAGGCTTGCACGGACGCTCTAGCGCCATACCGTGCGTGCACTGATGGTCTGACTCTCCGTGCTGCGCCCTCTGGTTCTCGCTGGTGCCCTGACACTGGCTGCACCCGTGGCCGCTGAACCCGCACCGCCCCCGGGGCTGTGGTTGAGGCAGGGCTGCCTTGATGGAGCCCAGTTGATCTGCCAGTACCAATGGCAGGACGGCGATGCCCGTGGCTTCCCGCTGATGTACAAGCAGGTCCTCTCCAACCGTCCCGGGTCCGAGGATTTTGAGTTTCTCTACCGCTGCACCCCCCAACCGCAGGTGGTGCGCGTGACCCGTGCCGCTTCGCTGGCGAGCCTGCGGCGCTGGACCTCTGAGGCGTCTCTCAAAGCTCAGTGCCGCCGTTGAGTTTCAGCCCAGCATCAGCCCACCCTCTGGATCCAGGCTCGCCTCCCAGCTGCGCTGGTCGTAGAGAAGTTCAGCAAGGGTGAGTTGGCCCAGCTCCCGATCGAGCGCCCGCTCCAGCCGCAGCAGCAGCTGTCGTTCCAGTTGATCACCAGCAAGTGCCGTGGCGTCGTCGCACCCGTGGCGATCGGAGGGCATCAGGCTGCTCCGACGCCCACCGACGGCATCCAGCACCCTGGCAAGGGGAACTTGATCAGGCTTGCTGCTGAGCCGGTAGCCACCGCTGCGACCGCGGCGGGCTTCCACCACTGATGCAGCGCGCAACTGCAGCAGAACCTGCTCGAGCCGTGCCTCCGGCAAGCCCTGACGGCGCGCCAGCTCAGGACCTGAAATCACGGCATCAGGCTGACGCGACAATTCCACCAGGGCCCTCAGCGCGATCGTGCCGGCACGGGTGAGCATCAGCTCCTTGCGCTGACCAGTCGCTCGAGCACCTGCTCCAGCTGCAGCCCGAAGAGGCTCGGATCGGGTTCAGCACCACCGAGATCATCCAGGCCCAGCTCGGACCAGCGGCTGCTGATCCGCTCCTCGAGCTCAGCGCCGCGCCGCAGGGGTTCTCCCCAGTTGTGTCGTTTTTCAGGACCCACCTTGGTCGTGGCATCAATGGCCAGTCGACCGCCCAGTCCGAGCCGTTCGCTGGCGAAATCGAGGGAATCGAACGGGGTGTCCTCGAGCACGAACAGATCCCTCTGGGGATCCACCTGGGCCGCGATGGCCCAGACCACCTGACGGGGATCTCGCACATTGATGGCCTTATCGACCACCACCACGAATTTGGTGTAAGTGAACTGCGGCAGTGCACTCCAGAACGCCATGGCCGCACGTCGTGCCTGCCCTGGGTAAGCCTTATCGATGGAGATGACCGCCAGCTTGTAGCTGAGCGCCTCCATGGGCAGGAAGAAGTCGCAGATCTCGCTGACCTGTTGCCTCAGGATCGGGGTGTAGATCCGGTTCAGAGCGATCGCGAGCATCGCCTCCTCCTTGGGTGGACGGCCGCTGAAGGTGGTGAGCATCACCGGATCGCGCCGGTGCGTGATGCACTGGAATCGCACCAGAGGGGAGGGTTCCTCCAGCCCGTAGAAGCCCATGTGATCCCCGAAGGGGCCATCAGGGAGGGTTTCCCCTGGTGTGATCGTTCCTTCCAGCACGATCTCGCTGTGGCTGGGCACCTCGAGATTGACCGTGCGGCAGCGGCTCAGGTGGACGCCCTGGCCGGCGTACAGGCCGGCAAAGAGCCACTCACTGAGCTGCACAGGGATCGGGGTGGCCGCAGCCATGACCAGCAATGGATGCACCCCCAGGGCGATGGCGACCTCCAGCTTTTGTCCCCGTTGCGCTGCCTTGCGCAGGTGCCTGGCTCCACCGCGGACGCTGAGCCAGTGCACCGTCATGCTGCGGGCATCCTGTTGCTGCAGCCGGTAGACACCAACGTTGGGGACGCCGGTCTCCGGGTCTTTGGTGATGACCAGGCCCAGGGTGATCACCCGCCCGGCATCGCCGGGCCAGGGGCGGATGAACGGCAGCGCGTCCAGATTGATCTGGTCGCCCTCCAGCACCACCTGTTTGCAGGGCGGGGTCAGATCCCGATCCGGTCGGGCCTTCACCAGATCCCAGAGAACCCGTCCGAATGCGGCGGTCTCCTTGAGCCCCTTGGGCGGGCGGGGTTGTTGCAGCAGCGCCAGGCGCGAACCGAGGTCTTCGAGCTCCTCCACCGTTTCAAGACCCATGCTCCAGGCCACCCGCTCGACGGTGCCCAGCACATTGACCGCCAAAGGCATGGGGCTGCCGATCACGTTCTCGAACAGCAGAGCAGGGCCCCCCATCGCCAGAACCCGGTCACTGATGGCCGCCACTTCAAGGTCCGGATCCACCGGGGCGCTGATGCGCCGCAGCTGCCCTCGGCCCTCGAGCAACTGCAAAAAGTCGCGCAGGTCACGCTGCGCCATGGCAACTAATCAAGTGGGCCTACTGTCGCGCACGCAAAAGCCGGCTGTTGCCATGCGCCTCTCCTATTTCCACAGCCCTGATCGGGTCCCGGCCGAGGGGATGGGGGCTGCCGCTGTTGTGATCGATGTGCTCAGGGCCACCACCACCATGGCCTGGGCGCTTCATCACGGCGCCGAAGCGGTTCAAGCCTTTGCTGATCTGGCGGCCCTTGATGCCGCTGCCCAGAGCTGGCCTGCCGAACGATGCCTGCGGGCCGGTGAGCGGGGCGGTCAGAAGCTCGAGGGATTTGACCTTGGCAACTCACCGCTGGCCGTCACAGCGGATGTGGTGAGCGGTCGGCGCATCTTCATGAGCACCACCAACGGCACCAGGGCACTGGATCGGGTGCAGCAGGCCCCGTTGCTGCTGACCTGCGCTCTGGCCAACCGCAGCGCCGTTGCCCAACGCCTTATGGACCACCAGCCCGCCACCGTTTGGGTGGTGGGCAGTGGCTGGGAGGGGGCCTACTCCCTCGAGGACAGCCTGGCTGCCGGTGCACTGGTGGACGCCCTGCTGGGCCAACAGGGCAGCACCTCCAGCGCGCTGCTGCAGCTTTGCGGCAACGATGAAGCCGCCGCAGCCCATGCGCTCTGGTTGCAATGGCAGGGGCAGCCCGAGCAGGCCCTACGTCTGGCCTCCCATGGCCAGCGCCTGCAGCGGCTGGGTGACCATGACGCCGATCTGGCCTGCTGTGCCGCCGTTGACAGCCTCACCGTGGTGCCTGTGCAGAGTGAGCCGGGAGTGTTGCGTTCCTCCTGATCGCCTGCAGCGCTGGGTACGATCCACTCATCTTCTGCGGGTGTCGGTGTCCAGCTTTCTTGTGGCTGCGCTGCAGCTCACCAGTACCCCCGATCCGGAGGCCAACTTCGCCCAGGCTGAGGAGCTGATCGACCTTGCCGCTCGCCGCGGTGCCGAACTGGTCGGTTTGCCCGAGAACTTTGCCTTTCTCGGCGATGAGCAACAGAAGCTGGAGCTGGCGCCAGATCTGGGCCCGCGCTGCAGCCGTTTTCTGGTGACGATGGCGCGCCGCTATCAAGTGGCGATCGTCGGCGGCGGCTTCCCTGCACCGAGTGGTGATGGCACCACCTTCAATCGCTCCGAGCTGGTCAGCAGTGACGGTCAGCTGCTGGCCCAATACGACAAGATTCATCTGTTTGATGTGGACCTGCCGGATGGGAACACCTACCGGGAGTCATCGACGGTGCGCGCCGGTGATCAGGTCCCTCCGGTCGCTTCCCTCGATGGTCTCTGCCGTGTGGGGCTGTCCATCTGTTACGACGTCCGTTTCCCTGAGCTGTACCGCCACCTGGCCGCCGAGGGGGCTGAACTGTTGATGGTTCCAGCAGCCTTCACGGCCTACACCGGCAAGGACCACTGGCAGGTGCTGCTGCAGGCCCGGGCCATTGAAAACACGGCCTATGTGCTGGCGCCAGCCCAGACCGGGCTGCACTATGGGCGCCGACAGAGTCATGGCCATGCCCTTGTCATCGACCCGTGGGGAACGGTGCTGGCCGATGCCGGCGTCGGCCCCGGCGTGGCCATTGCTCCGGTGGACACTGAGCACCTGCGGCGGGTCCGCGCTCAGATGCCAAGCCTTCGTCACCGGCAGCCAGCCCTGCTCTGAGCGCATCGATGCCTGAGCGCAGCCGCCTGGCGGCGGTGGGATGGGCGCTGGGCGCTGCCCTGCTCTTGCTGGCGTCACAGCCGGCGCGTGCCTTCAGCCGGCTGGCCGCCTGGCGCATCGATGCCGATGGGGTGCTCGAGTTGCGCACCTCCCCCAACATCAACCTCGATGCCTTCTACCTCCAAGGTGATGAGCGACGGGGAGATCGGGTTTGGATCGATTTTCCCGGTAGCCCCCAGCGACCTCGCAAGATTCGCGGACGCGGCGCTGTTCGCGAGGTGAGGGTGGGGATGCCCGAGCGGGGCGTCACCCGTCTGGTGATCGAATTCCAGCCTGGCGCCCAGCTCGATCCTGGTGAGCTGCGCCTGGTGGGCGTCGATTGGGATAGCTGGCGGCTGCGCTTTCCCATCGATGAAGCCCGCTTTCTGCCCATGGGAGAGGGGGTTCTGGAGCGCCAACGGCCAGCTCCCCGCGCACCAGGCTCGGCGTCACGGCCCGGTCAACCCCGCCGGCCCCTGCGCCCTTTGACCACCGCCAGCCTGCCATGGGTGCGCCGCGGCAACTTCCGCGTCGTGCTGGACCCTGGCCATGGCGGGCGTGATCCCGGGGCGATCGGCATCGGCGGCACACGCGAAAAGGATGTTGTCCTTGATGTCTCGCGCCAGGTGGCGGCCCACCTGCGCAGCAAAGGGGTGCAGGTGGTGATGACGCGCAATCGTGATGTCACCGTGGATCTTCCGCCTCGAGCCCGTCTGGCGAATCGCTCAAAGCCCGATGCCTTTGTGAGCATTCACGCTAATGCGATCAGCATGCGCCGGCCGGAAGTGAATGGCCTTGAGACGTTCTATTTCCAAAGCTTTCAGGGAAAAAAACTCGCCTCATCGATTCACAACTCAATCCTGAGGACAGTCAGGCGCAAGAACCGGGGGGTTCGTGAGGCGCGGTTCTATGTGATCCGCCGCACCGCCATGCCCGCCTCACTTGTTGAACTCGGTTTCTTGACCGGTCGGCTCGATGCCGCAGACCTCGCCGACCCCGCCCACCGGCGCCAGCTGTCACTGGCAATCGCCGTGGGAATCCTCAACTACCTGAGACTGGCCGGATGACCCTGAGCTCCCACACCGACCCGTTGAGCCATTCCCTGCAGCGGCTTTCCACGGCGGAGCTTCATGGTCTTGGCGCCCAGGCCAGGCTGGGCCTGTTTGACAGCGGGCTGGGCGGTCTGACGGTGCTCAGGCGTCTGCTGTGCCGCCGTCCTGGCCACCCCTGCATCTATGTGGGTGACACCGCCAGGCTTCCCTACGGCGCGCGCTCACCCCAGGAGATCCGCACCATCGCGGCTGAGGTTGTGAGCTGGCTGCGCGGCCAGGGTGCGGAGGCCATCGTGATGGCCTGCAACACCACCAATGCCCTGGCCCTGGATGTGGCCCAGCGGGAAGCCGGTGTTCCGGTCTTTGGCCTGATCGATTCGGTGGCTCGCCAGATTCAGCAGCAGCGTGTGGGCGTGCTGGCCACCGCGGCCACGGCCAGCAGTGGTGCCTACAGCCGAGCCCTGCGGGCGCAGCGCGAGGGCATGCATGTGGTGGAGGTGGGATGCCCTGCCTTTGTCCCTGCCGTGGAACGTCACGAGTTGGATTCTCAAGCGCTTCGCTCGGCTGCCGAGCACTACCTGGCGCCCCTGCTTGAGGCCCGGGTGGAGGCGATCGTGCTGGGTTGCAGCCACTACCCGCTGCTGCAGCCGATGCTGCGCCAGTTGCTGCCCAGTGACGTTCAGTTGATTGACCCGGCAGAAGCGCTGGTGTCCCTGGTGCTCTCGCTGCTGCCCGCCGACCAACGGCCTGCCTCGCTCCAGGCCGATCTCAGCGCCTGTGAGGTGGTCTGCACCGGTGATGCCAGCGCCTTCTCGCATGCCGCCGGCCGCTGGCTTGGCTTTGCGCCTGAGGTGGAAGCGATTTCTCTTCAATCAGAGGCTCAAGGCCTCTAGGATCGCTCCACTCAGGCGGGATTATGACGACGGTTGCCAAGCTGCTTCAGCCCGTCGAGTCCGATCTCGAGAACCTTCTGAGTGACCTGCGCAACCTGATTGGCGCCGGTCATCCGATCCTTCAAGCTGCTGCTGAGCACCTCTTCAGTGCCGGAGGTAAGCGCTTGCGCCCCGGCATTGTCCTGCTGCTGGCACGGGCGCTTGATCCTGCCGGTGAGCTGGGTGCGCGCCATCGCCGCCTGGCGGAGATCACCGAGATGATCCATACCGCCTCCCTGGTCCATGACGATGTGGTCGATGAGGCCGACACACGCCGGGGTGTGCCCACTGTCCACAGCCGCTTCAACAGCCGTGTTGCTGTGCTCGCCGGCGATTTTCTCTTTGCCCAGTCCAGCTGGCATCTGGCCAACCTCGATGACCTCGAAGTGGTCAAGCTGCTCTCCCGCGTGATCATGGACCTGGCTGAGGGTGAGATCCGTCAGGGTCTGTACCGCTATGACACCGGTCAGAGCCTCGAGACCTACATCGAAAAGAGCTATCGCAAAACCGCCTCTTTGATTGCCAACAGCGCACGCGCCGCTGGTGTGCTCTCCGAGCTTCCCGCCGAGCAACTTGACTTGCTGCACCGCTTTGGGCGGCAGCTGGGTCTGGCGTTTCAAGTAGTGGATGACATTCTTGATTTCACCGGCAGTGATGTCCAATTGGGCAAGCCGGCCGCTTCTGATCTCGCCTCCGGCACCCTGACCGCTCCGGTGCTGTTTGCCATGGAGGAGACCCCCTCACTGGCGGGTCTGATTGACCGTGAGTTCAGCGAAAGTGGTGATCTGGAACAGGCCCTTGAGCTGGTGCGCAACAGCAATGGCATTCAGCGCTCCAGGTCCATGGCTGAAGAGATGGCACGAGAAGCCGGCACATGCCTTGCTTTCCTCCCCCCCAGCAGCGCCAGGGATGCCCTGCTCGATCTCCCCGAGTTTGTGTTGAGCCGCCTGTACTGATCAGTCCTGCTGGTAGCGGGGCAGGGCGTCACCAATGGTGATGAGGGGTTTGTTGCGCTTGAACCAGAGCCAGTCCCTCAGAGGCGGCGTGCTGGCCAGATCCTTGCGCGTGAGACCGAGTTTGAGTTTGCTTGATGCTGATTGCAGCAGATCGAGCATGGCTTCTGCATCAGCAGCCTGAGCCAGGGCTTTGTTCCAACGCTCGTCCCCTTCAATGCCACGCACCAGGGCACTGATTTTTTGCTGTACCGAAAGGTGGCTGAAATCGTCAGCGGCCATGGCGTACCAACAGTGCTGTGGAACGTATCAGAAAGAACTTGACAAAGAAATGGAAGACATGCTGACGAGCCGGTAAACGTGACTCAAGTCGGGCTTAGGAGATATGAGTCCTTTGAAGTGCTGCAGGGATGGTTGTAGCGACGCCTGATTGCATCACCCTCACAGACCAGCGCGGTCACACCCGCTTGGTCTGCGAACTGCCTCGCCGCATGAGGCCTGATGAGATCAGCCGGTTGCACCACCAGATCCTGCTGCATTTCCAAACGGACCTGCAAGCGCATGTGGGACACGAGCCCTTGCACCTGCCATGGCCGGAGGTGGTACGCCGCCTTGAGGAACGAATTGGTGTCTTGAACGGGAAGGATTGATCAGCAAGCAGTGCCGCTCAGGCGCTTGCGCAGCACTGTTCGGGGGAACAACACAGCGCGTCCCTGCTGCTGGCAGGGGTACTGCAGGGTCCGCCAATTGCCGCGAGGGGTGCTCACCTCGACACCGATGGGTACAGCCTCCTGGGCGGTGTGACCATGGTTCGTCCACCAGCTCAGGGCGTCATTCCAGGCGGACTCAAACGAGTCGTAGAGGTCATCCAGGACAGGGTGAGATTCACCATTGAGATCGGTCAGGCGATACGTGCGACATGCCAGTGCCGCTAGTTGTCGTCTCGCCATAACCCCCCGATATCCCTAACAACTATGAACGAAAATGGTGTGTCCGCTGTGACCTTTATAACTTCTTCCGGTCGATAAAAAACTTCTTATCATCTCCATAACTCAAATTTAGTCAAGGGGCATCAGCGCGGTTTGCTGGCCATGGCCCTCGAGCTGGAAGACCGGCTCACCCCAATTGATGCCCAGAGCCCCTGTGGCAACAACGCCGAGGGCAATCAGCTCGGAGGGGACGTACCGGCTGGCCAGCCTGGCCTCGAGCTCTCCGTTGACCTCACGGCTGGGGTATCGCATCAGCACCGTCATGACCTCTGGCTGGGGGAGCAGTTCCCGAACCAAGGGGGTCAGCAGCGCATCGGGAAGGATGCCCACTTCACCGCGACCCAGCCGGTGCTGCAGCACATGGGCTAACTCGTGTTTCATCACGGTCAATGCCGAGTTGTTTTCGGCCTTGAGATTCCCTTGGCAGAGAATCACGGCATTTTTGGCTGGATCAAAACCACCCATGGACAGTTTGTTCTGCTCGCAGAACATGGCTGTTCCGCTGAGCTCAATTCCGCCCAGGGCGGCTGCAGCGATCAGGAGGGGAAGCTGAATCAATAAAGGGCCCTCAAGGAACAGTTAAGACAACCTTAAGGGCTGGGTGGTCAGTTTTCTGCTGTCGGTGCAACAGTTCATATCTGCTGTGCCTGCTTCGCTGGCCTGTTGGACATTGAGCCTTTTGATTGGCCTGTCGCTCCAGCGGATCACGGGCTGTCACCGTCGCCCCTGTATCCAGTCGATTAGTACGCTAGAACTAATTGACTGGTCGTTCAGTTTTGGTTCGCATTCTCCACACCGCGGACTGGCAGATCGGCAAGCCCTACGGCCGGGTCCGTGATCCAGACAATCGCGCCCGGTTGCGACAGGCCAGATTCGATGCGGTCCGCGGCATGGCTGCCCTGGTGCGAGAGCATCGCATCGAGCTGGTGCTCATCGCCGGTGACCTGTTCGATTCGCCGGGTCCGACGACGGCGGATGTGGCTCAAATCTGTAGTGCCATCGGGGCGCTCAAGGTCCCGGCCCTGGTGATCCCCGGCAACCACGACCATGGAGCCCCCGGCAGCCTCTGGCATCAGGGTTGGTTCTGGAAACTCGCCTCAGAGTTGGCACCCAACCTTGAGGTGCTGCTCAAGCCTGAACCGATCCTGCGTGCCGGGCTCACCGTCCTGCCATGCCCGCTGCTGAGGCAGGTCGACAGCACAGACCCATCGGCCTGGGTTCGAGGTCTCGATTCCTCCCTGCTGTCGCACCATCCCCGCGTTCTGCTGGCCCATGGCTCTGTGCAGGGATTTGCATCCGATGCCGATGCCGATGAGGAGAATCCAGCCCCGTCACTCAATCGCCTCGATCTTTCCGCCTTGCCTGATGGTCTGATCGACTATGTCGCGCTCGGGGACTGGCATGGCCTCAAACAAGTCGCCGCTCATGCTTGGTACAGCGGATGTCCGGAGCAGGACCGTTTTCCCCGCGGTGATGACTACCGCAGCGGCCAGGTTCTGATTGCCGATGTGCAGCGGGGCTGCGTGCCGGACGTTGAGGTGATCAGCACCGGGCAGATGCGCTGGCATCAGATCAGCCATCGCTGCAGCAGTGGAGAAGATGTCCAGGCTCTGCAGCGCTTGCTGGCACGTCAACTCGCCGCACGGAGCGGTGAGGACCTGCTCCTGCTTGAACTGGATGGTCAGCTCAACATGGCGGACACCCGTGCACTCACTGATCTGCTGGAGGGATTGGAAGCACGCTTGCTGCGCCTGAAATTGCGCAATCGTCTACGCACCGTCGCCGATGACGTTGAAACCACGGATCTGACCAGACGCAGCTCAGATCCTTTGGTGGCTCGGGTTGCAGCAGTGCTGCAGGAGCGCTCCACATCAGCGGATGATCCTGAACAGCAGTTGCTGGCCCAGATGGCACTGCAGGAACTCAGCAATCTCTGCGCTGTGAAGCACTGACCATGCGCCTGCAGCACCTTCAGCTCTCTGACTACAAGTTGCATGGCCGCCTCGCGCTGCGGTTTGCCGATGGTCTGACGGTTCTGCAGGGCCGTAATGAAAGCGGCAAGAGCACCGTGGCCGAAGCGATCCACCGTTCTTTGTTCCTGCCTGCCAGAAGTGGTGGTGCTGTGGTTGAGAGCATGCGGACAAGACCAGCGCAGGCTGATCCCCAGGTGGTGTTGACATTCCGTGCCAACGGCGCCCAGTACGAGCTCACGAAACGCTTTGGCAAACAACGCGGCAGCGTCAGTCTCACAACGGGTTCTGGTGGTCTGCTCCAGGCTGATGCCGCTGAGCAAGCCCTCGCTGAGCTGGTGGGAGCCAGCAGTGTGCGTGGTGGCAATGCCACACGCCTCAAGGAACGTTGGGGACATCTGTGGGTCTGGCAGGGACAATCAGCAGTCGATCCCCTCGAGCTCTCCGCAGAGGCGATGGACCAGGCCCGGCTGCTGAGGCAGCTGCAGTCCTGCAGTCAGGCCACCATCCAGTCAACGCTTGATCAGCAGGTGATGGCTGCTGTGCGCCAACGCTGGCTGATCGCCCACACCGAAACCGGCCGTGAGGGGCGCGCAGGCTCAGAGCTGGACCTGGCCCTCAAAGCCGCAGCCCAGGCGCGGGCTCTGGCTGAGCAGTGCACAGCTCGCCACACGTCACGTCAGGCGGCGATTGATGAGCACGACTGCGCCCGCGGTCAGCTCAGCACTGTCGACCAACAGCTGCCACTGCTGCAACGTCTTGCTGCCCTGCAGCTCAAGCAGCAGGTGTGTGCCCAAGACCTCGCTGCCCTCAAGCCCCAGTGGCAGCAGGGTCAACAGGAGGACCAGCGCCGCCTGCAGCTGCAGCAGCGCCTCAAGCCAGCGCTCGAGAATCGCGACGCTCTGCGGGCCCGCCTGCCGGAGCTCGAACGCCACTGGAACCATTGCGACCGGCAGCTGCAGGCGGCTCTGCGTCAGGCCGAAGACCTGCAGCATTGGATCCGTCGCGCGTCCCTCAGCAATCAGTTGCAGCAGCTCGATCGGCTTGAAGCCCAGCGGCTCGAGGTGGAGCATCAACTCGGGGTGTTGCCCGCCCTAGATGCCGCATCGGTTGAGCGGTTGCGGCAGCTGGAACGCGATGAGCAGGCCGCCGGAATTGCTCTGGCTTCCCTTGTCACCACCCTTGAGGTGCTCCGCGACGGCGGCGGCCTGTTGCTCGATGGTGTTCCGCTGAATGCCTCGGAATCGCGGCGACTGGAGCAACCTGTTGCGCTCACCAGTGCCGATGGCTCGATCGCCCTGAGGATCACCCCGGGTGGTGGGGAGGGTGTGCAAGCCGCCCGAACCAAACTTGCTGCCTGCCGTGCAGCCCTTGCCAATGCCCTGGAGCGCTGCGGTGTGAGCGATCTTCAGCAGGCCATTCAGGCCGAACGACAGCGCACCGAGCTGCTCGCTGAACAGCGCTCCATTGCTCAGCAGTGCCGTCCATTGGATCGCCAGCGCATCGTCGCCCAATTGCAGGGACTGCCTGAGATTCCCGATGGCGAGGTCGCCGATGCCGACGCCATGCGAAGTCGCCTTGATGCTCTGGTTCCAGCCGGCCGTCAGCTGCGCCAGCAGCTCAATGAGGCGGATGCTTCATTGCGTGCCGCACGCTCGCAGCTAGAGCGCCTGGATCTGGAGTTGGAGAGTGATCGTGCTTCTCTGCTCAAGGCCGACACCCTGCTTGGTGACCTGCAGCGGCGCCATGGCGGCTTGAAGCAACTGGGTGAACGCATCGGCTCGCTGGAGCGTGAGCTGCAGCAGTTGCAAGGCCAGCGCGATGAGCTCCAGCCCCAACTCTCCCAGCTGGGGCTGGATGCGGCCGCACCACCCTCACCTGAGGCTTTGCAGCAACGCCGTGAGCAATTGCTGCAGCAGCTGGCTGCCACCGGTGCTCGCCTTGAAGTCGATGGACAGGTGGATCTGGCCGCACAACTGGAAGAGGCGATCGCTGAGGAGGAGTACTGCAACGGCGAGGTGCAGCGTCTGCAGCGCGAAGCGCGCATGCTCGATCTTCTGCATCGCTTGTTTGCAGAGCAGCAGACCGCCCTGGCGGAGCGCTACACCGAGCCGTTAGGTCAGGCCCTCGATCGCTATCTCAAGCTGCTGGATCTTGATCATGAGCGGATCGGCCTGCATTTCGACAGCCGCCAGGGCTTTTCCGATCTGTGTTGGCAACGCCGGGGTGGATTGGCCTGGTCCTTCGCGGACCTCTCCGGCGGCACCCGTGAATTGCTGGCTTGTGCCCTGCGCCTGGCCATCGCTGAAGTGCTGGCACCGGCCTATGACGGCTGTCTGCCGGTTCTCTTCGATGATGCCTTCACCAACGTCGACCCCAGTCGCTGGCGCGGCCTGGCTGCCATGCTGCAGCACGGTGTTGAACAGGGGCTACAGGTGCTCTTCCTCAGCTGCGATCCTGGACTGATTGAGACTTTGGCCCCAGAGCGCATTCACCAGCTGGGATCCAGCGGTGATAGTGCGCCTCCAGGTCCGTAGCGACGCACCACCTGCAGCACTCCCCGGCTGGGGTGGTGCCAGCGCATGCCACTCACACTGCCCTGATCCCATGGCCTAGTGCGCGGGTCCACCAGCAGTTCCACCTCGTCGTCCAGCTGCCAGATCTGCAGTTCCCCCCTTGCTGTGATGCTCACCGGCAACGGTTCAGCCGCAGGTGCGACGCCGTCCGCTTGCCTTGACTCGCGCACATAGACGATGGTGTCAATGCTGTTGCTGCTGTGGCGGGCAATCAGTCGACGGCGCTGATCACCTGAGACCACGCACAGCTCGGAAACCCATGGCATGGGGCCGACGTAGGCTGGTCCCAGCGACCAGTGGCCCAGCTCACTCAGTTGCATGGTTCCCGGTGGCTCCAGGAAGTTCATGCTCTGGCTGCGGCCGGTGTGGCCGTAGGTCAAGGTGGCCTGGATCAGCCCGGCTGCATCACGCACCTCAAGGCTGGTGGGGAATCGTTGTTGTTCGCGCCCTGCGCCATCAAGGCGCACGAAACAGCCATGCCAGCAACCGCTGTTGAACTGCAGCAGGGTTTGGCGCCGGTTCATGCGTTGCGAGGCGGGTGGCGCTCCCCCTGGGTCAGTCCCCTCTCCCAGATGGCTGCCTGGCGCAGGCCGAGCACCATCAGCAACACAACGACTACCAGGCCGAGTTGCAGCAGCGCCGCAGAGCTCAGCGCCAGGACCAACAGAGCCATGACGATCAGTGCAGGGCCCAAGCGGCGGAACCGCCGGATCTGCATCAGGGCCGCGGAACAACTGCGGCAATGGCGGGTATGGCTGTCGTAGCGATCGAGCAATTGCTCAAGGCTTGTCTCCTGCGGCGGCAGGCTTTGACGTGGAAAGGGGACACCTCCGTAGCGGTTGATCCATTGATGCAGCGCCAGGACGTAGCGATCTGAGCTGGTGGGCAGCACACAGCTGCGGGAATAGTTGGCACTGCCGCCTTGGCGCTCCACATCCCGCTCTTGGTAGTGAAGAAAGATCTGGTCGTCCTCCAGCACTCGGTGGTTGCCGATGTGCTGCAGCCACTGAGGCCTTAGCTTGAGCAGACGTGCAGCCAGTTTCTGCTCGAACTGGAAGGGGAAGCGAGCAAAGACGCGGCACTGCCCTGGTTGCATCGGTGTGGCATACACCACCGTGAGGATGCGGGCAAAGCCCTTGGCTGTCAGGTCATGCCACATCAAGCCAGGGGCGATGAATGTGGTGTGCTGCGTGCCCAGTTTTCCGCGGCGCGGACCCTCCTGCCAGATGCCGGTGAAGCCTTCCGGGCCCTGCTCGATCAGCTCCAGTTCCACCGGACCGGCGTTGGAGCGTTTGCCGACTGTGCCGTGGTGCGTGAAGGGAACGTGGCTGACATCGAGCACGTTCTCCAGCAGGGTGATGGCGTCATAGGGCAGATCACGGAAGGTGTCCTGCACCAGCCAACCGGGCTCATCCAGCAAAGGCACGACCGGAAGGGGGTGCGCCTCGGCCAGCTCGGCAGCCCCGCTGAATACAAACAGCAAGCCCTGCGCTTCTCGCGCTGCGTAGGAACGGCATTGCGCCCGCGCTGGAGGTGTGAGGTCCGCTGCGGCCTGTGGAATCAGGGTGCAGTGACCAGCACCATCAAATTGCCAGCCGTGATAGGGACACTCCAGCTGGCCATCACTGCTGAGCC
>CENU01027517.1_pt1 | contig 16000 bp, 12 predicted proteins | sample 361331 | NCBI WGS metagenome assembly CENU01 (sample SAMEA2619766, study PRJEB7988) | marine metagenome | isolation source: saline water (ENVO:00002010), including | reverse complement strand
TTTTCTGTCATTATTAGTGGTCTTTGGTATTCAAACTCTAAATCCTTTTTTGTGAAGAAATGATGATCAGAAAAAAGTTTAAAGTCGTAGTTAATCTTTATGCCATTAAGCGTTTCCAAGAACCTAACAGGGTTTGCAATTCCACTAACAACGTTTACATTTTTCCCAAAAGGGAATTCATCTATTTGATAACTTTTACCAGTTGCTAAATTAACCCAAGAATCAGGCTCTAATTCAAAAAAGTATTTTGAATTTTTTGCTCTGCCACTGTGCAAAAAGATATCAACTTGATCTTTTCTTGAAATATTATCCCTTAAAGGGCCCGCAGGAAGAAATAGTCTATTACCAAAATCTCTTGAAGAGTCCTCTACCACTATTTCAAAATTTCTTCTTAGATTAAAGTGCTGAAGCCCATCATCAGAAACGACAATATCAGAATCTGTATTTCTCTCTATAAAAGATAAAGCTCTTGCTCTATCCCTATCCACAACTACATTGAATCCTCTTCTATAGTGAAAGATAGCTTCATCACCTACTTGTTGGGCTGTAGTTTCAGAATCAACTAATTTGGTGCCACTGAAAGACCCTTTATAACCCCTAAGAATGATAGCAGGGTTATATCCCATATTTTTTAAATCTAATGCAATTTGATTTACTAAAGGTGTTTTTCCATTTCCTCCAACAGTTACATTTCCAACAACAATTACTGGTATTTCATGATTCTTTGATCTCTTTGCGTTGCCTAACAAGTTTCTTAATGAGCTTCCCAACCAATAAATTGCACTTAGTGGGGCTAAAAGAATATTTGCAGGACCAAGTCGATTCCAGTAATTTTTCTGTTGAGGGAGTTTTGTTGGAATGAAAGAGTCAATTCTAGTATCAACTATATCCTCCTTGCCTATTTCTGGACTTCCTTGCAAGACATTATATAAGCCTTCTTCTTCAATAAGCTCTTTGTGTGTTCCAGATTGGGTAATTTTACCCTCCTCGATCACATAAATTCTGTCTGCTTTCTCGACGGTACTAAGCCTATGAGCAATAATAAATGTTGTTTTATTTTTAGATGCTTTTTCGATCGCATTTTGTATTTCTTTCTCAGACTCATTATCAAGAGCAGAAGTTGCTTCATCAAAGATTAGAATTGAGGATTGTTTTAACAATGCTCTAGCAATAGCGATTCTTTGCTTTTCTCCTCCAGATAGCAGCATTCCATTGTCACCTATTTTTGTATCAAATCCTTCTGGCAAACTAGCAATGAATTCATAGGCATTTGCTTCTCTGGCTGCCTGAAAAATAGCACTATCACTTACATTATCAATTCCGTAAGCTATATTATTTTTAACAGTATCATTGAAAAGTGTTGGGTCTTGTGAGACATAAGATATCGATGAGCGCAAATCTTTAAGTCTTATTTTTTTTATATCGTATCCATCCACAGTGATTGATCCTTCATAGTGGTCATAAAATCTATTCAAAAGATTAACTATGGTTGATTTACCACTACCTGATCTGCCAACTAAAGCTATGGTCTCGCCTTTCTTTGCTTCAATAGTAATATCATCTAATACTGCTTTTTTATTCTCAGAATATCCAAAAGTAACGTTCTTTAAACAAATATCTCCCTGGAGTTTTTTTGTAAGTTCCATCCCTTGAATGAAATTTTCAGAATCCTTATCTATTGAGTTAAATATATCTTCAGCTGCAGCTAAACCCTTTTGAATAATTGCATTTAAACTTGAGAGTTGTCTAATAGGCCTTGCCATTAGACCGGCTGCAGTGAAAAAAGCTACAAAAGATTCAGATGGTAGATTTAAATCATCTAAGTTGCTTAATGCTAAAAAACTCATTCCTGCTAAAGCTGCTGCAACAAATATTTGTATTAAGGGCGTCGCTATATTTGTAGTGCTTTCCATTTTTAAATTTTGTTTGAGGTTTTCATCATTAGCTTGTTTAAAACGAATATTTTCACTTTCCTCATTTCCAAAAGACTTGATTTCTCTTGCCCCTGTTGCAATTTCATTGCTGACTTGCGTGACTATCCCCATTACATCTTGAATCTTTTTGGCAACTCTCCTTAATCTTTTTCCTGCAAGCCCTACAACCACCCCAATTAAAGGAGCGATAAGCAGTATTACAACTGTCAATTTCCAACTTAAGTAGATTAGGTAAATAAATAGACCAACCAGCAAAAAACCTTCTTTAGCTAAGATTTTCAATGCGTTAGTTGCTGCTCCTGTAATTTGATTTGTTGTAAAGATAACCCTATTAACAATTTCTCCTTTAGAAGCCTGATCAAAGAAACTCATCGGCTGTAATAGCAAGCTGCTTATTAAATCTTGTCTTAAGTTATGGACCACTTTAAGACCAACATTTGCCATAAAAAAGTTCCCTATGTAAAACCCTATTCCTCTTACTGTTGAGATTAACAATAGAAGAAGTGCAAGGTTTAAAGGATTCAGGAATCCTTGATTTTCACTATTTATGAATCCTATAACTCTTTTAAGCCACTCAACTGCAGAAATATCGGCAAGAGCAAATAAAAGAAATCCAAAAATACTTAAAGAAAATAATCCTTTAAATCTAAATGTATAGCTTAGTAGTCGCTTATAGATGCTGCCTCTCACTTATTCCTCTCAATTCCCTTGTCTGAAATCTCTAAGATTTTATCAGCTTTTTTTGCAAAATTATTATCATGAGTTACATAAATTAACAAGCAACGAGCCTTCTTAGCGTAATTTAAAATGAAATCTTGAACGTTCTCACTATTTTTATAATCAAGATTGCCTGTTGGTTCATCTAGAAGAATTATTTTTGGCTTGCTTGATAACGCCCGAGCTATTGATGCTCGTTGTTTTTCACCACCAGATAGATTTGAAGGAAAATTATTTGCTAAATGCTGAATCCTCAAATTCTTCAAAATTTCTGTTATGTGTGAGCTATCATCCACTCTAGATGAAACTTTGCAGTTATCTAATACATTAAGGTTTTCCAATAAATGATGATATTGATAAGCAAATCCAAAAAAGGATTTTCTTAATATGGCAAGCTTTTCTTGTTCAAGGTTATAAATCTCTCTGTTAAAGACTTTTATTGACCCTTCTTCAAAACTATCTAATCCAGAAATTAGATTTAGAAGTGTAGTCTTTCCAGAGCCTGAGGGCCCAACAACACTGTAGATTCCTTGGTCACTAAAACTATAGGACAGATTTTTAAACACTTCGTGAAACGTTGTTCCAGATTTATATTTTTTTGAAACTTTTTTTAACTCGATCATTTTTTGTTTAGGATTTTTACAGGGTTAGTTTTTGCTGCTTTATTTGCTGGTATAAAACCAAGCAATATGATTAAAATAATTGAACAACCGTTTATTAGCAGAATATCTTCAAACATCACAATAGATGGAAAATAGTCAACATAGTAGGTATTCATCACGTTGATATTAAAAATATCTGCAAGAAAATTAAAAAATTCAGTGATGTTATTTGAAAAAATTACCCCAAGTAGGTTGCCAAGGAAGATTCCAATAATTCCTATGAAAAGAGTAATTTGTAGAAATATACGTAAAATTTCATTTTTCGAGTAACCAATTGTCCTCAACATTGCAATTTCACTCTCCTTGTCTTTCACAAAGTGGTTTATTGATAAAACCATACTAAATACTGCTATTAATAGAATTAAAGACATTAGCAAAGATACCATTGTTCTTTCAAGTTGTGTCGCCCGAAATAAGCTTCCATAAACTTCTTCCCATGTTGTAATTTTCGTATAAGAGTTGATAGCTATACTTTTTAAAACTTCTTCACCTGTATTTTCTGCATCTAAGACATCATCAAGTCTCAGCTCAATTCCCATATTTCTTTTTTTTGAGAATGCCTTTGTAAATGAATCTTTTCCTATCAATGCGTAATTTTGATCTACTTCTGACCCTACTGAAAATAAACCGATAACTAAAAAGTTAATTGCTCTGGGCATAGTCATTATATTTCCTAGATCTGATGCAACAATTAATGTAATTTGCTCACCTGGCAACACCCCAAGTTTATAAGCAAGAGAATCGCCCAGTATGATATTTGCTCCATCTTTAAGCTCTTTAAGACTTCCTTCAATAATATTTTTTGCAATAATTGATATTTCTTTTTCGTCAGTCCCCTTTATAACTACTCCTTTTGTAGCGTACTTAGAACTAAGAATTGATTGCTCCATAAGATACTCTTGAGCTCCTATAACATTTGGATGTTGCTTTGCTTTTGAAATTACTTCCTCAATGTTTTCAAATTTTTCAAATCTTTCGAAAATAACTTGTGGTACAGCACCAAGAATTCTTTCTTTTAATTCATTTTGAAACCCATTCATTACTGACATCACAATAATTACAACAGATGTTCCAATCGCTATTCCAACAGTTGTAAATATTGATAGAGATGAAAAACGTTTTGTACCAGGATTTAGAAGGTAGCTAAATGATATTTTATTTAATAAGTTATTCAAGAAAGTTTCTTCATTATTTTTGAAAGCATCTCAAAACTCTTCTTTCTTGGTGGTCTTAACATGTTAAAAATAGTATCAATCTTTGTTTGATAATAAATTGATCTAAGATTTGAAAAATTTAGAAAACCTTCGTACCCATGATAGTGACCATTTCCAGATGGGCCAACTCCTCCAAAAGGAAGTTCAGATTGCATTAAATGGAACATAACATCATTGATAGTTACTCCACCTGAACGAGTATTATTTATAATAAATTCTTGTTCTTTCTTATCATCTCCAAAGAAATATAGACCCAGTGGGTGATCATGATCATTGACATAATTCACAACCTCAGAAAGATCGTCGTAAACCATAACTGGAAGCAGTGGTCCAAAAATTTCCTCTTGCATAACCAGCATTTCGTCATTCACATTTAAAAGAACTTTTGTGGACATTATATTGTTATCTGGATTATCAATTGGTGCTAGATCTGTAACTACTGCACCCTTTTCTTTAGCATCCTGGATGTATTGATCCATCCTCTTAAAATGGTTTTCATTAACCATTGAAGTGTAATCATCTTGATTTTTTTCAGTAAAAAAATCGTTAAAAGTTTCTTTTAATGCATTGATTAAATCATTTTCTAATCCTCTTTTTATGAAAATATAATCAGGCGATAAGCATATTTGCCCTGCATTTAAAGTCTTAACAAACATTATTCTTTTTGCTATTAAATTTAAATCCATGCCATCTGAAATAATTGTTGGACTTTTGCCTCCTAGTTCAAGAGTTGTAGGTACAAGATTATTTGCTGCAGAAGCAAGAATCTTTTTTCCAACTCGTCCGCTACCTGTGTATAGGAGATGATCAAATGGTAGTGCAGAGAATTCTGCACCAACTTCCGGCCCCCCCAAAGTTACACTGAATTCAGATTCATCGAAGTATTTTTCAACTCCTTCTTTGATTACATCAGCAGTATTTGGAGTAAGTTCTGACGGTTTTGCCATAATCCTATTGCCTGCGGCAAATATTGAAGCTGCTGGGTAAAATACCATGCCAACAGGAAAGTTCCACGGAGCTATAACTCCAACTGTACCAAGGGGTGAGGGTTTTAAAATGCTTTTAGATCCAAGCATATTTGCCATAAAGGATGAAGGTCTCGATTGTGGCTTCATCCACTTTTTTAATTTTTTAATAGTAAAGTTCAAATTTCTAACTGATTGAGAAATTTCAGAGGTAAGAATTTCGCCTTTTGATCTATTTTTAAAATCATTGTTCAGCGCATTAATAATTTTTTCATCGTGAGTTTCAATTAAAGCTATACATCTTTTCAATCTGTCTATACGTTGATTTAAGGATGGTTCCCCCTCCTCTAAAAATGCCTTTCTTTGAATTTCTAGTATTTCCCTCATTTAAACTCCTTTAATTATATTTACTATACATTTTACCCAACTATCATTCGAATTTAATGATGGTACATAGTCAAGCTTTTGACCGCCTCTTTCAAGGAATAGTTCCCCATATTCATCTCCAATCTCTATAATCGTTTCAAGACAATCTCCCGTGAAAGAGGGAGAAACAACTAAAATTTTCTTTACTCCGTCTTCGGCAAAATCCTTTATTACTTTGTCACTAAAGGGTTTGACCCACTTAGAATCTAACCTAGATTGAAATGATGTTATTGTTTTGTTTGGATTAACACCTACTTTCTCTACAAGAAGTTTCGTCGTTTCATAACAAGTGGCTCTGTAACAATGGTGGTTGTCTCCCTCCACACCATTTTCACATTCCCTATCATCACATTTTCCTTCAGGGTAGACTGCATTAAGCTGACTCATTGGAAGCCCATGATAACTAAATATTATTTTGTCATATGTATCTAGATCAAATTTTTCTATGTTCTCTTTAAATGCGTTTAAAAAATCTTCATTGTCATAGAATTGATCAATTGTTTTAATGGATGGGATTACATTCCACTTTGATATCTCTTTCAATGAGTAGTCCAGAAATGATCCATTGGCTGCAGAGGAATATTGAGGAAAAACTGGAAATAGAATTATCTCGTCGTAACCTATTTTATTCATTTGATCTAACTTTGTTTTTAAAGATGGATTTTTGTAACGCATTGCGTAATGAATATCATGAGTTTCACCCAGCTGATTTTTAACCTTTTCTGTGAGATCTTCCATATGATATTTTAACGGAGAGCCTCTCTCAGTCCAAAGATCTTTATAACTCTTAGAAGATGAAAATGACCTAAATGGCACAATTATAAGGTTTACTAAAATGTATCTTAAGAATGTGGGTATATTGATAATTCTTCCGTCAGTGAGGAATTGACTCAAGTAGCTAGCAACATCTCTCCAGCTTGGGCTGTCAGGTGTGCCCAGGCTTATCATTAAAACAGCTTTTTTATTTGTACGCATTTGACTTAAGTATATACGGATGAAGTAGGGTAAATGCAATTGAAACAATACAAATTATGGTTGAAAAGATATAGACATATGAAAAATTTATTAAATACAGACTAACAAAAATCGGTGCAATCATATGTCCTATAGGTAATGTACTACCCATTATGCCTGCAGCAGAGCTTTGAAATTGCTTTTCGTGGCTTAACGATAATGCAGAATTATAACTTGGTCTTGTGATCCCCAGACCTATACCGTTAAGAACAAGGGTTCCAACCAAAGCAAAGATTTCATCAGAAAAAATTAATGTGATGAAAGAAATGGCACTCAAAATTGGCCCCAACACCATCATAACCTTCAAAGATTTGAATAAGGGATTAATGAATGTTTGTGTCAAAACAACAGAAACTGACCAAATACCAAAACATATACTCACATAGATAGCAGCATCATTAGTTGAATAGCCCAATTGATCATAAATAAAAAAACCCATAGTTTGGAAGATGATGGCCTGAGTAATGCTAAATAAAGATGAGACAAAAATAAAAGGCCAAACCCTCGGATCACCTACATTTAATTTTTTAGCTTTTTCATTGGATGCTTTCCCCTCTTTTGTATTTCTAAGCCGGATGTTTAGTTGTATGGCTACTATGAAACCAATTAAGCCAAAAAGAATAAATGGAATCTCCGTATTGGTGTACCGGAAAAGTAAAGCACCAATTAAAGGACCCAAGACAGTGCCTAATATAAAACCAGACTCTAGGTTAGAGAAAACTATCGATCTATTCTTTGACGAGGAGATTTTCCCAGCATAACCAAATAAAGCTGGTCTAGTTGCAGATCCAAATAAGCCATATATTAGCCTACTTGCTACTAACATAGGGAATAGTGCCCAGCTTGCTAAATAACCATTTTCAAAAAGAATAATAGGTATTACGATTAAAATCATATTTGTTGAGTACCCTAGTGATCCTATTATTGCAATAAGTCTTGTACCGAATTTATCGCTATATCTTCCCCATAAAGGCGAGGTAAAAAACCATGCAAATGCAGATACTCCAAATACAATTGATACCTGAACTTCATTTAATCCATTTTCACGTGCAAGAATTGGAATTGAAGTAAATACAAGCGATTGCCCAAGCCCTACACTCAACATTGTGAAGAATATCCATAGGTAGCTTTTTTCGCTTTTTGTCTGATACATTTAATTAAGGACTATTTAAAGACCTACAGCTAACTTGACCCTTTCGATTAAAGGGACAGTAATTTTCCTGACTTTTTTGGCATTCTCTTGAAGCATATCTTCAATATTTTTTTCCTGACTTTGAAGACTCTCGAATCTATCTTTAATTGGAGAAAGGATTTTGTTTAAGTCCTCATATACAATTAATTTGGCATCACCCCATCCTATGCCCTCTTCAAATTTATTTTTTAACTCTTCAATTTGTTTTTCGTCAGCAAATGACGAGTAAATAGAGAATAATGTATTTTCTCTCCAGTCTTTCTTTTCGCCTGGCTTTTGAGAATTTGTGACTATTTTCAAAACTGAATTTTTTAATTCTTCATCCGTCCCAAGTAGAGGTATTATATTGTTATAACTCTTAGACATTTTCCGCCCATCAATCCCTAAAACAAGCTTATCAGAGGATATAACGGGCTCAGGAATATTAAAAATTTCCTGATATCGACTATTAAATTTTTGAGCTATGTCTCTTGTGATCTCTAGGTGCTGTTGTTGATCTTTGCCGACTGGAACATGCGTGGCATTTGGAGTAAGGATATCACAGGCCATTAAGAGTGGGTAAGAAAAGAGCCCCATCGAAATACCCTCTTCATGATCCTTTTTACCTGATTCCTTATTTGAATCAATCGCAGCTTTAAATGCATGAGATCTGTTAAGTAAACCTTTCTCAGTAACACAGCTTAAAATCCAGGTTAAATCTGTAATTTCAGGGATATCTGACTGTCTATAGAAGAATGTCTTTTCACTATTTAACCCAGATGCAAGCCAAGCCTTTGCAATCTGCATTGAGAGTTTATTCAGTCTTTCAGTATCCCAAACCTTAATTAATGCGTGTAAATCAGCGATAAATAAAAATGATTCGCACTTTTCGTCTAAAAGGTCTAGAGATGGCTTGATTGCTCCTATATAATTTCCTAAGTGAGGATAGCCACTGGGAGTAATACCTGTTAAAATCCGTTTCATTCAAAAAGTGTTTGATTGGATTATAAATAATTTCAGCAAGATTTGTGGGAGATAAAGCAATAAACTTAAACGAACAGCTTAATGGCATTGAGCAATTATTTGCGTCAGGCCAAATTAAGAGGGCACAAAAAGACTTGAGAAAGCTGAATTCTCAGTTTGGAAGAGAAAAACCAATCCCATCAAAATTCAGACATAAATTTCAGAGACTCAATTTTACAGCCAAAGAGTACGATGATTGGGCCGAGTTTGCCACGTCTGATAAAAGAACTGAACTAATTAATGCAGTAAATGCAGTTTCTGAAAAAAAGCTAGATCCTAGAAAGCTTGCAAACGAAATTAATTCTCTTCAAAAACAATGGCAAAATCTTGATCAGCATGGGAAAACTGCAAGTAAGGAAAAATGGGCAAGTTTTAAAGAAGCATGTGAACAGGCATGGTTGCCATGCAAAGATTATTTTGCTGAGCTTGAAGGAAAAAAAGAGGAAAATAAAAAGAAAAAACTTGATCTAATTTTGCAAATTGAGGCCTTTCCAACAGGTAAGTCTATAGAGAACACTACGGTTATTCAGATAGTAAAATTTTTGAAAATGGTTCATGAGAAATGGAAGATATTTTCTCCAGTACCAGATCAAGATTTCCAAGAGTTAAATAAAAAATTTAGAGACTCTAGAGATGGAGTAAATTCTTTGTTAGCTGGTGTTGAGGAATTTAATAAGGGAAAAAAAGAGGCGCTAATTAATGAAGTGAAAAGCCTTAGTTTAGAAGAGCTTGATGAAACTGTTATCAAAATCAGGGAGATTCAAGAGCAATGGAAAACCTTAGGGCCTGCAGGGAAAAAGCTTGATCCTGAGGTAAATAAAATCTTTGAAGATGAATGCAATAAGTTCTTAATGATTAAGGATAAAGAATTAGACGAATCAAGAGGCTTAATGGAAAATATCATCAAAGGTTTAAGAGATAAACAAATTGCTCCAAACGAAGCTGAAGAAAACTTTAAAGAACTTGAAAACCTTAAGGGTACACAAGAAGAGAAAAAATTTAGAAAAGCAATGAAAGATTTTGCCATGTTGGAAAAGAATGAAAAAGCCCAGGAAAAATTGAAAAATTATCAAGAACTAATAGAACAGCTTTTCGATACGGGTCCTGAAAAAATTACCAAGGAATTAATACCTGAATTTGTCGACGGAAAGCCTGGTGAGCTAATGGATGTAAACGAGGCTTCAATCAGATTTCAGATGTTTGCTGGATTAGATCCAGTTGGCCCAAAAGAAATGGTGTCAAAAATAAAGTTTGAGGAATTAAGAAATAGATTTGCAGAAAAAAATATTGATCAAAATGAGAAGCTTAGAGAGCATTTCACGAATCTTGTCTACTCAAAATCATCTAAAAAAAGCCAAGATTCTTCTGATGTTAAAAAGGCTATGTTAAAAGCGCTTAAAAAAGTTGAAACATTATTGCCATAAAAATGAAAATTTTTTGATATTTTTAGATTTTTTTGATACTTTTTAGAACTGTTGGGACACAAATAAATGCATACATCAAACTTAATTGCCTACGCGGCTCCTATTTTCACTTTTCTTATTATATGTGAGTTTCTTTACGGCTACTTTAGAAATAAGAATAACTATAGGCTAAACGATACATTTACAAGTATAAGTCTAGGAATGATAAGCAGATTTCCTTCTTATTTGAAACTTGGTGTTCAAGGTCTTGTATATGCGTGGATATATCAGTCATTTAATTTTGGCATACTCAACTCTTATGATCCTTATGTTTGGGTATTAGCTTTTGTATTGTACGATTTAAGCTACTACTGGCTCCATAGATGCCATCATGAAATTAAAATTTTGTGGGCTTCACATGTAGTACATCATCACGGAGAAGAGTTCAATCTATCAACAGCCCTTCGACAAACAGGGACTGACTTTCTTTTCAAGTGGATTTTTTATTGCCCGCTTTTGTTATTAGGAGTCCCGCCAGAGATTTTTGTTACCGTTGCGGCCTTAAATTTGATATATCAGTTCTGGGTGCATACTGAGCACATAGATAGGTTGGGAATTCTTGATTATATTTTAGTAACTCCATCAAATCATAGAATTCATCATGCACAAAACAAGGAATATGTTGATGCGAATTATGGTGGGGTATTTATTTTATGGGATAGGCTATTTGGAACATTTATTGACGAAAGAAAAGATTTAAAGCCAATATATGGCACTTCGAAACCATTAAAATCATGGAATCCATTTTGGGCAAATTTTGAAGTTTGGGTTGAAATGATTAGAGATGCGTGGCGAACTGAAAAGTGGTCAGACAAGGTAAGAGTATTTTTTTCAAGACCCAAATGGCGACCTGAAGATGTAACACAAAAATACCCTATTGAAAAAAATGACATGTCAGCTTTTCAAAAATTTGATCCCAAGATTAATTTAACTTCAAAACTATTCGGTTTCTGGCAATTAGTGTTTGGCTCTACTTTCTCAATGCTTGTATTCTTGAATGTCTCTTTATTGACTTATCTTGATCTCTTCTTGGTAGGATTTGTGCTTACGAGCACATTAGTATTCGCATCCTTTTTATTCGAAAACAATTTTTATGGTTATTACCTTGAGTTAATTAGATCAGTTTCAGTATTAGTTCTTGTTGCATTGGGCAATTTAAACTTTCTTCAGGAAGTGCTTATGGCACATTCCATCGTATCGGTCTTAGTGTGTTTATACGTTATATTTTTCAATAAGAGAAAGTTTACAGAAGCTATCGAAGCTGGCTAGGCTTCATAAACAATTTAAGAGTTCCACACCCTTGTTTTATCTCCTCCCAATTATCAGTAATTGTTAACCAGCAAAGGCCGCATGTAGGATATTTTTCAATAAAATTTCCTGAAAGGTATTCTGATATTAAATGCATTGAAGGATTATGCCCTACTACCATGATTGATTCACATTCCGGTTCTAACCCTGAAATTAAATCCAAGATATCTTCAACTTCAGCATGGTAAATGCTGTCTATAAAATCAATTTGTGGAACTTTTTTGGTAAAAAAGTGGTTTAGAGTTTCTTTAGTTCTTTTTGAGGGACTGCTCAAAATTTTTTCTAAGGTTATTTTTTTTGATTTGAAATAATTTCCCATTAAGTCTGCATCTTGAATGCCACGTGTTGATAGGGGTCTATCAAAATCTTTCAAGCTAAAATCATCCCAACTAGATTTTGCATGTCTTAAAAAAAATATATTTTTCATACCCTCATGCTCTGCCGTAGTTCTTGCTTGAGTCGTTTTCTAAAAGAAAAGTCATCTACAGTAATGGTATGGCGTGGAGTATCAATTTGTTTAACATCTAAATTTTGCAGTTCTCTTTCAATAAGTTTATTTATTTCATCCGATGGTTTCCATTCCCCAGATAAATGTTTAGCCGCTAATTTTGATTGGAGTTCAGCCCCCGGCCAAATGCATCCAAGAGGCTGAAACAACCCAATGAAATAGAGGTTTTTAAGGTGGCTAGGTATCATTTTATGAAGAAGCTTTACGGGACCAGACTCAAAATCTATTAGGTCTTTATCAAAAAATTTATGAGATATTTTAAAACCTGTACAAGCTATCACCACATCAAATTCCCTATTGGTGCCATCTTTAAAATAAACTTTTCTACCATCGAATTTTAAAATATCTCCATATGGTTTGACCTTTCCGTGCCTTACTGAATTGTATAAATCTGAATTTACTGTCGGATGTGTTGCTAAAACATGGTTATTAACCTTTGGTAGCCCTATGTCTTCATTCTTTCCTTGAACCATCTCAAGCATAAATTTTTGAAAAGGAAGTCTGATGAATTTTGGCAACCACCGTGATTTTTTTGCAAAAATATCACTTGTATATCCAAATAAAAATTTTGGTATTAAATGGTAACCTCGCCTCCAGCTAATAGAGGTACTTTTTGAAACTCTGGAAGTCTCTACGGCAACTTCACAAGCAGAGTTCCCTCCCCCAATAACAAGAACGTCTTTGTCTTTAAAAGGAGCAGCAGATTTATAATCATGGGAATGTAAATATTCTCCAGTAAACTTCCCAGGATAGTCAGGATACCTTGGAATGTGGTGATGACCGTTGCATACCACTAAGGCATCAAATTTTGTTTTTCTTGTTTCATTTGAGTTTATAGATCTCCATTCAATCTCCCAAGAACCATCTTCACAATAGCTACATTTAGTGACCTCAGTTCCAAAGTTTATGTATTTTTTGATATCAAAGTTATCGGCATAATCATTAAAATATTTAAGCAATTGTTGATGAGATGGATAATCTGGGGTTCCACTAGGGAAAGGAAAGTCCTCATAATGAGAGGTAAATTTTGAACTAATTATATGGGTTGTTTCGAAGACACTTGAATGACCTGATGGATCATTAAAACGCCAATTACCCCCTACACCAGCACATCTTTCAAAGCAGGTTACAGAAAATCCTTTTTCTGAAATGTTTTTTATTGCAGCTATTCCGGAAGGTCCTGCACCAATAATTGCTATGTTTTTCATATTTATATTTGAACAAATAACTATAGATTAATTATTATAAAAATTACAGATGTCTTTAGCACAAGAAATAGATACAAATTTTTGGTCAAATCCACCTTGGGGCAAAGGAGAAAAGAAATATAGACTTGGTTTGAAGCCTATAGAAAAGTCTTCCTGGTTTGATTCAAAGATTTCTGAAAAGTTACATTCTTTTAAAATAAAATCTTTTAATCATCGATATTCAGATGTAATTGCAGTAACTGAAGACTCAATTGAAGCCCAGCAACTCTTAGCACAAGAAATTACTCCTGCCTCTACTGCCTTCCCAGATCTAATTGCTAATATCTCTTTGGCAGTTCCAGATGACATCTGCATAATAAAATCTTCCGATGATCAAGAACTATTAGCCGGATCGGTATGTTCTCCTAGTTACTGGAATTTGAAGGAAAAGATTGGTCTCCCTTTACGAAAGATTCATTCTCCAGTAAAAAGCCTGAATCAGAAAATTGGTAATCCTATAGAAAGGTTTATAAAAAATATGCCGATGGACATACCATTTAAAAGAGAAAATTGGTTTATACACGAGGATGAAAGTAGATTTCACAATAAGTCAGAGAGTTTTCTGTCTTCAGATATTTCGAGTTGCTACATTAGATCTGAGAGAGAAATAATTTTAAAATTCTCACCTGATTACGCCGTGTTTTCCATAAATGTGAGGTTTAAAAGCATGAAATCCTTGATCAAATACAGAGAGGTTTCTGAAGCATTATTAAAAAGCTTAGATATGATGGATAATGATGAAATTAAGTATTTTGGGGGTTCTGTAAAAGTTAAAAGGATTCAAAGATTCCTTAGTTCTTGATTGAGCTAAAATATTCATCTGATTTAGCAAGGACTTTTGGTGCAAGCCATAAACCAGATATCAGAGTTGGTATTGCCATCATGGCAAATGCTCCATCAATAATATTGAGTGCAAAATCAATTGAGACCACAGAAAATATCCCCACACTCAAAATTACAAAATACCTATATGGTTTAATTGCTTTTTTTCCAAAAAGAAATCTTGCACAAGCTGATCCGTAGTGAGACTGTGTAAAAATTGTACTACATCCAAAGCTAAGCACGCACATAAATAGAATCACTGAACCAAGTGGGCCCAGCGTAGCTGAGAAAGCTTCGGCAGTTAAAGTAACTCCGTTGCTATCTGATTGTTGCCAAACCCCTGAAACAAGTATCAAAATTGCTGTTAATGTGCACATTATAAGTGTATCGAATATTGGTCCTGTCATGGCAACAAGCCCCTGCTTCACCGGATGGGAAGTTTTTGCTGCCCCATGAATCATTGCTTCTGTTCCAATACCAGCCTCATTGCTAAAGGCCCCTCTTCTTACTCCAGTAATAATCACTCCTGCAATGCCTCCTGAAACTGCTGAATCAAAGTTAAATGCTTCAGAAAAAATTAGGCCCAATGAAGGTAGAAACGAATCAATTTCAACTAATATAGCTAATACTACAGCTACAAAATATAAACTTGCCATAAAAGGGACTAACCAGGAAGAAACTTCTGCAATTCTTTGCAAACCTCCGAGAATTACTAAGCTTGTAATAAACATTAAAAAAACAGCAGCAAAGTATTCAAAATTTTCAATTCCAGAAAAATAAAGATCCTGTGTAATTTGAACAATTTGATTGGATTGAAATGCAGACATACAACCTATCATTCCAAAAAACGCAAAAAAATAAGCTAGAGGCAACATGAACCTTGGTAATCCATTTTTAACCACATACATTGGTCCTGCAAGGGTTTCTCCATCAGGACCTACCTCTCTGTACATTACTGATAACGAACATGTAAAAAACTTTGTGGCAATTCCAAAGATAGCTGTTATCCACATCCAAAAAATAGCACCTGGTCCACCAATCTGGATGGCAACAGCAACACCTGCAATATTTCCAAGGCCAATAGTTCCTGATAGCGATGCTGCAAGAGCTTTAAAACTGCTTACATCCCCAACATCAGTTTTAGATTTATGGCGGCCTAAAAGAACTTCAAATGCGTGTGGAATGTACCGAAATGGAACAAGCTTAGATCTGAGTAAGAAATAAATCCCTGAACCAATTAAGAAATAAACAAGCCATTGCCCCCAGGCTAATTCAGCAAATGTGCTTGCATACTCGTTTAATAAGAGCATGTATTAATAGAATTCAATATTTCTAAGTTCTAGGTTCACTTTAAAATCACGGCCGTAACCCGCAAAACTCACTTCATTAAAGTTGCTTGGTTTAAACCTTCTAGCAGAGTAGCCATAGTTTTCAAAATCTGTGAATTCAATTTGATATTCTTCCCATTCGCTTGAAACAAAAAACTTTTTTGATTTGAAAGACCATGGAGGCATCTTAATTCCCTT
>CENU01205084.1_pt1 | contig 16002 bp, 15 predicted proteins | sample 361331 | NCBI WGS metagenome assembly CENU01 (sample SAMEA2619766, study PRJEB7988) | marine metagenome | isolation source: saline water (ENVO:00002010), including | reverse complement strand
TTTTTGAATTTTGCGTAAAGAACGCCATTTGCTGTTTCGCGGGAAAGGGATAATTTGAAGATCACCTCGAGGCCGTCACTGTCTATATAAAGGAAGTCGATGCGGATTTCTTTTTTTTGGATCCCGGAATATGTGCAGGAGCGGCTCGACATCGCATATGGTGAGGCGCATTATATAAGGAGCCAGATGCCGGTTTGTGGCGAAAAACGGTTGCCTGGATTTCCCGCATCATGCCGGTAGAAAGCCAGCTTTAAATCGATACACGTTCAGAGGAGTCAGTTAAAGATATGGACCTGGGTCTTAAAGGAAAAAGCATCATGGTGGCTGCGGCAAGTCGCGGCCTGGGATACGGCATTGCAGACCAGGTAGCGAAAGAGGGGGCACGGGTCTCCATTGCGGCGCCAACTGAGCCGCGGGTTCACGAGAGTGCGCAACGGCTTCGCGAAGAGACCGGCGCTGATGTCATCTCCTGCGTTTTTGATGCACGGGATGAAAAGTCGATCGCCAGGTGGCGGGACGCTACGATTGCTGAATTTGGAGGTGTCGATGGTCTTGTTGTCAACGCGGGAGGTCCTCCGGCTGGCCTGTTTGATGATTTTGACGACGAAGCCTGGCAGTCAGCTTATGAACTGACATTGCTAAGCGCGGTTCGCATGATTCGGTCAGTGCTGCCTTCCATGCGCGAGAGGGGCGGGGGGTCAATCGTGACGGTCACATCATCATCAGTCAAAGAGCCGATCGACATGCTGCTCCTGTCGAACGTGATGCGTTCAGGTGTGACGAGTCTCGCCAAAAGCCTTTCGCAACAGTTGGCGGCCGAAGGAATCCGGGTCAACAATCTGGTGCCGGGGGCGATCAACACTGATCGTCTGCGCGGATTGATGCAGACCCAAGCCGACCGAACTGGTGTGCCTTATGAGGAGATTTCAAAAGCTCGGGCAGCGACGGTGCCGTTGGCCCGGTTTGGCGAGGCCAGTGAGTTTGGCCAGGCGGGCGCCTTTTTGCTGTCGGATGCGGCAGCCTACATCACCGGCGAGACACTAGTGGTAGATGGCGGTGCGATGAAAACAGTCTGGTAAGGGAAAGTTACTTTTCGGCCGACAGGTAACAGATAAACGCCGCGTCTGCCTCACCTAGCTCGGTGGCGGTGAAGACGCCATCTCCCTCCTGGGTTTTCTCATCGGTGCCCTCCCAATGGACAAGCACGCGCGAAAAACCAGCCTCTTCCAGCAGTTCTCGAACTTCCGGCAGAGTCCACAGCCGCCAGTCGTAGGTGAAGGCCTGTTTCATTTGTGAGCCATCCGGGAACTTGAAATGAATCTGGCAGTTCATTTCGCCCGTGATCGGGTTGTATCGATTCTGGTCCCAGACATAGATGAAGTCATCGTGATCAGTTTCTTCCTCCATCTCCCGCATGGCTTCATATCCGCCGTAGAAGTCGAGGAACAATACGCCGTCATCGACAAGGCATTCGCGGATGCGGGAGAAATACCCTCTTAAGGCTTCCCGCGTGCGGAAGATCCAATAACTGAAGTTCATTGCGAGGACGACATCCATTGCAGGAGTGTCAACATTCAGGACATCAGCGTGCAGAAGTTGGATTCGATCCATTGCCTCTTCGGTCAGTGATCCCAGGTTATGTTTTCTGCCCCAGCCAAGTACCTCTTCGTCCAGATCGACTCCCCACGCCAAGTTGTCTGCCCGCCGCCGAACCCACTCGCAGCTTGTATTGGCGGTTCCGCAAAAATCTTCTCGCAGGGTGCGGGCCTGTCGACCTCTCAGATTTAGAAAGGTTTCATCAACCATGTCGATCTCGGATTCGACGCACTGCACTGCGCGCTCATAGAGGATATGCCGGTCCGCTTGATCAGCCTGGCGTATACGAGCCGCCAGCGGGTCGTGATGACGGGAATTTTTACTTCGTTTGTTCTTTTTGCTCATAAATTTTCTAGTGGACGATGCAGGGGCTGTTCTGGAGCAGTCGACAGGGCTAGCGATTCAGCATTGCGGTTGAGAATTTGATACGAACTGCGGGAGACCGCAGTTCGTATGTTAGCCCAAACCCTGATGCATCGAAAGAGAGCGCGGACTTTAGAGAGGAGAGGCCTTTAGTACCGCCGCTGAGATCAACGAGTACATCCGCGTCATCATGCTACCCCCCTCCGCCTCGTTGACGACGATAGGAACACCATTCGTTTCGGCATCAGAAACGAGCAGTGTCTGCAGGTCCCATATTGCTTCGATATTATCGAGATAGTGCTTCCTCCCGCGCCTGGGAGCGGAAATCGCGCGGCCTCTGAAAAAAGCCTTGAGGGTTCTTGCACGGTCTGCAGCGATCAGCAAAGGCACCACGACGGCATCGGGCGGCAGGGTAAAGCCCTTGATGATCGAAGGCCTGACATGCACACCCTCAACGATCGTAGAGAACTGCTCGCGTTGTGAGCGAGCGAGTAGCGCATGGAGCGCCACTTCAATTTCGTCTGCCTGTCGGTTGAAGCCCGTCCTCAATGTCTCGATGGTATAGCTGTTCGATGGAGGATTGTTTACGGCCTTCCATGCCTCGAAACTTGAGTAGTGCAGTTCTGGTGCGATCTCAGGAGGACGTAAAGAGCGCATGACTTCCCGGAACATATCGGTAGAGGCGGTTCGTGAGATATTGAGTCGGCTCGCAAGCAACGAGGCCGCATGACTTTTGCCCACTCCAGGTGTCCCGCCGATAAGAATGACGAGCGTCCGGTTGGATTGCCGCAGCCGGTGCCAGGCGTCAAGATAATCGGCAAACAGTTCTCCCGCTTCGCGCTTCACCATCTCGCAGGCGAGTTCGTGCAGCGCCTGCCGATCAATGCCCTGTGAATAGTCCTGGGTCAGTCGATCATGGGTATCCCGAACGAGACGTTCAGAGAGGCTTTCTGGTATTCCGCAGATCTCTAGACGATGCCGAAATATGGTGCGGGAGAACCACATCCCGTCCCGATCCTTTTCATTGATCCGAATCCAGGCGGGACCGACCTTGGTGAGTCGATAGCGCTCGACCATCTCCGGTCCAGATTCCTCAAGCAGGGTGCTGCAAACGGCCTCGGTAATGTCGTTGGAGGTTATGTCCTCTTTGGCTGCCAACTGGTTTTTGACCGCTGAAGCGATCTCGTAGGCCTCACTGAAGGTCAGGCCCACTTTCTGCAAAGAGCGGGTCAGGACGCCGCGCAGAAACGGTGCTGACTCCCCATCAGGATGGATGACGTTCAGTCGGGACACGCGGCACTGCTCTGGTTTGAAAGTAATGAATTGCGGGAGATAACCCGACGATACTAACAGAGAAGGAAAAATCCGGCTGGGACCCGTGAAAGATATCCGAGCGGGATATAATGACCGCGAAGCGTTTTCACTGAACATTATCCGTGACTAATCAGGCTCCAATCCAAGTTTCGGCATCGGCAGTGGCCGAGGTGGTCTCCCGCCTTGAGGCGCAGTTTGGTGAACGTCTTTCTAAGACGGCGGCGATACGGGAACGCTTCGGTAAGGACGAATCCTTTCATGCCAGTGTCCCCCCGGACGCTGTCGTGACCCCCAAATCCACGGAAGAAGTCAGCCAGATCGTAAAACTCTGTGCGGCGCATCGGGTACCTGTGATTCCCTACGGAACCGGCACGGCGCTTGAGGGGCATGTTGCCGCGCTGTATGGCGGTATCTCCGTCAATATGCAGGACATGAGCGACGTCATTGAGGTCCACGATGAGGATCTTGATGTGGTGGTTCAGCCGGGGGTCACCCGCAAGCAACTGAACCAGTACCTGCATGACCGCGGGCTGTTCTTTCCGATAGATCCTGGCGCCGATGCGTCCATCGGCGGTATGACGGCATGTCGGGCGTCTGGGACCAATGCAGTCCGCTATGGCACCATGCGCGAAAACGTACTCGCACTGACCGTGGTCCTTGCCGATGGTCGTGTGATCAAAACCTCAAGGCGCGCCCGCAAGTCGGCAGCCGGTTATGACCTGACTCGGCTTTTCGTCGGATCTGAGGGAACGCTGGGGGTGATCACCGAGATCACGCTTAAGCTGTACGGCATTCCTGAAGCGATCTCCTCGGCAGTTTGCAACTTTTCAGATCTGGATAGCGCCGTTGGGACGGTCATCAATACGATTCAATATGGTGTTCCCGTGGCGCGCATCGAATTGCTGGACGAGGCCCAGATCGACGCTATTAATCGTTATTCCAAGACCGACCTCGCCGTCGCGCCGACACTCTTTTTGGAATTTCACGGCTCGCTCCAGGGGGTTGCAGAGCAGGCGCAGGTGGTTCAGGAACTGGCGGCTGACGCAGGTGGAAGCAACTTTCAGTGGACCACCAATACCGAGGAGCGTAACCGTCTCTGGCAGGCACGCCATGACGCTGCCTATGCCTGCAAGGCGCTACGTCCCGACGGGGAAATCTGGGCAACCGATGTGTGTGTGCCCATCTCCCAGCTCGCTGAATGTATCCGCGAGACGCAACGTGATATCAAGGAGTCCAATCTTGTCGCCCCGATTGTCGGACATGTCGGAGATGGGAATTTCCATCTGGTGCTGTTGGTCGATAAAAATGACCCTGAAGAAAATGAAAGGGCACAGCAACTGCATGAACGGATGGTAATGCGCGCCCTTGCCATGGGCGGCACCTGTACTGGAGAGCATGGTATCGGTTACGGCAAGCTCGATTTCCTGATCGCTGAGCATGGCGAGGCAGTGAGCGTTATGCGCGCAATCAAACAGGCACTTGATCCCGATAACATCATGAACCCGGGAAAAATTCTCAGGGTCTGAGCGCAAGTCGGATCCGAGGCTTCTCATTTCTGCGCGTCGATACGCGATCGCGCTTAAGGAAATTCGTTAGTCACTCAATGGAAAACTGGTCTATTACCAAGCCTTCCGTGCATGCACGGGGCGGCGTTGTAGTGTCTCAGCATTATCTGGCTGCGCAGGCGGGGGCCAGGGTGCTGGAGCAGGGAGGTAACGCAATCGATGCTGCGATTGCGACAGGATTTGCTCTGGGAGCCGTAGAGCCCTGGATGAGCGGTATTGGCGGTTGCGGTTTCATGACGATTTACCTGGCCGATACCGGCAAGAGCTATGCCGTTGAGTTTGGTGTCCGGGCATCGAACACTCTGAATCCGAAAGACTATCCGCTCAGCAGCGGATTTGATTCTGATCTGTTTGCCTGGCCGGGGGTGTTGGATAACCGCAATGTACTCGGACCCTACTCAGTCGCCGTGCCGGGATATGTCGCCGGCGTTGCTCTCGCGGCTGAGCGCTTTGCAACGCTTTCGTGGCCGGATCTTCTTGCGCCAGCGGTGAGGCTGGCCGAGCAGGGCCTGACAGTGGACTGGTACTCCAGTCTCAAGATTGCGTCGAGTGCGCAGGATATCTCTGCGTTTGAGTCGACTCGGTCAGTTTACCTCCCTGACGGTCAGGTGCCGATGGGTCATTGGGCGGGAGCACCTCCAGTAATTGAACTCACAGGGCTTGCCCAGACCCTGAAGCAGATCGCTGATGAAGGTCCCCAGACGTTTTATTCGGGAGATCTGGCAAACCGCCTTTTGAATGATGCCGCCAGTGCGGGTATCGGATTAACCGCTGAGGATCTCGCTACCTATCAGGCGCAGTGTTATGAACTGGCTGGGACGGCTTACCGTGATGCCACGGTATACACCCCAACAGGGCTTTGCGGCGGGCCGAGCATGTGTGTTGCCCTTGATGCGCTGGCCCGGGAGATTTCGCGATCCACCAGTCAGCCTGATGGCGACTTTTACTGCGCAGTAGCCAACGGGCTGAATCGCGCCTATGAATATCGACTCAGCCAAATGGGAGACAGCCCCGACGGTAAAACCCCCGGCTGCACAACTCACCTCAATGTGACAGACCGTCAAGGCAATGTCGTAGCGCTTACCCAGACACTGCTGTCTGTTTTCGGCTCACGGTTATTGCTCCCGGATACCGGCATCCTGATGAATAACGGCATCATGTGGTTTGATCCCTCGCCGGGTCGTCCTAATTCACTTGCGCCGGCCAAGCGGCCGCTGAGCAATATGTGTCCTGCCATCGTAAGATTGCCCTCCGGTGAGATTTCTGCGGTTGGCGCTTCCGGGGGCCGGCGGATCGTATCGTCGTGCATGCAGTTAATTTCGTTCATGACTGATTTTGGGATGACTCCTGAGCAAGCCATGCACCAGCCCCGAATCGACGTGGGGGGCTCCGATCATGTTTTGGCTGATGCAGCCCTTGATGGGTCTATTCAGTCGGCCCTGCAAAATGCTTTTGAGGATGTCTCTACGGCCCAGCATGGCGTTTATCCGAGCCTCTTTGGCTGTCCTTCGATTGCCAGCGTGTCGCCGGACAGCGGCTGTTCCATTGGTGCGGCGTTCGTAACGTCACCGCTTGCGGCGGCGATCGCCGAAGGTTCCTTGAGTTAATCGATTCAAACTGGCCCAGGCCGCACCAAGTATCATGCCGCAAGCTGAGCCGCAGACCCGCGCAGTCCGCGTAATTCAGGGTGAGGGACTCCTCGACATCGAAGATGGCGATTTTGAGTACTGGCCGGGGTTTCTGGATGCCAAAGAGACATCCTCGTGTTTTGCAGCGCTACAGAGCAAGATCGATTGGCACACCCCGAGAGTGTTTTTGTATGGCCGCTGGATAGATTCACCAAGACAGTCCGCCTGGTACGGCGATCGCGGGGCGGTCTACCGCTACTCCGGCACAATAAACGAACCAATCCCATGGCTCCCCGAATTAAAAAACCTGGGCGAGCGCTTGAATGATTTCTGTAAAAGTGAATTTAACAGTGTGCTCGCAAATCACTACCGCTCAGGCAGTGAGAGCATGGGCTGGCACAGCGATGATGAAAAGGAGCTCGGCCCCGAGCCGGTGATTGCGTCCATCAGTCTTGGCGGCGCAAGAAGATTCCTTCTGCGGCATCGGCGCCGTAAGGAACTCCAGACCCATGAGATCACGCTTGAAAGCGGATCTTTATTGCTGATGCGGGGAGAAAGCCAGCGCGCCTGGCGTCACAGCCTCCCCAAGACCCGCAGAATCGTTGCACCCAGAATCAATCTCACCTATCGTCACATCATGCCGGCAAAGGACAGTATCAAAGCGGGTTAGGTTGAGTTCCAGCCTGCAGGTTGCCTTTCAGGAGATACGATCCCAGCGATATGAAGCCAGACGAGACATCGGGAGACTATCAACCGCTTGCGGAGCGCCTGCGCCCGCAAATCCTTGACGAATTCGTGGGCCAAAGTCAGTTGGTAGGGGAGGGGGCGGCCCTTCGTCAGGCACTGCTTGCCGGGCAAATTCATTCGATGGTGCTGTGGGGGCCTCCGGGAACGGGCAAAACGACCCTCGCCAAAATGGTGGCCCAGTATTGTGACGCCCATTTTGAAGTGCTTTCGGCGGTGACGGCCGGAATCAAGGACGTCAGAGAGGTCGTCGCCCGCGCCAAGACACTCCCGGGCAGGCTCGTGCTGTTCGTGGATGAGGTGCATCGGTTCAACAAGGCTCAGCAGGATGGGTTTCTCCCGCACGTTGAGGACGGTACCCTTGTTTTAATCGGCGCCACAACCGAGAACCCGTCTTTTGAGCTCAATAACGCGCTGTTGTCCCGCCTTCGCGTCCACGTGTTGAAACCGCTTGAGCGGGCCGACCTGACACGCTTGCTTGAGCGCGCATTGGGCGACACCGAACGAGGCCTCGGTGCTATGCGTCTGTCAGTTTCAGAATCGGCGCGCAGCCAGTTAATTGATGCGGCAGACGGCGACGCGCGTCGACTGTTGAATCTGATGGAAATCGCTGCACAGTTTGCCGCCGCAACCGATGAAGGCGCTGTTCTGCCCGATGATGTGCTGCCAGAGATCATTGGCACACCGTTACGACGTTTCGACAAGGGTGGGGATCTTTTTTATGACCAGATTTCGGCGCTGCATAAATCGATGCGTGGAACAGATCCCGATGCAGTGCTGTATTGGTTCTGCCGGATGATCGATGGTGGTTGTGATCCTCGGTACATCGCCCGGCGTGCCATCAGGATGGCCAGCGAGGACGTAGGCAATGCGGATCCCCGGGCGCTCACGCTTGCCCTTGATGCTGCAGACAGTTACGAGCGCTTAGGCTCCCCAGAGGGAGAATTGGCGTTGGCGCAGGCGCTGGTCTATCTGGCATGCGCGCCAAAAAGCAACGCTGTATACAAAGGCTTCAACGAAGCCATGGCAGCGGCGAAACAGACGGGCACACAGGAGGTACCGCTCCATCTTCGGAATGCGCCAACCCGTCTGGCGAAAGAGCTTGGCCACGGCAAGGGATACCGGTATGCCCACAACGAGCCCGGCGCTTATGCCCATGGAGAGACCTATCTGCCCGACGGCTTGACTGGTCAGCGGTATTACGAACCCGTCAATCAGGGCCTTGAGATCAAGATCCGCGAAAAGCTGGAGCGTCTCCGAAAGCGCGGTGGTTCGAGCAATGACAACTGATCGGACCCGTCTGGTCGGAATATTGCGCGAAGAGAAATTCCAGACCGTTGCGCAGCTTTCGGCTGCACTCAAGATTGATGAAGCAACTGTCGCAGGGCATCTGCAACAACTCGAGCAGGATGGATTACCCCTTGAGCGCCCGGGTGACCGTGGCTTTCGGCTGCGTGAGGAAATAACTCCGATCGATGCCGGGAATCTTGTCGAAGAACTGGAGAAAGCAGCATTTCCTTACGCCGGCCAAGTCGAGCTACTGGATACCGTTGATTCCACCAGCGACTGGCTCAGCAGACAGCAAAGCGGCGGTGCCGATATTCACGGCAAAACGTGCATCACTGAATTTCAGAGTGCAGGCCGTGGTCGACGTGGCCGAAATTGGCAAGGTTCCCCGTATTGTCACCTGATGTTTTCAATGGGTTGGCGTTTTCAAAAAGAAGCCGTCGAGATGACGGGGCTTAGTCTATCTGTGGGGGTTGAGGTGGCCGACAGTCTCAGAAACCTCAGCGGGGCGCCTGTAGGTCTAAAGTGGCCTAACGATCTTTGGTGCAGTGACCGCAAACTGGGCGGAATTCTGATTGATCTGAACACTGCCTCTAAACCGGATACGCAGGCTATTGTCGGCATTGGTATCAATCTGCAAGAACCCGGTCTTGAGCACTTTGATCCCGGCCAGCCTGTAACCGACCTCGCTAGCAACGTACAGGGTGAGCTGCCATCCCGCATATCAATCATCGCTGTTGTCATGACGGCTGTTGCCAGAAGTTTGGATCGATTCGGGCAGCATCTGTTTGGTTGTGACCGTGAGCGGTTTAACGCACTTGATGTTTTTGCGGGACGTAAGGTTCAGATCAGTTCAGGCGGGACATCCTTGGAGGGGATTGGACAGGGCGTCGATGAATTTGGGAGGTATCGACTGCGCTTCTCGAACGGCAGCGTTGAAACGATAATATCCGGGGATCTCAGTTTATCCCTGGTTGACCAATAGTCCTCAGCGTATTTACAGCATGCCAAGTTCGAAGCCTGATCTTCTGGTAGATCACGGAAACAGCCGGATCAAGTGGGCGCTCTCGGGGAGCGGCACATGGACGTCCGGCAATCCGATTGGGGTGCGAGGGGAAGAGACCGATTATTCTCCCTTGCGGGGCGTTGAGGCGCCGCGGAGGATTTTCGCGAGCAATAGCGCTGGACCGCAAGCGCTTGCCTGCCTTGAAGACTTCTGCAAGAGTCAGTGGGATCTCGAGCCTAAGATGTTGTGCGCCAAAGCAGCCCAGTGTGATGTGACCAATAGTTATGCCGACCCTGAGAGCCTGGGTTCCGACCGTTGGCTAGCCATGATTGGGGCACGCCAATTTTGCGAGGGCCCGCTTGCAGTCATTGATTTTGGCACTGCGATAACCTGCGATGCGCTCTCAGCCGAGGGGGTCTTCCTCGGTGGTGTTATCAGTGCCGGGCCTGAGGCCGCGGCACAAGCCCTACTGCGTAAAGCGGCGCATCTTGATCTCGATGAGATACGTTACACCGGCGTATTCAACACCGATACTTCCAGTGCTGTGGGTTCAGGGAGTCTGGTGTTTGCGGTTGGCGGCATTGAAAGAGTATTGACTGAGTTTCAAGCGAAACTTGGCGAGGAATTCCAGGTGCTGACCACAGGAGGCTGGGCTGAGACGCTGACGCCGCTGATGACAGTCAATGCGGTGGTACATCCCGATCTGGTGCTCAAGGGAATTCAGGTTATTGCAGGTCAAGAAGCATGAGAACACTGTTTGCTTTGCTGATCCTTGCAAATCTCGCTATTTATCTTTGGGCGACGCAGTTATCTCCAAAGGCGGAGCAAGGCCTTCCCGAAGCGCAGGCGGGGCATAACCTGAAGGTTATGGAGTTGGTGTCTGAGGAATCGATCGTGATCGATGCCCGTGCCGACTGCCTTCGGATTGGGCCTTTTTCTACTCAGCAGACGCTGAGTAAGGGACAACGCATCTTGGTCAACAAAGGCTACGGACTCGCGCAGCAACGTACTGCTGCCCGCGAAGTTCACGTTTACCAGGTTCTGGCTGGCCCATTTCGATCGGATATTGCCCGGGATAATGCCCGCATTCGGCTTCAGGACGTGGGTCAAAAACCCTCGGACTTGGCTTTTGGAGAAGACAAGATGCTCTTGTTGGCAGACTTCGCGATAAAGTCGAAGGCGAAAGAATTTGCCGCTGGCCTGAACGACATGGAGCTTCCGCTAGTCATCAAACTTCAGGCGCGGACGCTTGGACCGCTTTATTGGCTTGATGTGCCGGATGTGGTCACTCCGGAGCGAAAACAGGAATTCGCAGAACAACAATGGGGCGATGCCATGACCGAGGTGACCCCAATCCCTTGCCCCAAAAGCCCCTAGGACTTTGGCATCCACTGCAGTTTAAGTCTGGGACAGGTAAAATCTGCTTCGCTGTTTTCTCGTATGCCCGCATAGCTCAGTTGGCAGAGCAGCTGATTTGTAATCAGCAGGTCGATGGTTCGAATCCGTCTGCGGGCTCCATCCTAAACCGACGACATCGTTCAACTGTGACTCAACTTTCGAGAAGAATTCTATGGTTTACGATTGCGATGATTGTCGTTCAACCGGGTCATGCTGAAGGAGATTGGGTATCGATTAACGCGGTTGGCGATGTCCCCGTGTACGAAACCACTGCTACCGAATCTATCGCCAATTTAATCCTGTTTGTGGGCGGAAAGGGTTGGTGGGGACGTTTGGATTCCCAGAATTTTCTGATTCGCAAACGTCGTGCGCTGGTCGCTGAGGGTGCAAATATCTATATTTTTCCTAATCCGTCGAAGGAGAAAATTACCTATAAATACAGAGTATCTGAACAACATGCGAGGAGAATAGACGCCCTCGTGACCCATATTCGCAACCAAGATACTCTTCCTATGGTCTTAGTCGGATTTAGCCGCGGCGCAGTGTCGGTTGCTAACTATGCAACCCGATATGCCAACAGTGTGGACGGGATTGCACTGGTTTCAGGGGTATATCGGAGTGATGTAGCTAAAAGAAATAAATTCTCAATGGAATCGATTATTGGTAAAAAAGTCGATTCCCGTGTGCTTATCCTTCATCATCAAGAGGATCAGTGCAAGGTTACTTGGCCATCTAGCGTAAGAAAATTCTTTGAGGCATTGGAAAATGTGGACAAGACCCTAGTTTTCCTTTCGGGTGGAGAGCCTACGGGCCGAAAATGTGGGCCGTTACATTTTCATGGTTTTGAGGGAGTCGAAAGTGCTGCTGTGACTGAATTGATGGACTGGATTCGGGCTAATTAGAAATTCGTCGTCGTTGACTCCTGATTGTCGACCATCAAGTGCACCGGTCAATTCGAATTCTGGTTACGCTGCAGGGCTCTCACGAGACCCGTGGGGTTTTTCCATGAAGATCACAAACAAAGGTGTTATCGGCGCGCAGATCACCGGTATCAGTCTTGCTCGCACTCCGGACCCGGAACAGGTACAAGAGATTATTTGCCTGCTCGAAAGGCATGGGGTCCTGATCTTCAAGGATCAGGCAATCACGCCAGATCAACAGTTGGAATTTTCCCGCTGTTTTGGTCCTCTAGCTCGGTCTCCCCGAGTAGATGGTCGTGTACCCGGCTACCCGGATGTCTTCGCTGTCGGAAATTCCGGAGGAACCCGGATATTGTTCTGCCCTGAACATCCCGACGGCCCCCTTGACTGGCATACTGATCAGATTCACAGGAAAACCCCTTGCCACACGACCCTGCTCTATGCCCTCCTAATACCGCCAAGAGGTGGGGATAGCCTCTTTGCATGCACTTATTCCGCTTACGACGATCTTGATTCCTCGAAAAAAACCTTGTGTGACGGGTTGACTGCAGTGCACTCACCGCTGGGTCTGATGGAGTATCTCTCTGGCCAGAGCCACGAGGGGGGTGAGGGGCAATCTTATGATAGTTTCCCCGACGCAACGCGTTGGCCACTCGTTCGCCACCATCCACTGACAGGCCGGCCTGCACTCTACTTTGGATCACACGTCACAGTCGGGATTGACGACTGGCCCCGGATAAAAGCCAGAGAATTCATAGAGGATCTTACGGTTCACACGACACAGCCCCAGTACCAGTACCGACACCAGTGGCAGGAAGGAGACGCGGTCTTTATTGACAACCGCCGGGTCCTGCATGCCGGCACCTATTACGATATGGATCGTTACGAGCGACTGCTACACCGGACCATGACAATTGAGACCGAGCCACCGGTATAACTTCAAAAAGCCGTAGAACGCGCCAACGAACTGGCAATACGGTTACATCACGATTCAATCCAGCATCAAGAGCTACTTTGAAATAGATAAAAGAGCCCAAACCCCAGAGAAGCATCGGCCCGATCGCTTTGGGCCAATCTGGCTCGATAGTATTCATACCAGAAAAAATACTGGACGTTCTATATAGATCCAAAGTGTATCCTTAGAAACGGCTCTGTCACCCCGAATAGTAAGAACACGGTAAATTATTCATAGTTAAAGAGCCCCTGCTTGATTTGCAATCAGCAGGTCGTTGGTTCGAATCCGACTGCGGGCTCCATATTTCAAGCACTTGATATGTTTTGGATAAGGCTATCTCCAGTTGAACCGCGATTCACCTGACTCGGCGTGTCTTAGCGAAATATATGTCAAACTTATCGGGACGTTTTTCTGAGTCTATACTTCCCCTAGTCGCAGTTCTGTTCATTAGTGGTCTTAAGGTTTGGGAGAGGGGGTATGGCTTTAGGTTATCAGAGAACCCGTGACTACTTGTTTTGATCACTCCCTACTTCTTACGCTTGAGGATTCGATCAATGCGTTGCCACAAAAACAGAAAAATCCCCAAACTATTGCGTCACATTTTTTTGGTTGGAGTTTTATGTTTTACGGTTTTGCAAAATGATGAGAGCTTGGTGTTTGCTGCCGGTCAGCATCTTTCCACTCCTCAAGAAATCAAACTCCTTTCACTACCTCCAACAAAGCGTGAAAAACCTGTTGACGTTGCGTTCGCGATCAAGGTTCTAGATATCCTCGAGGTAAATACAAAAAATTTTTCTTGGGATGTTCGTGCGTTTATGTTTGCTCGGTGGAAAGATAAACGACTTCGCTTTAAGGCGAAAGATAATAACGGCGCAAAGAAACTGACGTTTGTTGGCGAGCGAGCGTTAGAAAAGCTCAACTCGATATGGCATCCATCGCTATTTATCGTAAATCAAAAACGTCCACGGGAAACAGAGTCTCTGGAGCTGGTTATCCATCGGAATGGGATTGTTGAGATTAAAGAGATGTTTAATGCAACACTAGTTGCGGATTTTAATTTTAAGAAATTTCCTTTTGATAAACATATCGCGAAGATTGAAATCGAAGCCTTAACTCATACAAAAAAAGAAGTGCGACTTGTGCCCGGAGTCCGGTCGAGCGGTACTGCAGTGCAAGAGGCTGCGGCATGGACGGTAAAGGGTTTCAATCTAGAAATTTCCACGCGCCCAGAAAGTCGCTTTGAATTATCTTCCGCTGAGCCAGGAGCATGGCTAGCCCCTGGGGGTGCAAACGATTTTTCGATCGCGGTCGTCGAGATTTTTTTACATAGAAACAGTGGGAGTTTCATGTGGGTGATCGCGGTGCCGCTTCTTCTTTTCATGGCCGTGCTCTGGACAAATTCTATGACCGTGAAGAATTCCGTACGTCCATGGCCTTTTGCTCTGTTGCTTGGCATTATATTTTTTAGTCATGGAGCTCAGACATCTTTGCCGGAGTTGCCCTACCTTACTTTATTCAACATTTGGCTAGTCGAAATTTATGTCTTTATTTTTATCGACTTTCTTTTGTCAATTGTTGCGGAACGTCAGTCAGCGCTCGGTAATGAATCTATGGTAGCGAGGGTTAAAAAAGCACAACTATGGGTGATGGCCCCCTTGGCTGCGGGGACTTGGACATTGAGTTCACTTTTTGTTCTCGAAATTACCCGACTTTCTAATCATTGATAAATGCGGATTACCTATAGAGTCGAAAATATTTGTCGATTAGCCTTTAATTGTAGATATAAAACTAGAGAAAGAGGAAAAAAACGTGAAAAAAATGCCTACCGTGGGATGTTTGTTTCTTTTACTGACTGTGTTCTGTGGGCCAGTGGTTGGGGGGACAAATATAAGAATTCAAACGGTGATGGGGTCAGATTCGCCAGAGCACTTTATGTTGAACCAATTTGCGTCCGACGTTGCAATTCTTACTGGTCAAGAAGTGACATTTGAGGTTTTAGAGAAAGATGCAGTTGTTGGTACTCAAGGACTTATTGAGGCGATTGATAGCGGAGAAATTGAAGCGGGATTCGCTTGGACGCATTATTGGACGGCGTATCATCCGGCAGCAATGCTATTTGGTTCTCCTACCGCCGGTGCCGGGCTCGGCCTTGATAATATTTCCTGGCTTGCGTGGTTTCTTCATGGTGGTGGAGAGCAGCTATACGAAGAACTGTGGAGGGAGATGGGTCTCAATATCAAAGGTCTAATGCTTCAACCTGTAGGGCCAGAAGCTTTGGGATGGTTTATGGAACCCATCACAACGATGGATGATTTTCGAGATTACACCTACCGCGCTCCGCCTGGGATTCCTGGAGAAGCATACCTTGAGGTTGGGGTAGACGCGGTGACTATGGCCGGAGGGGAGATACTTCAAGCCCTAGAGGCGGGAACAATTGATGCCGCGGAGTGGTGCTGTCCCTACAGTGACATGATTTTTGGGTTTCATAAGGTTCTTAAGCACTACTATCTCCAAGGACTTCACCAAAATATTGTGAATACAGATCTTTATATAAATGGAGATGTTTGGAATAGCATCAGCGAAAAGAATCGCAAAGCGATAGAGATCGCCGCCGAGGCGTCTCTGATACGGACAGTAACCTGGAGACTTCATGAAAATGGAAAAGCGCTCCAGATTCTTACTGATCAACATGGAGTAGAGTTGCACGACACCCCAGACGACTACTTTGATGAGTACATGGAGGCTGCTGCCGGTATCTATGAAGAGCTAACGGCAGAGAATATGTTTTTTGCGAAAGTTTATAAATCAATGCAGGTTTTTGCGAAAAGCGCGGTTCCCTTTTGGTCCGGCGCTCAAAGTTCTAACGCGAAGATTGGAATGGCATTTGTAAAGGGTATGGAGGAATAGGATAGCCCCTTGCCACGCTGAGATTTGCAAAAGTAGGAGCAAAGCATATTATGAGAATTTGATTGAACACCTCAAAATTTAGACCATGCGTCATCAACAACAACGCAGAAACACTATCGGAGTAACACTTCTAAAGTTACTCCACTAATGTCCAATAAAAGGAAATAAAACTCCCGAGAGTCGGGAGAAACTTCCTGTAAACTCTCAATTTAATTGGACAGTCTGCAGCGGCGTAACGCTGTAATAGCAGTACCAATCGACTGTTAGAGCAACTGATTTGTAATCAGCAGGTCGATGGTTCGAATCCGTCTGCGGGCTC